>Ga0194136_1000940_pt1 | contig 14635 bp, 10 predicted proteins | sample TARM_MetaG_T3A_1_FD_134023 | JGI IMG/M metagenome (GOLD analysis project Ga0194136, IMG submission 134023) | Freshwater microbial communities from Pennsylvania, USA, analyzing microbe dynamics in response to fracking - TARM_MetaG_T3A_14 (version 2) | ecosystem: Environmental > Aquatic >...
CACACAAGGCCGCGCCAAAGCAGTGGTGATCGCTACTGCCGATAACACCGAATTGGGACAGATCGGCCAGTTGCTGCAGCACGTTGAACCCATGATGACGCCATTACTGCAACAACTGGAGAGGTTGGCGCGCCAACTCACCACCTGGATCCTGATCCTGGCCGTTGCCACCTTTGCATTTGGCTGGCTGTGGCGTCAGTACCCACTGGATCAACTCTTCATGGCAGCGGTCGGATTAGCTGTTGCCGCTATTCCAGAAGGACTCCCGGCCGTCATCACCATCACGCTGGCCATCGGGGTGCAGCGGATGGCCAGCCGCAATGCCATCGTACGCCGACTTCCGGCGGTGGAAACCCTCGGGGCTGTCACCATCATCTGTAGCGATAAAACCGGCACTCTGACCCGGAACGAGATGACGGTACAGCAAGTGGCGTTACCCGATGAACAGATCACAGTGACCGGGGTTGGCTATGCGCCACAAGGTGAACTCAATAGCGCACACCTCTTGCCGAACATCATGAGCCCCAAACTCACCGCCTATGAGCCTCGGTGCTTAGCGTCACCGTCAAAACACTCAGTGTCATCGTCCACAGGGGATACCCCTGACGCCCTTGGGGCGCTCCTTGAGGCGGCCATATTATGTAACGATGCCCGTTTCGAAGCCCAGGGCCAGGATGCCAAGCACCCACATCAACTCCATGGCGATCCGACCGAGGGAGCCCTGTTGGTGCTGGCAGCCAAAGCCGGAGTCGATGATCGGCAGTTACGGGCTGCCAATCCACGCCTGGCCGAATTGCCGTTTGAATCGACGATCGGCTATATGGCGACCCTCAACCAGCAACAGAATGGGCAGCACCTGTTCATCAAGGGAGCACCGGAGCGGATCCTTCCACTGTGTGAGCCAACCGATGTCGCCTCGCACCAGTCCCCGAGTTGGCAACAACGCGCCGAAAACATGGCCGCGCAAGGTCTGCGCATACTGGCTTTTGCCTCCTATCAAAACTACAACCCCACCACGCCTGTCGCAGGCCACCTTGCTAGCGAACAGCTCCCCGACAGCGGCTGGAAATTATTAGGTCTAATCGGCATGGCCGATCCGGCCCGCGCAGAGGCTAGAGACGCGGTGGCCGAATGTCAGCGCGCCGGGATCCGCATCCTGATGATCACTGGCGATCACGCCGTCACGGCCCGCGCCATCGGCCAGCAGTTGGGATTGGCGAAAGACCCGATCGTCATCACCGGCTCCGAGCTGGATCAACTCTCCGAACCCGAGTTAGCGCAACGACTCAACGAGGCCCATATCATTGCCCGAGCAACACCAAGCCATAAACTACGGCTGATCAAGGCCTTGCAAGCGGCAGGCCACGTGACCGCCATGACGGGGGACGGGGTCAATGATGCGCCGGCCCTCAAACGTGCGGATATTGGTGTGGCCATGGGGTTACATGGCACGGAAGCGGCGAAAGAAGCAGCCAGCATGGTGTTGGCTGATGATAATTTTGCCACCCTGCGTGATGCCGTGAGTGAAGGGCGCACCATCTATGAGAATCTGCGCAAAGCCCTGGTCTTTCTGCTACCGACCAATGGTGCCCAGGCGCTGGTGTTGTTGTCGGCCATACTGCTGGGGATTGCCTTACCCATCACCCCGGTGCAGATCCTCTGGGTCAATATGGTCAGTGCTATCACCCTCTCGTTGCCCCTGGCATTTGAAAAACCCTATCCGGCCTTGATGTTACGACCGCCTCGCCGCGCCGATGAAGCGCTGCTATCTCCACAGCTCTGGTTACTGATCGTTGTCAGCGCGCTCCTGATGAGTGTGCTGACGCTGGGGATCTACTACTGGACTGTGCTGCAAGGCGTGGCCCTCGCCACCAGTCGCACAGTGGCGATCAATACGCTGATCGCGGCGGAAATGTTATTCCTGATCAATTGTCGCCAATTAGAAGCCCATACCTTCCACTGGCGGGCCTGGGCCGGCAATCATCTCGTGTGGTGGGCCATTGGCACCCTGCTACTGCTGCAAGGCGTGCAAACCTATGTCCCGTTGATGAATCAATTATTCGGCACAACCCCACTATCCTGGACACTCTGGATCTCTATTTTCTTGGCGGCATGCGGTTACTACCTAGCGATCGAGGGGGTGAAGTGGTTATTCAGGCGACTGACCCCGGCGACGCCGACTGGCAAGGCTTGAGCCATAGCAGCGCAGTCGATACACTGCGCGCGCCTAGTTCAGGCCATTCTCGTCAATCAGCAAGGTTTTTATGTCTGCAGCACCAACTCCGATTCCACTCGAGATCGCCATCATTGGTGGTGGTCCCGCCGGCTTGATGGCCGCCGATCACCTCAGCGCCCGGGGATATAGCGTCGATCTGTTCGATGCCATGCCCTCGGTGGGCCGAAAGTTCCTGCAGGCAGGTAAAGGCGGCATGAACCTGACCCATGCCGAGCCCTTTGCTGAGTTTGTACAACGCTATGGCGATGCCGCAAACTGGATCCGGCCTTTGCTGGCTGATTTTGGTGCCGAGCAGTTGCGGCAGTGGGCACTGGACCTAGGCTTTGAAACCTTTGTTGGCTCTTCGGGCCGAGTCTTTCCGACTGATATGAAGGCGGCTCCCTTGCTGCGGGCCTGGCTGCAACGTCTGCGTGAGCAAGGGGTCAAGTTTCACGTTCGCCATCAATGGCAGGGAGCTCTAGACAAAGATCGGCTGAGTTTTATCACCCCAGAGGGTATTCAGCACTATCAGGTGCGGGCGGTGTTATTTGCCTTGGGCGGGGCCAGTTGGCCGCGTCTGGGATCAACCGGTGCCTGGGTTGCCCCCTTCAGCGCCCATGGCATTGCGGTGATGCCCTTAAAACCGAGTAATTGTGGCTTCGAGATGGCCTGGAGCGAGCATTTTCGTGACAAATTTGCCGGAGCACCGCTCAAGAGCATAGTGCTAAGCCATACCAATGCGGCCGGAGAGCTGATCACTCGCCAAGGCGAATGTGTGATCACCCAGCATGGCATGGAAGGCAGTCTGCTCTATCCCTTCACACCCGCCTTGCGTCACGAGCTGGAGCAAAACGGTAGCGCCTGTTTCTATCTGGATCTGTTACCGGGGCGTTCCTTGGCGCGGGTTGAGCAAGAGCTGCGCCAGCCGCGGGGCTCCAAATCAATGGCCAATCACCTGCGAAGCCGCTTGAGCCTTGAAGGTGCAAAGGCTGGGTTATTGCGAGAATGTACCAGTGCCGAGGTGTTTGTCGATCCCACATTGCTGGCGGCCCACATCAAGGCGTTGCCCATTCATGTCCGCGCCACGCGGCCGATTGACGAAGCCATCAGCAGTGCCGGCGGCGTAGAACTCAATCACTTGACCGACCATCTGATGTTGGCGAATGAGCCTGGAGTCTTCTGTGCCGGTGAAATGCTGGATTGGGAAGCGCCGACCGGAGGCTATTTGCTAACCGCATGCTTCTCCACCGGCTTGCGTGCCGCGTTAGGGATCGAGCAGTGGCTGCAACACCGTCCGACCGCCTGAGTCGTCAAGTTGTCATACTGATCGGCCATGATCAGTACAGGCTGATCTGACAGATCCCGACACCGTGATCGCTTATTGATAAGTTACTCGATCCAGGTCGCAAAAGTGGGCCCCCGCAGGCTTGTGATTTTGACAGTGAAGCCAATTTGTACAATAAAGATACGACTCAACCAAAAGAGGGATAACCAATGCAACGAATTGACTACCCACGCCTGAAAGACCAAGTGTTCGACGTGCTGGACAATTGTGGTTCTCCCTATCAGGAGACCAAGACCCTGTGTATCGACAATAAGCTGCCATTCGGCCTCCGCGAAGAGGAGATGGTTTCTTTGGCGATCAGTGAGTACCACGGCTGGCATTCAACCTCCCAGACCAGTTTCATGGGCTAACCTGCCCGCTCCTTTCATCGTGTTGAACATATGAAGAGGCTGCGCCTCTTCTTTTTTTGTCTGCGATTCAGACTCTCATCCAGTTCTATTGTCGGTAGAGGGTCCAGTAACCTGCGGCGAGGATCGGCAGACCGAGTCGGCCGTGTTAGAATCAGCAACCAATGTCTGTCGGTTTCTGGCCCCAAACGCTCATCATGAATTCCGTGCAGAAACCCTTAACCTGTAGACGAGCAACCGCCGTGAATAACAGCCCGCAGCCCACATTCTACTTCCGCGATTACAAAACCTTCGGCATCCACCCGGGACGGGATCGTCCGGCACAATTTGCCGGTATCCGCACGGATGCCGAGCTCAATCCGATTGGCGAGCCGCTGATGATCTACTGCCAGATGCCCGTGGACTACCTGCCCGATCCGGAAAGCTGCCTGATCACCGGGATCACCCCGCAGGTCGTAAATAAGAACGGGCTACCGGAAGCAGAATTTATTGCCCGGATCCATGCCGAGTTCAGCCAACCTGAAACTTGTATTTTGGGTTATAACAACATTCGCTTTGACGATGAATTTACCCGTTATGGCCTATATCGGAACTATTTTGATCCCTATGCCTACAGTTGGCAGCGCGGTAATTCGCGCTGGGATCTGCTGGATGTGGTGCGCGCTTGTTATGCACTGCGTCCGGAGGGGATCAACTGGGTTTTTGACGAGGAGGGCAAGCCGAGTTTTCGCCTCGAACTGCTGACCAAAGCCAACGGCATTGGCCATGAGCAGGCTCATGATGCCCTCTCCGACGTCGATGCCACCATCCAGATCGCTAAGCTACTGCGCACCAAGCAGCCGAAGTTATTCAACTACTTGTTCAGCATGCGCCAGAAAAACAAGATCAAAACCATGATCGATGTGATCGGCATGAAACCTCTGGTCCATGTCTCGGGCATGTTTTCTCCCTGGCAAGGCTGTGTCAGCTGGGTATCGCCCGTGGCATGGCACCCGACCAATGCCAATGCGGTGATCGTGGTGGACCTGAACAAGGATGTCAGCCCGCTGGTCACTCTCAGCGCGGAACAAATTCGCGAACGTCTGTATACCAAACGCGATGAGCTGGGAGATGAGCTCCCTATTGGTGTCAAGTTGGTGCATATCAACAAGTGCCCGGTACTCGCCCCTGCGGCCACCTTGAGTGAGCAACGAGCTGATGAGCTGGGCCTAGATCGGCAACAATGCCGGCAAAGTCTGAACCTGCTGCGCCAACATCCCGAGATCCGGGAAAAACTACTCGAGGTGTTTGCACCCTCTCCGGAGCATGAGGATCCGGTACAGCAAGAAGCAGAATTGCAGCTGTATGCCGGTTTCTTTCAGGATGGGGATAAAGCCACCATGGAGCTGGTACGCACCACGCTCCCTGAGCAACTGGCGGAACGTACGTTCGTCTTCAATGATGCCCGCTTGCAGCAGATGCTGTTCCGCTATCGCGCCAGAAACTACCCGTTGAGCCTATCGGCCAGCGAGCTGGCGGTGTGGCAACGCCATTGTGCGGATTATCTGAATCAACATGCCGATCAGTATGTCTTCAAACTGGAGTTACTGTTGGAGCAGCATGCCCAGGATGCCCGAAAAATGGCGATCCTGAAGGCGCTGGCTCGTTATCTGCAGCAACTCTAGCCACCTCAACTGACAGTTCATCCCGCCAAGCGCGGATAAAAAAGCCCGAAGTTTTGCTTCGGGCTTTTTCTCATCCGGCAGAATCAACGCATCAGGCTTGGGTTTTCTCTTTCCCCAGCTCAACCAGCTTCTGGCTCAGCTCGCGGCGCTCCTTGGAGAGCTCGGCATTGACGATGACATATTCATCCACCCGATCTTCATAATCGCTCTTCATGCTGGCGATGATGGCCTGGATTTCTTCAACACTCATGCCCGGCTTGATGTAATCAGAAAGGTTTTCCAGCAACAGCACCCGTTTCTGGTTGTCACGGATCTTCTTCTCGTTATCGACGATTTCGCGCTTCAGCTTGTTTTTGCGACGAGACATACGCACATATTCCAGTACATCGGTAAAAGTTGATTTGCTTACTTGTTCCATAGTAACCCCATGAACGATTGTGGATGCGGCGAACACAGCACACCCTGGCGATTGGAAAGCTTTTCAATACTACTTTAGGAAACAGCACCTTGAGCCGGAATGTCCCTTACTTTACTGAGTTTTTTGCTGGATACAACCAGGGCGCCAGACCATAACGCCTCTGTCATGTACCACCATAGCAAAAATGGCACGGTAAGCCTGCCATCGTTACCACAGCTTTGCGCAGTGTTACCTTTTGATACGCAATACAGCATCTAAACACGGCGACCTGCCCCAGACCCGATATCCGCCTCTGCTTGCCTCACACCAGCAGATCCCTATAATTCAGCGCCAGCAATAGGCAAGAGCACAAGGGGAGCCTGATGAGTGAATTGAAGTTTCTGGCAGGATACCCGGCATCGATCCAAGCCCAGGTCCAAGCATTGATCTCGGCAGGCAAACTCACGGACTGGCTCACCCAGCGCTATGGGGGGCAAATCCCCCTCATCAAGAGCGCCAAGGCGTTGTACCAGTACACCATGGAGTTGAAAAATCAATATCTACGCAGCTCAGCGCCGATCTCTAAAGTTGCATTTGATAGCAAGATCAACGTGATCCAGCATGCCTTGGGTCTACACACCGCCATCTCCCGCGTTCAGGGTGGCAAGCTCAAAGCCAAGGCCGAAATCCAGATCGCCGCGCTTTTCAAGGAAGCACCGGCGCCATTTCTAAAGATGATTGTGATCCACGAATTGGCTCATCTGCGCGAGAAGGAGCACAACAAGGCCTTCTATCAGCTGTGTGAACATATGACGGCCGACTACCACCAATTAGAGTTCGACTTGCGCCTGTATTTGACCCAACTGCAACTCTTTGGTCCACTCGTTTAATACACCCATCCTCTCTGCTTCGCCGGATAGAGGCGGATAAATTCCCGATATAGCTCTCACGCCGAAGCATAAACTCCGCTCTGCGCTTTGCAGCTTCGCCCTCGCCATCAATACTCATCGACAGACAGATCTGACCGCCATTACCCTGGCTACGGCAGGAGTTGCAGATGGAGAAGACTCGCTATGTCATCGCGCTGGATCAAGGCACCACATCCTCCCGCGCCATGCTGTTTGATCACGATATTCAGGTCATTGCCAGCGCCCAGCGGGAGCTGACCCAGTACTATCCGCAACCGGGTTGGGTCGAACAAGACCCCATGGAGATCTGGGCCAGCCAATCCTCCGTCCTGACCGAGGTCCTGGCCAAGGCCAATATCCATAATCAGCAGATTGCCGCCATCGGTATTAGTAACCAACGCGAAACCGTGGTGATCTGGGACAAAGAGACGGGCAAACCTGTCTATAACGCGATTGTCTGGCAATGCCGCCGCACCACAGCCCTGTGCGATGCACTCAAGGCTCAAGGACATGAGCCCATGGTCCGTGACCGTACCGGCCTGCGTTTGGACCCCTATTTTTCCGCCAGCAAGTTGCGCTGGATCCTCGACCAGATCCCGGGGGCGCAGGCCCGCGCAGAGCAAGGACAACTGCTCTGCGGCACGATTGATTGCTGGCTGCTGTGGAAAATGACTCAGGGCGAGGTGCACGCCACTGATCCGACCAACGCCTGCCGAACCCTGCTGTTTAACATTCACACCCAAAGTTGGGATCCACAGTTATTGCAGCTGTTTGGCATACCGGCGGCCATGTTGCCAGAAGTCCGCCCCTCCTCCGGGATCTTCGGACATACCCGTCGTGGTGGCGGTGCCGATATTCCCATTGCGGGTATGGCCGGTGATCAACAAGCCGCGCTATTTGGTCAGTTGGGTTTTGAGCCGGGGATTGCCAAGAACACCTATGGCACCGGTTGTTTCTTACTGATGAATACTGGCACCACCCCCATTCACTCCCGGCATGGTCTACTGACGACCCTGGCTATCGGCCCGCAAGGCTCGATTCATTACGCCCTGGAGGGCGCCATCTTCATGGGAGGAGCCACCATTCAATGGCTGCGGGATGAACTCAGGTTGATTGATGATGCGCGGGATAGCGGCTATTTCGCCAGTAAAGTCGAAGATACCGGCGGCGTCTATCTGGTTCCGGCCTTTGTCGGTCTGGGTGCTCCCTACTGGGCACCACATGCCCGAGGGATGCTGGTCGGTCTGACGCGAGGAACCAACCGCAACCATCTGATCCGCGCCGCGCTGGAGGCGATTGCCTATCAAAGCCGCGATGTTCTCGATGCCATGCAACAGGATGCCGGTATCAGACTCCATCATCTGCGGGTCGATGGTGGTGCAGTCGCCAACGATTTCCTGCTGCAATTTCAGGCGGACATCATGGGCACGCCGGTGATTAGGCCGCGACAGATTGAAAGCTCGGCCCTCGGAGCCGCCTTTCTAGCTGGATTGGCCGTCGGATTCTGGGCCAGCACCGATGAACTGGCTAAAAAATTTGGTGTGGACAAGGAATTCAACCCGCAGTTGAGTGCGCAGCAACGCCAGGCGTTGTATCAGGGCTGGCAAGTGGCGATCCAGTGCGCTCGACAATGGCCAGAGCCTGAGAGCACAACGGAATAAATAGTTACACTGCGGGTTTGACGAGAAACACTATGGCCGACAAACGTATCCCCTCGATATCAGGAGGAACCGGCAAAAAAGCCGCCCGAGGCGGCTTTCCTGTGTCCGTGACAGTCGAGCATCAGAGCAGAATACGCGCCCGAATGGTTCCGTCGATCCCCTTGAGCATGGCCAGAGCCTCTTCACTGCGCTCACTTTCGATATCCACCACCACATAGCCAATATTGGCGCTGGTTTGCAGATATTGGGCGGCGATGTTGATCCCTTCGCTGGCGAAGGCCTGGTTGATGCGATTGAGCACCCCCGGCTGATTGTGATGGATGTGCAACAAACGGCTAACCTGGCCCTGTACCGGCAATGACACTTCCGGGAAATTGACCGCCGTCAATGTGGAGCCATTATCGGAATAGCGGATCAGCTTGTTGGCCACTTCCGAGCCGATATTTTGCTGGGCTTCAAACGTCGAAGCGCCGATATGGGGCGTCAGCAAGACGTTGTCAAAACGCTGCAGTGGCGAGCTAAACGGATCCTTATTGGTAGCAGGCTCCACCGGGAACACATCGATCGCAGCACCAGCCAGATGACCACTCTCCAACGCGGACACCAGGGCATCAATATCCACCACGGTTCCCCGGGACGCATTGAGGAAGATAGCCCCGGGTTTCATGGCCGCAAACTGCTCAGCCCCCATCATGTCCCGTGTTTCTGGTGTTTCCGGCACATGCATGCTCACCACATCCGCCTTGGCCAGCAACTCGTGCAGGCTGGAGACTTGGCGAGCATTCCCCAAGGAAAGCTTGTTTTCGATGTCGTAATAACAGACCTGCATCCCCAAACTCTCGGCGATGATCCCGACCTGGGTGCCGATATGACCATAACCGACGATCCCCAAGGTTTTACCCCGCGCCTCGACCGAGTTGGTCGCACTCTTGTCCCACTCGCCGCGATGGGCTTTCGCGTTCTTGGCCGGAATACCGCGGAGCAGCAACAGGTACTCCCCGGTCACCAGCTCAGCCACGCTGCGGGTATTGGAATAGGGTGCATTGAACACCGGGATCCCCCGCGACTCCGCCGCGCCCAAGTCCACCTGGTTGGTGCCAATACAGAAGCAACCCACAGCCACCAGCTTTTCCGCCCGGGACAATACCTCTTCAGTCAGGTGAGTGCGGGAGCGAATGCCTAAAAAATGCACATCGCGAATTTTCTCCTGCAATTCAGCATCATCCAGGGCGCCTTTGAGATATTCCACCTGGCTGTAGCCAGCCTGATGAAATAATTCAACGGCGCTCGGGTCTACTCCTTCGAGCAATAGCACTTTGATCTTGGATTTATCCAGGGAATAACGGGTCATCTGTGTTCCTCAACTGAGTTTCTGGTCGTGAGGCGCCGCTAGGACGTCTTTTGGTAAATTTACGACAGTTTGTATCCCTACTCGGCGGCTCACCACCCGGCAAGAGCCGCCATTTTCGTGTAGGTGATTCCGGTTTGGTAACAAAAAATAAGAATCACCTTTGAAATTACCTTGTCACAGCAAGATGTTACCCCCCAATTTAGGCACCAGGCACCTATGTTTGACAAGTAAAAATTTCATCCGCCATACGAGCTCTATGTAGTTGCGGGACGCCGGAAGGCGACAAATACTTGTAATCGAATTACATTTTGTCGTCATATCGTATAGCTAAAGGAGGACGCATTGCGTCATCGACGCTGTTTTCCCTGGTGGTTCACACTTCTGCATCCCGAACTCGGCTCGCACACCATAACCACACCATACTGACAACAGAACTGCGTCGGACAAGGAGGCTCGCATGGGGACACTCACATCGATCCCAGCTCATGGCTTGACAACCTCGCACTACGATGTGGTGGTGATTGGCGGTGGCATCAATGGCACCGGTATTGCCGCCGATATGGCAGGTCGCGGCCTGTCGGTTGCACTCTTTGAAGCCGACGATTTGGGTTGCGCAACATCTTCGGCGTCCAGCAAATTACTGCACGGCGGTCTGCGCTATCTGGAACATTACGAGTTCCGCCTGGTTCGTGAAGCCTTGGCAGAGCGGGAGATCTTGCTCGCACGCGCGCCCTATCTGGCGAGAGGCTTACGGTTTCGCTTGCCTTATCGAGCCCAATTACGCCCGGCCTGGCTGATCCGCATCGGATTGTTTATCTATGATCATTTAGCTAAACGGATCAGCCTGCCTGCCAGTCATGGTATTCGTTTTAGCCCCGAGGATGGTCTGAGAGCCGATGTGATAAGCGGTTTTGAGTACTCAGATGCCTGGGTTGATGATGCCCGGCTGGTGGTACTCAACGCTCTCGCGGCTCAAGAGCGCGGCGCACACATCGCCACTCGCACCGCATGTACTCGCGCCATTCGGCATGGCGATCACTGGCAGCTGGAGCTGATGTCGCAACCAGGCGGCCAAGCCAGAACCGTAACCTGCACGGCATTGGTCAATGCCACCGGCCCCTGGGTGCAAAACTGGTTCGAAACGGCGCTGCAAGCCCCATCACCCCGCCGGATCCGGCTGATCAAGGGCAGTCATATCGTCGTTCCCCGCTTGCACCCGGGACCCGAAGCCTACTTGCTGCAACATACCGATCGCCGCGTGGTGTTTGTGATCCCTTTCTTGGAGCATTACTCACTGATCGGGACTACCGATATGGAATATCAGGGGGATTTGCGTCAGGTGGTGATCAGCGATGATGAAATCCAGTACCTGTGTCAGGTGGTGAATAGCTACTTTAGGCAGCCGACCACACCGCAGGATGTGGTTTGGAGTTATGCCGGTGTGCGCCCGCTCTGCGATGATGAATCTACATCCCCCCAAGCCATCACCCGGGACTACACACTGAGCCTGCAGGATCGAGATGGAAAGGCCCCCTTGCTATCCGTGTTTGGCGGCAAGCTCACCACCTTCCGCAAGTTGGCGGAGGCAGCCAGTCACCAACTCGCCCCTTACTTTTCGGCTATGGGGCCAGACTGGAGTGCGCAACAGTTGCTGCCGGGCGGTGATTCGGCTCCGCTGGCCACCTTGATTCAGGAGTATCAGCACCATGCTCCCTGGTTGGACAGCGCCCAAGCGACTCGGATCGCAACGGCCTATGGAACTCGAGCCAGACTCTGGTTACCTCAGCAGCCGGTCCGATTATTAGGTGGCTGCTTGGCGCAAGAGGAGGTGGATTACCTGGTGCAGCACGAGTGGGCGCGTAGCGCCGATGACATTTTGTGGCGACGTAGCAAACTCGGTTTGCAATTTCCCACGCCAGCTCGTGCAGAGTTAGTGGCCTATCTTGCTGCACGATCATAGGAAGCGAGCTGAGTCACTTCATCATGGGCACGCCTGAGCCGGGATTAACACACCCGCCAGGCTACCTTGTGATGTTGCATCAACTGACACAGGGTTTGCGGCGGTTCCGCATCGGTAAATAGCACATCCACCTGTGAAATAGAGCCCAGACTGACCATGGCATGACGGCCAAACTTGGCATGATCGGCCAGCATAAATAACGTGCGGGAGTGTTCCATGATGGCTTTTGTTACTCGCACCTCGGGGTAGTGGTGATTCAGCAGATCCCCCAGAGCATCGATTGCCGCGATACTCACGACACCAAAATCCATGCGAAATTGTGCGATAAAATCCCGCGTGGACTCGCCCACAATGCCGCCATCCCGGCTGCGGATCTCACCACCGGCGATGATGACAGTGAAGTCATCCCGCGCCGTCAAGATACTCGCCACATTCAAGTTATTGGTCACGATCCGCAAGTCGCGATGATCCAGTAAGGCTCTGGCCACCGCCTCACAGCTGGAGCCGATATCGATGAACAAAGAGGCTCCATCCGGGATCCGGGCCGCAACCACCCGGGCAATACGTTCCTTTTCTTCCCATTGTGGCACCTGATGAGTGGCATACAGGCTGACGTTGCTAGAGCTTAGCGAAGCCCCGCCATGATGGCGCTGGATCTTGTTTTGCTGCGCCAACTCGTTCAAATCCCGGCGAATGGTCTGCGGGCTGACATCAAAATGCGTAACCAACTCTTCGGTCGATGCAAATCCACACTGACTTAGCAACTCGATAATTTCCTGATGACGCTGCGCTTGTTTCATTGCGGCCTCTCCTCCTATCACCCATCGGATGATTCACTACACTCACCGAATATCCATTCGGATGCGGGCACCCGCCCCGGGCTATGGTACCCCCGGCGCCTTGCTCCGCAAAGCGCCGGACAAAACAGCAGCACTTGGCCTGCTGCGCCAGAGATCGTAACATAGGGACCAGAACAAGATGCTAGACGACTGGTCTAGTTGTCAGCTAGAGTAGTCACTATGAATACAAAAACTGAATTCACCGACACCCGTCTGCACCTGCTGGAAACCGGTACCCGACTGATCCTGGGTAAGGGCTTTTCAGCCGTTGGCCTTGCCGAAATTCTCAGTACCGCAGGCGTTCCGAAAGGCTCGTTTTACCACTACTTTCGTTCCAAAGAGCAGTTTGGTATCGAGCTGGTGCAACACTATTTTTCTCTGTATCTGAGTCGTCTTGAGGCACTGTTTCAGGACGCAAGTCTGACGCCGAGTCAACGGATCATGGCCTACTGGACACGTTGGCACCAACTCTACCGGGATGGTAGTTGCGAGGAGCAGTGTCTGGTCGTCAAGCTCAGCGCCGAAGTCGCAGATTTGTCCGAACCCATGCGCCAAGAGTTACTGGCCGGAACGCAGCAGATAGTGACCCATCTGGCCAGGATACTGGAGCAGGCGCAGGCCGTGCATGAGGTGATTCTCCCTACTCCGCCTCGGGCGATGGCCGAAGAAGCTCTATCAGCTCTGGCTTGGCGCCAGCCTGCTCACCAAGCTCAGACGCGATGATTCGGCACTCAGCGCTGCCTTGCTCAGTAGCCAGCGCTTGCTCGGCATTACCGGCTGATCCACCGAGTAATATCACGCTCACTGTGCTAGTTCCTTATTCGTCGGAACTAATACAGTGAGTAAGCCGATATGGTGAACAATCAAACTTTACTACGACGTTCGCGTCGTTTTTTTAACGGCAGGCGCTAGGCGACCGGTCTAATGCGTTAAGGCAAACTCGGGACCGCAGGCTAGCTACTATATTCAGCAGCAACTCCATTCAGATCAAGGAATCACCATGACTCAGAACTATCAACGCATCGTATTGGCATCCCGTCCTCATGGCACACCAACGCTCGATAATTTCCGACTGGAAGAGCTGCCACTGCCCGAGCTGCAAGACGGCGAGGTATTACTCAAGACTCTGCACCTGTCACTGGATCCTTATATGCGCGGCCGCATGAGCGAAGGTCCCTCCTACGCCGCCCCTGTGGCGTTGGGCGAGGTGATGGTCGGAGGGGCCGTCAGTGAGGTGATCGCCAGTCGACATGCTGAATTTGCAGTTGGCGATCGGGTATTGGGCTATACCGGCTGGCAGAGTCATACCATCAGCACGGGTAGCGGTCTAACCGTCTTACCGGCCACCTTGGCTCAACCCTCCTGGGCTCTGGGCGTGCTGGGAATGCCAGGCTTTACCGCCTATATGGGGCTGCTGGATATCGGTCAGCCGAAAAGCGGAGAAACGGTTGTGGTTGCCGCAGCAACCGGAGCTGTCGGATCTTTAGTCGGGCAAATTGCCAAGCTCAAAGGCTGCCGCGTGGTCGGAATTGCCGGCGGTACAACCAAGTGTCGTTATGCGGTGGAAGAGCTGGGCTTTGACGCCTGTGTGGATCACCACAGCAGTACCCTACCAGCCCAACTGGCGCTGGCCTGTCCCGATGGGATCGACGTCTACTTTGAAAATGTTGGCGGCCCGGTGCTGCAAGCCGTGGTGCCGCTACTCAATACCAGCGCTCGTATCCCGCTATGCGGCTTGATAGCTCAATACAACAGTACCGAACTGCCCGCCGGGCCAGATTTCTCCCCTCTGCTCCTGCGCACCTTGCTCACCCGTCGGGTGACCCTCAAGGGTTTCATCATCTTTGACGATTACGGCCACCGCTACCCGGAATTTGCCGCACAAATGGGGGCTTGGTTACAAGAAGGGAAAATTCGCTACCGTGAGGATCATGTCCAAGGATTAGCC
>Ga0194136_1000941_pt1 | contig 14634 bp, 13 predicted proteins | sample TARM_MetaG_T3A_1_FD_134023 | JGI IMG/M metagenome (GOLD analysis project Ga0194136, IMG submission 134023) | Freshwater microbial communities from Pennsylvania, USA, analyzing microbe dynamics in response to fracking - TARM_MetaG_T3A_14 (version 2) | ecosystem: Environmental > Aquatic >...
ATCAAATAAAAAATAATCAAATAAGTATTATAATCTATATAAATTTGCTTGCCAAGTCACAAGTTACATGCTATAATAAGCTTAAATAAAACAATACGTCTTCGGGGCAGGGTGTAATTCCCGACCGGTGGTATAGTCCACGACGAAGTAATATTTATTACTTTGATGAACTGGTGTGATTCCAGTACCGACAGTAAAGTCTGATAGTAGAAGAGATTGCATAACTATGCTTATTTGACTACACCGTATTTGCCGAAGATTTAATTAGGTAATTATGGTGTGTTTTTTTTTGAGCATAGAAACTCTCTGAGTTTGCTTGCTTTCTATTCCATGAGACGTGGAAGGAGAAATAAGTAATGAAGAAAATGAAGTTATCGCGTGTAATGTTTTTGGCAATTTTGGGGGCATGGGCAATTGTACTTAGAACGTTTGATTTTCCTATTCTACCAGCTGCACCTTTCTTAAAAATTGATTTTAGTGATTTAATGGTCTTAATCGGCTTACTTACAAGTGGACCAATTGGGGCAGTAACCGTAGCGGTCACTCGAGATTTATTGAATTATATTATGAGTGGCGGGCAAATGGGCTTGCCAATCGGAGCGATCATGAGTTTTATTGCATCAATGGCAATGTTTTTACCAACTCACTTCATCTTATCTAAATTAAAAAAAGCATCAATTAATGCAAAATATGCACTAATGAGTGCAACTCTGGTTATGTTTTTGGTAGGTACTATGTCTCTTTTCAACTACTACATAGCATTACCATGGTATGTAGCTGTCTTAAATTTCCCTATACCAGACTTGTTCGGATATTTAATTACAATCATCGTACCATTTAACTTGATTAAAGGTATAATTTTAGCGGTTGGACAAATTATTGTTATTAAAACAATAGTTCCAATGATGAAAAAAAGAAATATGCTTTACGAAGCATATTTCTTTGAAAAGAAGTCTATTAATTCTCCGGATGTTCGATTATCTCAATCGCACGGGTAGGACAACGGTAAGCTGCGGGAGTAGCCATTTCTTGTTGAAGTGGCTTACTCTCTTTTTTTATAAAGGCAATTCCGTCATCTTTACAGTCAAAAACTTCAGGATAATGAAGATAGCAAAGGCCGCATGCAATGCATTTTTCTGGAATTATGTCTAATCTGTTCACTTTTTCACCGCCATTTGTTACAATGTAATTACATTATTATATCATTTGTGTATTAAAAGTGTTTGCATATTTTTTATTTTTTTAAAATAAAGTATGATGATAGTGTGCTTTTAGAATAGCATTGCTAGCTATTAAAGAAAAAATATGTTATTAATAGTATAACATATGTAGGAGGAATTTTGATGGCAAAAGATAATGAACAGTTTGATAATCAAGAACATCAAGATGAGCAACAACCAAAACAGGAAAGTAATTTCAAAGCGCCTTGGAATAAAAAATTCGGTGAAGACGAGAACTTAAAAACACGTCAATACTCGCGTGCTGCGCGTAATCAACCAGTCAAAGAAGCTACTACTTTATCTAAAGTATTATTATTCTTGTTAGTTATTACGTTACTATCACCATTTTTATTATATTGGTTTGTAAGTGCTCAACAATCTGAAAACCAGATACCACAGAGAACAACTTCACAGATTCTAATCGATCAAAGCTCATCGAGTGAAACATCAAGCGAATCTTCATCTGAAGAAACAGAATCAGTGAGTTCGAGGGAAATTGAGGAGAGCTCAGATGAATCTTCTTCGGTTGAGTCAAGCGTACCAGTAGAGTCAACGCCGGTTGAGTCAACGCCGGTTGAGTCAACGCCGGTTGAGTCAACGCCAGCAGTTGAAACTCCAACAGAACCAGCAAGTACATACTATGTGGTACAACAAGGTGATTCTTGGTATGGTATAGCAAGGTCGTATGGAATTGATGTTTATACATTGGCTCAAGCCAATGGTGCAACAATCGATACAGCAATTTTCCCAGGAATGGAAATTCTAATTCCTTAATTTAGAATTTATATCATCACGTTTCTCAACTATATGCTTTTAGCATTGAGAAACGTGATTTTCTATGTAATAAAATAAAGATAGTATTAAGAAAAGGAAGTTAAATATGACAATTACAATTGCAATTGATGGACCAGCTGCTTCTGGCAAAAGTACGATTGCTAAACAAGTCGCAAAAAAGTTGGATATTACTTACATTGATACTGGTGCGATGTACCGTGGCGTTACCTTAGCTATCTTGAAGAAAGGAATAGCAGTAGATAATGTTCAAGAGATAAGAAATATTCTGAAGAATATTGAATTAGACTTTAAATTTGTTAATGGCGTACAACATTTATTTTTAGATGGACAAGATGTTGAAGAAGAAATTCGAAGCATCGAAGTGTCGCGTAATGTTTCGGCTGTATCAGCTTTAGATTTTGTTAGAGAAAAGTTAGTTGATCTACAACGTAAGATGGCGGAGAAACAATCAGTTGTAATGGATGGCAGAGATATTGGTACAGTCGTATTGCCTAAAGCAGACTTTAAATTTTACTTTATCGCTAGCCCTGAAATACGTGCTCAGAGACGTTATGATGAGAATATTGCTCGAGGTATTAACACTCAAACATTTGAAGAATTAATGCAAGATATTATACGTCGTGATGAGTATGATTCAACAAGAGAACACAGCCCATTAAAACAAGCTGATGACGCAATTACAGTTGATACTGGCTTGTTAACCATTGAAGAAAATGTTGAGCATGTTTTGAATCTTATACAACAGGCAAACTAAGTGCTCAATTTAGTTTAATGCAATGGTTCATCACGATAAAATAAATAAAAATAAGAGTGACTAGACTAATAGTGTTTTTTTTGTTACAATTAATATTAGGTGGTTTGTATATACAATATACAAGCAACAATTTATAGGTAATCGCTTAGGAGGAACTGGTAGATGTCAGAGTTTGTAGAGAACAATGAATTAAATGAAGAAGTTGTATCGGCTGAAGAGGTTGAAGCAACTGAAGAAGTAACAATGACTTCAATGGAAGACGCTTTAGATAGCGTATTAGACATTAAAGTTGGCGACACTGTTAAAGGTGATGTATTAGCATTTGATGATAATCAAGTACGTGTTGCTATTAAAGAATCAGGTGGTTTAGAAGGTGTTATTCCACCAAATGAATTATCAGCTGCACCATACGAAGCATTAACTGATATTGTTAATATTGGTGATGAAATTGAATTGGTAGTTTTAAAACCAATTAAAGATAAAGAGAACGGAAACTTCTTATTATCTAAAAAACGTGTAGATGCTAAAAAAGTTTGGGTAGAAATCCAAGAAAAAGCAGACAAAGGCGAAACTATTACAGCACCTGTTAAAGATGTTGTTAAAGGTGGTTTAGTTGTTGATGCTGGTGTTCGTGGATTTGTTCCGGCTTCAATGGTTGAAGATCACTTCGTAGAAGACTTCGCACCATATAAAGGTCAAACATTAGAATTCGCTATCGTTGAAATCGAACCAAGCGAAAACCGTTTAATCTTATCTCACAAAGAAATCGCTCGTAAAGAACGTGAAGCTAAACGTGAATCATTAATGGATGAATTAGTAGAAGATTCAATCGTTGAAGGTACTGTAGCTCGCTTAACTAACTTCGGTGCATTTGTTGATTTAGGTGGAGTAGACGGATTAGTTCACATAAGCCGTATCGCTCACGAGCATATTGCTAAACCAAGTGATGTTTTAACTATTGGCGATAAAGTCAATGTTAAAGTATTATCAGTGGACATAGAAAAAGGTAGAGTATCCTTATCAATTAAAGATACTTTAGATGGACCTTGGGATAACATTGAAGAAAAAGCTCCGGAAGGATCTGTATTAACAGGTACTGTTAAACGCTTAACAAGCTTTGGTGCTTTTGTTGAGGTATTCCCAGCTGTTGAAGGCTTAGTTCATATTTCACAAATTGCTCACGAGCATATTGCGACTCCTCACGAAAAATTACAAGAGGGTCAAGAAGTTGAAGTTAAAGTATTAGGTGCTGATCCAGAAGCTCAACGCTTATCATTATCAATTAAAGCTTTATTAGAGAAGCCAGCTCAAGAAGAAAGCGAAGCTCCGGTAGCAAAAGAAGCTGCTCCAAAACAACGTAAGCCAAAAGCTAAACAAACACCAGTTACTGAAACTTACTCTGATAGCTCATCAGAAGGAAGCTTTACATTAGCTGATATGTTAGGTGATGCTTTTGACGCGTTAAGTTCAGAAGAAGAAGCTTAATATTATTTAGTAATTAATTGGCTGTATAGCCCGGAGACTGACTAATTCTTGGTCAGTCTCTTGTTTTGTCTAAATCTCAATTTTTAGATAGATATCAATGGAGGTGAATAAGAAATGAGTATACCAACTATAGCTTTAGTAGGCCGTCCAAACGTAGGTAAATCGACTGTATTTAACCGTCTTATCGGTGAAAGAGTTTCGATCGTAGCGGATTTTCCTGGGGTTACTAGAGATAGAATTTATTCCACTGGTGAGTGGTTAGGAAAAGAATTTCGTCTAATTGATACTGGTGGAATTGAAATGACAAATGAGCCGTTAATGGATCAGGTGCGTTTTCAAGCTGAAATCGCAATGGATGAAGCGGATATTATTATTTTTTTAGTGAGTGCTCAGGAGGGTTTAACAGATGCAGATGAAGAAATCGGTCATATGTTACATCGTACGAAGAAACCGGTTATTTTAGCTGTTAATAAGACTGATAACCCAGAACAAAGACAAGAAATCTATGATTTCTATGCATTAGGACATGGTGAACCATATCCAGTCTCTGGCGCTCATGGAACTGGTTTTGGTGATTTACTAGATGAGGTGATGGTTCAAGCTCCATCTGATAGTTCAGATACAGAGGAAGATACATCAATAAAATTTAGTTTTATTGGTCGTCCAAATGTAGGTAAATCAAGTTTAGTAAACAGCATACTTAAAGAAGAGCGTGTCATTGTTTCTAATATAGAAGGAACTACACGTGAAGCAGTAGATACTAAGTTTACGAGTCAAAGTGGTCGTGAATTCACGATGATTGATACAGCTGGTATCCGTAAACGGGGAAAAGTTTACGAACATACAGAGAAGTATAGTGTGTTACGAGCAATGTCAGCAATTGAAAGAAGTGATATTGTTTGTATGGTAATCGATGCAGAGACAGGGATACGTGAACAAGATAAACGAGTTGCGGGTTATGCGTATGATGCAGGTAAAGGAATTGTAATTGTAGTAAACAAATGGGATGCAGTTGATAAATCGGATAATAAATTCGAAGAGTTTACAAAAGATATTCGTGCTGAATTCCAGTATTTATCTTTTGCGCCAATCTTATTTGTAAGTGCTAAAACAGGGCAACGTTTAAATAAACTACCTGAATTATTAGAGATGATTTACGATAATCGCCACCGTCGCGTACAATCTTCAGTTCTAAATGATGTAGTGAGTGATGCGGTTGCAATGAACCCTACACCGACTGATAAAGGACGCCGATTGAAAATCTATTATATGACTCAAGTTGCGATTAACCCTCCTACGTTTGTAGTTTTTGTTAATGATGTTGAGTTAATGCATTTTAGTTACGAGCGATTCCTAGAGAACCAATTACGGAATGCATTCTATTTTGAAGGAACACCGTTGAAATTAATTGTTAGGGAACGGAAATAATATTAAATTTTTGGTACATATTAACGTAAAACATTGTATTAACAAGTTTTATGTGATATTCTAGTAAAGAAATAACCAAGATGATTATACCCACGGGTTTATTTCATTAATAAGACAGTTGCTCATTTAGAGCACAATTTTAAAGGAGGATTTACTAATATGGCAAACAAAGCAGAATTAGTAGAAAGAGTAGCAGCGAAAACAAATTTAACTAAGAAAGACGTTACAGCAACAGTTGAAGCGTTATTTGAAACAATTCAAGACGTATTAGCTGAAGGCGAAAAAGTACAAGTAATTGGCTTTGGTACTTTCGAAGTTCGTGACCGTGCAGCAAGAAAAGGTCGCAACCCTCAAACAGGTGATGAAATTGAAATCGCAGCTAGCAAAGTTCCTGGCTTCAAAGCTGGTAAAGCTTTAAAAGACGCTGTTAAATAATTTAACATTTAAACCCCTAGAGCCGCAAGGCTTCAGGGGTTGTTTTTTTGTTTTGAGGTTGAAATGTTGACCAGTTGCGGACTAAATTGACCTAGTTACTTAATTAAACGGCGATGTAATCATTCTATTTTGAAGCAAAATATGAATATTTCTTGGAACTTTTTATGATGAACAGTTCATGTTATAATGGTATAGGTGTAGTATACAAGAGGGGGCAGAACATGTCTTTATTCGATGAAATTATGAAAGATTTATCTAGAGCTGAGGATTTAGAACAGCTTTCGATACTATTAGAAGAATATTATATAGAAGCAGAGAACGATCAAGTGATTTTTAATGAGATGATTAATGTTGCAACATATTATGCTAATAGGGGGTACCGAGACGTGCAAATCGATATTCTAAAAGCCCTTTATGAAATTAAGGTGTCAGCAAAAATCATTTATTTAATTGCGGAAGCTTATTATTTGTACGCACAGTACGAGGAAGCTTACCAATGGATAAAGAAAGTAGAAGATAATTTCCGTTATAAAAACTCATTATTAGAAGCTAAGATTCTAATTGAGCTAGGAGATTTTAATCAAGCAAAAAGCTTATTAGAAAAATTGATTTCAAACTATAATTTAAAAGCAGAACCATATGTAGTACTGGCTGAGTTATTCTATGATCGTCAATTTTACGAACAAGCAAACACTTATTATCAAGCAGCTTATGAGTATTTTCCTGAGAAAATTGATGCTAGAAAAGTTCGAATGAAACTTGTAGAACTTGAAAGTATTAAAGAAGTTATTGATATACAAAAAATTGAGTCTCTGATGCTAACTGAAGACTTACCTATTGAAGAGGCTAACGAATATTATATATTGGCAATCGCATACTTTAAAGCGCAAATTATCGAGAAAGCAATTGAGGCCTCTATCAAAGCCATTCAAGCAGATCGAGACCTAGTTGATGCTCGACTATTATTAATGGAGTTGTATGAAACTGTTAGCCAGAATAATGAGTTAAAAAAAACAATCGAACAATTAGCGATTATGTTACCACCTTTCCACGAAGCGATTATGGACATTGCTGAAATTGCAAACCGTCATAATTATTTTACAGATGACTTACTTGAAAAATTAATTGATTTTTATGATTATGTTGATAATGTTGAAGAGCAATATCGAATCATGAGTTATCTTGTTAATTATCAATTATCAATTAACAAACCTGAAAATGCATTACATTATTTAAAAACTTTAGCCTATGCGTTTGAAGACGAAATGTCACTCACACATTTATTCGCTAAAACTTACGAAGCATTAAATATGTTAGATCGTGCAGAGGTATTTTATAATAAAGCATTAGAGTTAGGTATTGGTGATTCTAGTTTAGTAATGGATGCAGTGAAATTCTATATGAATCAAGAACGATACGAAAAAGCGTATCTTATAACAGAAGACTTTAACAATTCTGTTTATCAAACTCAGGAATTAGCAAATCTCAACAAAGAATTAAAAGGGATTCTGTGGGATAAAGATTAATTAATCACAACACATAACAAATAGAAAGTGGGAACAAACATGATTAATAACAATCAACGTAAAAGACAATTTATTGAATATTTAATTCAAAAATATCATCATGTTAATCCGACTGTTACTTACTTACTAAATTATTTAAAAACACAACCTAATACCATGGATTCAATCATCTTTACTGAAAACGTCAAATATGCGCCTAGAGGCATTTATATATCCTATCAGCAGAATACGCAAGTGCCTTTTGTATATTATAAGGATCAGTTGAGCTATACGTTGTGTGAGCAAGCCTTCCATGATATTCGATTAAACACTAAATTTAATCAACAGAAATTCTATCTTGAATTAAATATTCCCGATTACTTCCAACAACTCTATTATTTAGATATTTTTGAGGAAAATCCTTTTTTACCAGAAAACGAAGAATTAATTCAATCAACGGAGGTTCACTTAGAAAGGCTAAGCATTGAAGCGAATATTCAGCAACTAAGTCGTAAATTAGACGCTGCACTTGAAAAACATCAGTTTGAAGAAGTGAGTTACTACTTAAAACAGATCGAGCAATTACGAGGTGAACTAAATGAAAATTGATTTAGACAATCAGCTGTTCCAATCAGCTTTGCCTGTCTTAAGTACCATTGAGTCTCATGGTTATGAGGCTTATTTTGTTGGTGGATGTGTCCGTGATACTTTGTTAAATCTTCCTATTCATGATATCGATATAGCAAGCAGCGCGACTCCGGATGAAATTGAAGCGATGTTTAAGCACACATTCGAAGTGGGTAAAGAGCATGGAACGATAGTTGTTTTGCATAATGATGTGCCGTATGAGGTAACGACCTTTAGAACTGAAGGAGCATATAGTGACTTTAGAAGGCCTGATGAAGTACAATTTGTTCGGAATCTTGAAGAAGACACATTGAGACGTGATTTTACGATTAATGCAATAGCATTTGATCATTATGGGAATCTATATGATTACCATCAAGGTTTACCAGACTTAAAAGCTAAATTAATTAGAGCGGTTGGGACAGCCCAAGAACGATTCAATGAGGACGCTCTAAGAATGATTCGTGCAATTCGTTTTGCAAGCCAGTTAGGCTTTACAATAGAGGCTAAAACTTTCACAGCATTGCAAGAGTTAGCACCATTGATTGAGAAAGTATCGATTGAAAGAATTAGAATTGAAATTAGTAAATTTTTTCTAGGTGAATTCTTCCATTTAAATGGAGATTTATTACTAGGATCAGGTTTACCACCTTACATAAAAGCATTCTCTAAAATTGATGTGAAAGCTGGTATCGCCGGTTTAAAGCATCATTTAAAACCTTTAATTGAGAATGAATTAACCAGAGAAGAAAGTTTTGTCTGGGCATTATTCTTATATAGCGCAGGAATCAATGAGAAAAGCACGATAAAAAGGTTGCTTTCGTGTTGGACACATAGTAATCAATTGATCCGTGATGTTCAAGATACGATTCAATTATTATTAGCAATCGAAGCTAACCAATTGAATTCGTGGTTAGTTTATCAGTTTCCCGATTATATTGTGAAACAAATGATCGATTATTTGGGAGCTCATCAAAATGAGAAGCGTACTGAACTATTAAAATTATATGAACAGTTGCCAATTTATCATCGAAAAGAACTTCAATTAGACGGTCACCGTATTATGCAAGAATTGAAAATGAAAAAAGGTGGCCCCATTGTAGGGAAACTCTTATTAGAGGTTGAAAAATTAGTCGTGATGAATCAATTACAAAACGATGAGCAACTTTTATTGAATTACGTGATACAAGCGTATCAATCAACTGATTAAGAAGACGAATGTTTTCTATTGTCTAAAGGAAATTGAGGGATAATAACCATGACTAAAATCGCAATTGTTGATATTGAAACAACAGGGCCTCGAATTGATGAAGGGGACCAGATTATTCAACTAGCAGCAGTCATCATAGAAGATGGGCTCATTATCCATGAATACTCGATGTTTATTAATCCTGAACGAGACATTCCAGTACATATATCACAATTAACTGGAATTGAGGTATCTACTGTAGCGGAAGCACCGACATTCGAGAAGGTAGCAGGCTCGTGGTATGAACGATTACATGACTGTGTTTTCGTTGCACATAATTTAGCGTTAGACCTAACTTTTTTAACAGAATACTTTAATATATATGGTTATGGTAATTTTAATCCGATAGCACTCGATACAGTTAAATTAGCCAAAATATTAGTTCCTCAAGCGCAGGGCTTTAACTTGAATGATTTAAGTGAATACTTTGACTTGCCTTTTGCTAATGCACATGATGCGTTAGCTGATGCTCAATTGACGACACAATTATTACATCATTTGGCTTTAAAGGCAAAAATGTTGGACAATGTCACTTTAGAAAGAATATTGCCATTTGTAGAAGCATTACCGAATGACGAAGCTGAATTAATAAAGCATCCAGATTATTATATATTAAAAGAAGAGGTTGTTGTAAAAGCAGAAGAAAAGATTGCTAATGTATCAGAGAGTGTGATCAAGCAGTCTAATAAACATCAGCAATTAGCACAACTAATTATCGAAAAAGCTCATCAAGAAAAATTACTTGTGGTTGAAGACAACGTAGCTCCAATCAACCCAACTGTCATTAAAAGGTTAGTGGAAGAAATCATTGATCAAGGACAAGCTTTTTGCTTTGCAATAGGACAATCTAGTAATTTAACGGATTGGCGAAGGATTATTTTAAACTATATTTCTGTAGAAAAACTGGTTGTGTTAAAGAATGCGCGTCATTTTATCCATATTGCAGCCTTTGAGGAATTATTGAAAACTTATCAAATTGAGCATGCCAATCAACAAGAATTATTAGTGATTGCTGCCACCATCAATTGGTTGACTCAAACAAATTTAGGAGATTTTGCAGAAATTAATCAAGAATTAAACATACAACCTATATTAGTTAAACGTTGTGGTCGCTATTTATCAAAGAAAACGCATAAGTTTTATCAACAAATGATAAAAAATAGTTATACTGCTCAAATAGTTTTACTTGATCATCGATTCTTAACGGAATTGACAAGATATCACCGAGATATAAGCGATTCTTTCTTTGATCGTTGGTTAATTGTTGATAATTTAAGTAAGTATACTAATGCTGTAAGGCAAACATACCAAGATGAGTTAGCAGTAAGCGAATGGTTCACAAAGACTCGATTGTTAGCAGATCATTTATCTTACCGTGAGGAAGTGCCTCAACATGCTTCTTATTTTATCAAACAATTAAATTTAATGACGAAATTATTAAATGATTTAAGTAATTATTGCCAATATTTACTTGAAGATGAACAGAAAATTCAAGCAACGTCTTCTAAAATTGAGCATTATATCTCAATGAAAGATACAGCAAGCTTTTATTTTTTAGACTCAATCGATGAGATTTATCATCTACACAGTAAATTAGCGAAAGCTCTTAAGACAGATATAACCTTAATAAATATTATTAATGATATAGATAAAAAATGGTATTATCAATTTAATTTGCTAGAGAAAACGTTGTATCAAATGATAATGTCGAAGCATCCACAAAATTACTGGGTACTAAGTGCTGAAAGTATTCAAGGTCAATTTTTTCATGTGAAAATCATCAATCAGGCTTTAATTATTGATGATTCACATGTTAATTATTTAGAGCGATTTAATCAGGTGATTCTATTTAGTCCAGGCGACTATCATCATTTACAAAAAAACGGTAGTTATCAATGGTTACAGTTAAGCAATTTTAAATATTTCCTATTGCCTAAGCAAACTAGTAATGTGTCGCTCACAATTAACGTCCCGATAGAATACATTTTAGATAAAGAAGTTGAGACTGAAAAAAGTGAATTTGGCCAACTTCAGAAAATTTATATTGAAGATAATTTAGACAGCTACAAAGATTATTTATTAATTCTTGTAAATAGTAAAACTGCTGCTCAAAAAGCTTATCGCATGCTTTCTCAATCAGAACTGATTCGAAGTCGCTATTCTTTACATGCACAAGGTGTAAGTGGTAGTTTGAAGAAAATAAAGCGTCGTGCTAAAGAAATGCAACCTTCAATTATTATAATGAGTTGGAATGCGTTGCTAAATGAACAATGGTGTTTAGAGAATGAAGATTTTGAAATATTTATGACAAGTTTACCTTTTAATTCACCAAAAAAGGCCAGTATTCAAGCCATGACGGAATATTTGACAGAAGATATAGAAGCTGGATTTCATGAGATTTTATTACCACAGATGATTCAAAATTTTAAATTTATTGTAAGTTATTTAGAGAATAACTTTCAATTAAACACTATTAATCTGTTTGATGAGCGTATTTTTACTAAGTATTATTCGCAACAAGTACGCGAACAATTGGAAGATTTAGTGAAATTTGAAATTTGTCCATAAAACTCTATAAAAAATATGGTAGAATATGGGATGAGCAATTGATAGAGGGGGTTAGTTGTTGAATCGCAAAACTGTTTCAGTTTTAACAGTAATTTTTCTAGTTTTGTTAATAAGCATACTTGGTGTCTTTATGCAAAGCCAAGCGCGAATTAATCAAGCTGAAGAAGAAACTGTCAACTTAATTAAATATGACTTTAATGTAGATAAAATCAATAAATTTTATTGGGTAACGACTGATAATACTTATTTTAGTTTAGATTTTATCGATGACGAAGGGGTCCAACATTTTGCTATTGTTGCCAAAGATGGTGGCGATATTCAGTATTTTTCCGAAAATGAAATAATTTCTGAGCAAGATGCTAACGATCTAACAATAAATGAAACTTCCATGACTAATATTATTCAGACTCGCTTGGGTTTATTGAATAATGAACCAGTTTGGGAAGTAACTTTAAAAAATGACAATAATACGTTAACTTACTATTATGTTAATGCGTTAACAGGCCTTTGGGTTAAAACGATATCAAATATTTAAAATGATATATTTCAAGGAGGATTTATGGAAACTATTAGAATGTCAAAAGCAGCTCAATTTGTTGATCAAAAAGTAATGGTCAATGCTTGGGTAACGAATAAAAGAAGTAGCGGTAAGATTGCGTTTCTACAATTACGTGATGGGTCAGCTTACTTCCAGGGAGTTGTTTTAAAAAGCGACGTTTCTGAGGAGGTATTTGATACAGCAAAATCTTTGCATCAAGAATCGAGTGTTCGCCTAGTTGGAACTGTACAAGCAGATAACCGTTCAACATTAGGTTTTGAACTTTTGATTGAGGAAATCGAATTATTAGGTGCAAGTGAAGATTATCCAATCACACCAAAAGAACACGGTACTGACTTCTTAATGGATCACCGTCACTTATGGTTACGTTCATCAAAACAACACGCAATTATGCAAGTTCGTAATGAAATTATTCGTGCAACTTATGAATTCATGAACAACAATGGATTTGTTAAAGTTGATCCGCCGATTTTGACAGGTAGTTCACCTGAAGGGACAACAGAATTATTCCATACCAAATACTTTGATGAAGATGCGTTTTTATCTCAAAGTGGTCAATTATATCTAGAAGCTGCAGCAATGGCTTTTGGAAAAGTATTCTCATTCGGACCAACTTTCCGAGCTGAAAAATCTAAGACAAGACGTCACTTGATTGAATTCTGGATGATGGAACCAGAAATGGCTTTTGTTGAGCACGCAGAAAGCTTAGAAGTACAAGAAAATTATGTTGCTTACGTTGTACGCAATGTTATTGATAATTGTGAAATAGCTTTAAAAACTTTAGGGCGTGATGTTGAGTTATTAGAGAAATACACAAAAACACCATATCCACGCATTGAATATACCGACGCTATTACATTATTAAATGAGAACGGCTTTGATGATATACAATGGGGCGATGACTTTGGTTCTCCTCATGAGACATTTATTGCAAGTCAATATGAGCAACCAATCTTTATCTTACATTATCCAAAAGATATAAAACCTTTCTACATGAAAGAAAACCCTAATGATCCACGTACCGTACTTTGTGCAGATATGATTGCTCCAGAAGGATATGGAGAAATTATCGGAGGCTCTGAACGTATCGCGAATTATGAAAAAATCATGACTAACATTGAAAAATATGGTTTAGATCCTGAAGCCTATGCTTGGTATTCAGATTTGTCAAAATATGGGCCAGTGCCACATTCAGGTTTTGGTATTGGATTAGAACGAGCAGTGGCATGGTTAACTGGTATTGAGCATATTCGTGAAACATCACCTTTCCCACGTTTATTAAACCGCCTTTACCCATAAATAATAACTATAAAAAACAATTGCCTGCTCTGTCAGTCAATTGTTTTTTTAACACTGAATCTACTTGAAAGGGGAGAGAAAATGAAATCATCAATTTATGATTGGATGAAAGATGGCTTCACAATGGTTCCGAACGTATTATTTAATCGATTTCATCAGCTAAATTTATCATCTGATGAAATGTTGCTAATTCTTTATTTATTTTCACAAATGAATCAAAATCATTCGATTGAAGAAACGACTAAGATTGCGAATCAGCTAGGGTGGACATCTAACAAATTATTTAGTGAACTTAATCATTTAATGGATAAAAACTTTTTATCGATTGAGCTAGTACCAGATAAATATGGTAAACAAACAGATCATTATAGCTTACGTCCTTTATTTGAACAATTAGATGAACGCTATTATCAAAAGAATACTGCTAAAGATAAACAAGTCCAGACCCATCAAGAGATAGCTAAAGAAGATGATTTGTTTAAAGAAACCGAATCTTTAGTAATGACGTTTGAAAACGAATTTGGTAGAATGTTGACACCATTAGAATTAGAAACGTTAAACAACTGGATTTCTAAAGACAACTATCAACCTGCTTTAATTAAATATGCTTTGAAAGAAGCGGTTATTCATCAAGCATTAAGTTTAAAATATATCGACCGTATATTGTTAACTTGGGAAAAGAAAAATATTCGTACAGTGAATGAGGCTCA
>Ga0194136_1000943_pt1 | contig 14626 bp, 16 predicted proteins | sample TARM_MetaG_T3A_1_FD_134023 | JGI IMG/M metagenome (GOLD analysis project Ga0194136, IMG submission 134023) | Freshwater microbial communities from Pennsylvania, USA, analyzing microbe dynamics in response to fracking - TARM_MetaG_T3A_14 (version 2) | ecosystem: Environmental > Aquatic >...
GACAGGACCGAAGTGCATCTGAGCGGCATCAACGCCGCCTTTGTTCCCGGAGCGCGCTGATGCCGGCGATGACAGACTCTCCCACACTGAACGCCGGAACACCCTTTCTCTGTGCGGACGGCGAAACATCACTTGAAGGTGCGCTGTTCATGCCCGCCACAGACACACATCCCACAGGCACACCTCCCAGGGCCGCCGTGCTGTTGGTGCACGAATTCATGGGACCGGGTGAATACATGCACAGGCATGCAAGGCGGCTTTCCGCCCTCGGCTTTGTCGTGCTTGCCTGTGACATGTACGGTGCCGGTGTGCGCCCCGCCAATCCCGAAGAAGGGAGCCGCGTCTCCCGCACCTAACGTGGAGACAGGGAACGCATGCGCAGAAGGCTGCGCGCCTCGTTCGATGCCCTGCGCAGCCATCCTGCAACACAGGGGCTGCCGGTCTTCAGTCTGGGCTTCTCCTTCGGCGGATGTGCCGTGCTGGAACTGGCCCGTTCCGGCGCTCCGGTGGACGCCACATGCAGCGTATACGGCTATCTGAGCACCACGCATCCCCTGCCGCCCGTTGAGGAAAAAGCCGTTCCCTGCGGTCCGCTGCTGGTGCTGCACGGCGCTCATGACAGGATTGTGCCGCTTGAAGACGTAGCCCCCTTCGCGCAGGAAATGCGTGATGCGCAGACGGACTGCCGCATCATCCTATACAGCGACGCCGGACACGGCTTCTGCAATGAGCTGCTCATTCCCGACGAGCCTCTCAAGTCATGGTATTGCCCTCGCCTTGCGCACAGGGCATGGAAGGACATACTCGGCTTTTTCGACACGGTTCTGGCCACGGCAGAGGGAACCGCGTTCGCGCGGGAATCCGCGTCTACACAGGAATCCGCGTCTGCATAGGACACCGTGCCCGCGTGCCGACAGCTATAACGATTCACGAACCACAGTTCCGGAGTTTCGCCATGAGTTTTCCCACACCGGAGACATTGCTTGCCCACCGTATTTCCTACGGTGAAACAGACACCATGGGGGTGCTGTATTACGCCGAATACCTGCACCTGTTTGAACGCGGCAGAAGCGAGTTCATCCGCGAGCGCGGCATGAGCTACGCCACGGTGGAAGAACGGGGCATAATGCTGCCCGTGCGCGAGGCCCAGTGCCGCTACCGCGCCCCCGCTCGCTATGATGATCTGGTTTTCGTGCGCGTGGGCATTGCCGAATGGGGCAAGGCATCCATCACCTTTACCTACGAAATTCTCAACGAAACAAAAGACAAGGTGCTGGCAACCGGCATGACGCAGCACGCCTGCGTCAACAACACGGGCCGCCCCGTGGCAGTGCCGGACTGGCTGAAAAGCCTGTTTACGGGTGGAACTATCTGAACTGCCACTCCCTTTGGCGTGATGTAATTGATTATCACCTGCGCACGTTGACACCGTCCCGTTGGTTTGTGGTATGCAATGGGTACTAATCATCTGGAGGCAACAATGCACGCTATGAGCCAAGGCAGAATCCGTTTCAGAAACGGCGCGCTAAAAGTCGGTGAGTTGGGATATTCCTTGCGGGACGAATTGCTCGCAGCAAAGGGCATTCTTGATGTTCAGCTGAACAAACGTATCGGCAGCATGCTGGTTCTTTTTGACAAGGCCCGCATCAAGGCCGAGGTCATCTTCAAACGCATCGCCGAGTTTCTGCATATCGATGTGGTCAAGGTGCAGGAAGGGCTCAGTTCCTTTAACCGGGCCTTCTGCAGCCGTGCAGCCCGCCGCAACGTAAAGCTCGGCATGGGGCTGGCTTTGGGGACTGCCATTGGGGCACTGGCCTATTCAGGTCGCTGGCATGCCGTAGCGGGCGGAGCCTTTCTGACCCTGCTCGGCGGCCACCTGTACCAGAACCGGCGAACCTTGATGAGCTAAACGTGCCCTCCGGAACAGACCGGTTGGCAGACAAATTCTGAAGAGCATAAAAAAAGGCGGAACATGGTTCCGCCTTTTCCTTTCTGTTCTGTTGAAGTCAATTACCGGAAAGCACAGGCCGCATGCTATGTGCGCAGGTGAGAACCGTGCCCGAGTTATGCAGCAGAGCCAGCATGGCGGGTGAAATCAGACCGGTCAGCCCCAGCCCGATGAATATGGTGTTGCTCACCACGATGAACATGAAGTTCCTTCGCACCCTGCGCATGGTCTTGCGGGATATGGCAATGGAATCCATCAGGCTGTCCAGCCTGTCGCTGGTAATCATCACATCACAAGCCTCACGTGCGATGTCTGCTCCATGCTTCATGGAAACGCCCACGTCCGCCCGTGTCAGCGCCGCAGAATCGTTGATACCGTCACCCACCATGGCCACCACATAGCCTTCCTCACGCAGCCGGTCTATGAGGTCTGTTTTCTGATCAGGCAAGGCCTGTGCGTAGTACTCGGTTATCTCCAGTTCTTCGGCCACGGCCTGAGCGGTTCCCTGCCCGTCTCCGGTCAGCATGATAATGCGTTCCATACCCGCGTTTTCCAGACGCCGGATAAACCGATGCGCACTGGGCCGCAAGGGATCTTCCAAAGCAATTACCCCGGCCAGCCTGCCTCCGACGCCAAAGTAGAGCAATGAGAGCCCCGAATCGGTGCAGCGCTGAATATAGGTGGCCGCCTCATCAATATCGATGCCTTCGTCCTCGTGAACAAAGTGGCGGCTGCCCAGAATCATCCTTTCGCCATGCAGCGTGGTGGATATGCCGTGGGCCAGAATGTACTCTACTTCGGCATGATCTTCCTCATGGTGCAGCCCTTCTTCTTCCGCCTTTCGCACAATGGCTTCCGCAACAGGATGGGGGAAATGCTCCTCCATGCACGCGGCATTGCGCAGAACAAACTCACGGCTGAAGCCGTTCACGGGGCAGATATCCATCACCACCGGGCGGGCCTCGGTCAGCGTTCCTGTCTTGTCCAGAACAATGGCATCCATGCGCGCCAGCGCCTCGATATGCCTGCCACCCTTGATGACGGCACCTCTGTGTGCCGCTTCCAGCATGGCAGAACGCACAGCCAGCGGTGTTGCCAGCTTGATGGCGCAGGAGTAGTCCGCCAGAAGAACGGACGCCGCCTTCATCCAGTTACGGGTGAACAGGAATACCAGCCCCGAGAGTATGAAGGAGAAGGGAACAATCTTGTCCGCCAGCCTGACGGCCTGTCCGTGAATATCTGCCTTGAGTCCTTCGGATTCGGAAATGATCCGCGCAATCTTGGCAAAACGCGTTTCATCTCCCACTCCCTCGGAAAGGATGATGATATTTCCCTCATCCACAACCGTTCCGGCAAAGACCTCGGCACCAACGCTTTTCTTCACCGGCATGGGTTCGCCTGTCATGGAGGACTGGTTGACCATGGCCATGCCGTCGGCAACAACGCCATCAACCGGAATACGGGAGCCACTGCGGACAATGACCATATCTCCGGCCACAAGTTCGCCGGAAGGAATGGATACGGGGCCTGAGCCACGCATGACCCACACCGGCTTGCTGTCGCCCCGATACAGGGCAGCAAGGTCCGCGCGGGATTTTTCCCTCGTCCAGTCTTCAAGCGTTTCGCTGATATCCAGCAGCAGATGCACAGTGCCTGCGGTATTGAAATCGCGCATGGCAATGGATGCACCGATGGCCGCAGCATCCAGCACGCTGACATTGAGCTTGCCGCGCAGCAGCGACTTCACCCCCTCCAAGAGCAAGGGCATGACAGAAAAGAGCGTCCAATACGGCCTGAGCCAGGGAGGCATCAGCAGCTTGGTCAGATAAAACCGTCCAACCTTGCGGGCGATGATAAGGAAGGGTGAATCAAGTTTTTCCGTTTCCACCACATTGCTGCCGAGCATCGGGAGGGTGCAGGCTGCCGGGTCACCTGACTCCGCATGACGGCATGGGGGCAGTGCGGGCTGTGTTAATTGCTCCGCCACCTCTTCCACGGCAATCAGGACAACTCTGGTCAATTCGTCGTCCTGCACAAAGGTGAGCAACCCGCGCCCCGTACGGGGATTGAAGACAAAGGCTATCTCAACCTGCATGTCACGGACGGCTTCGTGCAATCGTGCCTGCAAGAGAGGCATCACCTCTGCCGATGCGGCTGAAAACCGAACGCGTCCGGGTATGCTGCGAACTATAATCATGCATTATCCTAAGGCATCACAGATCAATGGACTGCCGCAACAGGATTACGGCATATACCGGTACGACAGGTTGCATCCTTACAACAGGCGTATCCTTTTCTTGAGCGAAGAATTTTTCGCCACACCAAATACGCCACGGGATCAGGCTTTGGCCTTTTTCACCGTTTTGCCCTTGCTTGCCGGTTTTGCTTTTGCAGCGGTTTCAGCCTTGGCCTTTGCAGGCTTTCTGGCGGCTGCCTTGGGCTTTGCAGCCGGAGGAGTAACAGGAGATGCAGCCTGCTCATGCTCATCGCGGGCCTTTTGCTCGTTGTTGTACCGGGCTTCAGCCATGTAATCTTCAATATCTTCTTTCAGGGTCTCAATACGGGCGAGCACCCCTTCGGTTACGCCGTAACCGCCCTGCACTATCCCGGAAAGCAGAGCCTGTCCTTTGCCAGAGCGGACAAGAGCATACCCGGAAGCACCAAGCACTGCGCCGGCCAGAAAATACGCAAGTCTGTTTATTCCCATGCTATGCCTCCTTTCCGGCGGTATTGTGAGCAGACCCGCCTGCTCCACCAGTCGCGCCCGTCGTACCAGTCGCGGCAGCCATGTTTTCCAGATCCTGCATCTGGTCCTTCATAAGCTCCTGCCCTTTGTCCAAAGCGACATCCAGCAATTCATGCAAGCGGTCACGGTTCTGCCACGCAACCAACCCCAATGCTCCTGCAGCTGCACCGGCAGCCACAAACAACAACTTCTCTGCCCAATCCTGCATCGGCTCCTCCCTTCCTTACGTTCATTATACTGTGCGTATGCTCTGCTCAGCTGCGAGCCACTGAAAACGTGAACTATTCCGAATCTACAAAATGTACGCAGAGCCCCCGCCAACCAATTATATTTTGTCACACGGGATCACAGTTGATAATGAAAATGATTTTCATCGTCAAGGAGCAAAAAAACGCCTCCATGGCGCAAAAGAAAAACGCCGCATTATGCGGCGTAGAGAAGTTGGTGCAGGGTTTCCAGTGCTTTGGCGGACGCCATGTCGTCCGGGGCGCCGAGTAATTCGTTCAGCAAATCAGGTGGAATGACCTGCGCGTCGTATTCTATTGTCACAGACTGCGCCATGAGGTTCAGGTCCGCTCTGAACACGGCCTTGGGCTTTGCCGGAGGTGCCTTGATCACAGCCACGGCAGCAGGGTCTGCCAACACACTCTTGCTGAAGCGCAGGCGCAGCCTTCCGGGAATGTGGTGTTTTATGGAAAGATGCCTTCGTAGTTTGGCCAGCGTAGAAAAATCCATATGAGAGCAACTCCGAAACGTCGTTTTATCAGTGTTCTACAAGGTAGGTTCCGTCCCCTTTGCGGTCAAGTATTGTGCACCGTACTCACCCAACAAAACAAACATGCCAACCACGCCAAACATTATGATTGGCATCTGCCCTGCGGCGTTCGAAAAAAGCACCCGACATACCGGCCTGATAGTCACATACCATCTTGCCTTTTCCCCGAGGCGGCTGTAAGCAACTGCCCATGTTTATAGATGTGCACACTCACGCCTTCCACCCGAAGATCGCCGACAAGGTACTGCAACAGCTGGGGCAGCATTATGGCATCCAAGGCGTAGGTTCCGGGCTTATTGAAGATTTGCTGGCAAGAGCCCGCAAGGCGGGCATAGACAGGGTTGTGGTGCATTCCGCCGCCACGGCCGCAGCGCAGGTTATTCCGGCCAACAATTTTGCGCTGGCTCTGAAGGAGGCGCATCCTTCAGTCATTCCGTTCGGCACCATCCATCCCGACTACGAGGACTGGGCATGCCAGCTGGACCGGCTGAAGAAAAGCGGCATACGGGGCCTTAAGCTGCATCCGGAGTTCCAGAGCTTCCGTCTGGATGATCCGCGCCTGCACCCCATCATCGAAGAGGCACAGGACCACTTCATGTTCATGCTGCACATCGGCGATGTGCTGCCGCCAGAGCAGAACCCCTCCTGCCCCTACAAGCTTGCGGCTCTCATGGACCTCTTCCCCCGCGCACGGTTTATCGCGGCCCACATGGGCGGCTACCGGCACTGGAAGTATGCGCTGGAAAGCACCATCGGCAGAGATGTCTACATAGACACCTCCAGCTCGCTGGAGTTCATAGACGACGCAACCCTTGCCGCCATCTGGAAGAAGCACCCGCGCGAGCGCATTCTCTTCGGGTCGGATTACCCGCTCTATGATCCGGCGGACGAAATGGCCAGACTGCGCAAACGCCTGAAGCTGAGCGACGCGGAGCTGGAACAGATTCTGCGTAACAGCGCCGTAGCGCTGGGATTAGATCAATAAAAAAAAGCCCTGCCGCTCAATGCGGCAGGGCTTTTGCTCTTTCTAGTCCTGACCCAGAATCTTTTCCGGGGGACGGCGTTCCGGAACGACGATGGAGGTATCCTCCCGCTCGTTCACTTCTGCCGTGACATACAGGCCGCAGAAGCATGCGCCGTATTCCTTCATGTCTTCCTCGCGGTATACGCAGGGGCAGACGATATCCTTGTCTTCTTCAAAGGTGCCGTTAGGCAGACGGCAGGGGCAGGCCATGTAGCCGTAGCGCTCCTTGTTCACGAGAAGATTCTCGAGCAGAGGCATGGTCATGGTCATGTCCTTGTTGAAGAAATTGCCCTTGGGCTCCTGAAATTTCTTGAGCATCTCATAGAGCTGCTCCACGGTCATCTGCTTACTCATATATCCAGCGCCTCCTGAAGCTCGTCCTTGTGGAAGCCGACGATGACACACACACCCTCGTCTATGATGATGGTCGGGAACGACAGCTTGGGGTTGTGTTCCTTGATACGGGCAATGGTATCCTTGCGCTCGTCGCCGGTGAGCTGGTCCACGTATACCACCTTGAACTGCACGTCGTTATCCTCAAGAAACTGCTTGGTTTTTTTGCAGTGAATGCAGGTGGATAAGGCATACAGAGTTACGTTGCAGGTCTTTGCCATAAGAATTTCCTCGTCGTATCGTGTACTGAATGGTTCAGCATAGCAGCAGCCGGTGCCAATGACAACGCACCAGGCAGAACGCCCTTATCGTTGCAGCAGAACCGCTATTTCCCGGGCCACAAGCCGTATTGCCTCTTCGCTGGTCACAGCCTCCCGCGTGTGGAAACGGTCTTCCGCCACATGCTGCACCTCTATGACATACCGCTCATACTGGGCTACATCATCCCGCAGTTCGCGCGGGGTGCCATCCACAGAAAAACTCGCAAGCTGGTAGGTCACGGTTATGGTCACGCCGTTCTGGCGCAGGACCACCGTATCCTCAACGCCTTCCAGCGTGAAACGCTGCGATTCCATGAGAGAAGCATTCATGTCGTTGATTGCCTGCCGCACGGGTACCATTTTTGATATGGCACGCTGGCGAAGCCGCTGCAGGTTTTCCTGCACTCGTTCGTTGCGCTTGCGGCGCTCTTCAAGCTCTTCCTGCAGGATGGCACGCGGCGAACGCAGCCGCCTCGCAATCTCCTTGCCGAGAAAATACAGGGCTCCGAGTACGATCGCCCCGATAATCAGATTGAAATACATGACTGCTCCTCTGCAAAATACTGCCGCATCATCTATCAGTTGTGCGTCATGGTCAATACAAAGGGTAAACCATGGCGGCACGATAAGATACTCCGCCCTGAAGTTGTTCACTCACTCAATCGTTTTTACAAACAGGGTTGACATCTAGGTTCAGCTTCTTCAATGTGGCATCATCGGGAAAAGTCGGAGGGCACGCCGCACTGATTTCCCCTCCGCATATTCGCAATGGACCGAACGCCCGGCTGCCGGGCCTGAAAACTCCGTCTTAACTGGTTTCAACTGAGTAAGGGAGAGGTATATGTCCAAAGCACTGGAGACCCAGAGAACCTATGCAATTGTAGGCACCGGAGGTTGCGGAAAGACGTCGCTGGCTGAAATGCTGCTGTTTCAGTCTGGCGTCATCAACCGCCTTGGGAAGGTCGAGGAGGGTTCCACCACCCTCGACTATGAACCTGAGGAAGTGAAGCGCCGCGGCTCTGTGCAGCCCGCCTTCGCCACCTTCGAATGGCAGAAGAACCGTCACTTCCTCATCGACACCCCCGGCGACAACAACTTTATCGGCGATATCCAGTACCTGCTCAAGGGTGCGGATAGCGCCGTTTTTGTTGTGGATGCCGTAGACGGTGTTCGCCCCCTCACCAAACGTCTGTGGAACTTCGTCAAGAGCGCGGGGCTGCCCGCCATTGTCTTCATCAACAAGATGGACCGCGACCGTGCGGACTTTGACATGGCGTTCAACGGCCTCTCCTCCATGCTGGGCATGCGCACGGTCCTGCTGTACATGCCCATAGGTTCCAAACAGGACTTCAAGGGTGTTGTGGACATTCTCGGCGAGAAGGCATTCTCCTTCGAGGCCGATGGCAAATTTTCGGAAATTCCCATTCCTGCCGACATGGCCGACGAAGTCTCCATGCTGCGTGAGGCCACCATCGAAAACATCGCCGAAAGCGATGAAGAACTGATGGAAAAATATCTGGAAACCGGCGAACTCGAACCTGAAGAAATTGCCCGAGGCCTGCACATAGGTGTGCTCAAGGGCGAACTGGTTCCGGTGGTTGTCGGTTCTTCGCTTGAAAACAAGGGCGGCTCCCAGTTGCTGGACACCATCCAGAACCTGTTCCCCAATCCCATGGAACACGCCGCATGGGAAGGTACGGAAGGCGAGACACGCGCTTCCGATCCCGATGCCCCCCTTGCCATGTTCGCCTTTAAAACACTTGCAGACCCCTTTGCGGGCCAGCTCACTGTCATGCGCGTGCTCTCCGGCACCCTGAACGGCGAAACGGGCCTGCGCAACGTGAACAAGGACGAATCAGAGCGCATTGGCACCCCCCTTTACATGGTGGGCAAAGAATCTGCCCCCGCCCGCGGCGGTGTGGGCCCCGGTGCCATTATCGCCCTGCCGAAGCTGAAGATGACCAAAACCGGCGACACCCTCGCCGATGAAAAAAAACCTTTCAGGCTTGTTCAGCCAACCCTGCCGCCTCGTCTCATCTCCTACGCGCTCGCACCGAAAGAAAAGGGCGACGAAGACAAGGTATATGCAGCCGTGCATAAGCTGCTTGATGAAGACATCACGCTGCGCCTTTCCCGCGCCGAGGAATCGAGCGATATCCTCATCTCGGGCATGGGCCAGATGCACATAGAGACCAGCGTGGAAAAAGCCATGCGCCGGTACAAGTGCGAAATAGAACTCAAAACACCCAAGGTGCCCTACCGCGAAACCATCAAGGGCAAGGCCCAGGTACAGGGACGGCACAAGAAGCAGTCCGGCGGACGCGGCCAGTTCGGTGACTGCTGGGTGGAAATAGAAGGCATGCCCCACGGGTTCGGCTACGAATTCGAGGATGCCATCGTGGGTGGCGTCATTCCGCGCCAGTATATTCCCGCAGTGGACAAGGGCATTCAGGAATCGGCACAGCGCGGCTACCTTGCCGGATATCCGCTGGTGGACTTCCGCGCCAAGCTGTACGACGGCTCGTACCACAACGTGGACTCCTCTGAAATGGCCTTCAAGATCGCCGGCTCGCTTGCGCTGAAGAGCGCCATGGAAAAAGTGAAGCCCGCCCTGCTGGAACCCATTGTCCTTCTTTCCGTTCAGATTCCGGATGAATACATGGGCGATGTCATCGGCGACCTTTCTTCGCGCCGTGGCAAGGTGCTCGGTTCCGATTCCCAGCAGGGCATCACGGAAATCAAGGCCCACGTGCCCATGAACGAAGTGCTGCGCTACGCACCGGACCTGCGCTCCATGACGGGCGGTCAGGGCGTGTTCACCATGGAACTCACCCACTACGAAGAAGCACCGCCGCCGGTTGTGGACCGCGTGGTGGCCGAATATCAGTCTGCAAGAGACTAGCATGACCCATTGCAGCCCCGCCGGTAACGACGGGGCTGCTTCTTTTACGACCGCTCTCAGGGGCAGGAATAGTCCTTCATTCCATTATTTGCTTGTTCAGCCCACTTGAGACAACGCGCATTTTCCGTTAGCGTGGCACACTTGACTACATTTGGAAGGTCCAATGATCCGTACCATATGGTTTTATCTCTCCTTTCTGACGGCAACGCTGGCCATCAGCATAGCCACCATGATCGTTGGCGTCTTTGCGCCGGCGGGCAGGGCCTGCGCCTATCTGGCCGCCCTGTGGAGCCGCTGCGCCGTCGCCTTGTCCGGTATCCGGCTTGAAGCCGACCTCAACGCCGTGCCCGCCCGCGGGCCCGTCGTCTTCATGGTGAACCATCAGAGCCAGTTTGATATTCCCATCAGCACCCTGCTGCTGCGCTCGCATTATCCGGCCTTCGTTGCCAAGAAGAGCCTGTTCCGCATTCCCTTCGTGGGCTGGGCCTTCAGTCTGGGCAAGCATATTCCCATTGACCGCAAGAACAGCCGCAGCGCCATGAAGTCCATGGACAAGGCAGCGGAAACAGCCAAAGCAGGACGCTCCATAGTCATTTTTCCCGAAGGCACCCGGCAACTGGACACGTCCAGACTGGGCAGCTTCAAACCCGGCGGCATCATTCTGGCGCTCAAGGCAGGTCTGCCCGTGGTACCCGTGGTCATGGACGGCACAGGCGAAATTCTTCCCAAGGGACACATCACCCTCAAACGCCGCCATGTGGTGCGGGTGAAAGCCCTGCCTCCCGCAGACCTTTCCGGCTACACGATCAAAGACCGCAACCGTTTTCTCACCGAACTGCACACACTGATGAACAACGCCTATCTGGAGATGCGCGCATGCCGGACCACCAAGACTTTCTAACGCTCACCCCGCTCGGCGGGTATGGCGAAATAGGCATGAACTGCACCATCTGGTCCACGGCCACCACGTCGGTGCTTGTGGATTGCGGACTCATGTTTCCGGACGACTACCTTCTCGGCATCGACGTGGTCATTCCCCAGTTTGACCACATTCTCCGCCAGAAAGAGAAGGTGCGCGGCATTGTGCTCACCCACGGGCACGAAGACCATATAGGAGCACTGCCGTGGCTCATGCCGTGGCTGCACGTTCCCATTTACGGTTCACGATTCACCATGGCACTGGTGGAACACAAGCTGCGGGAAGCCAATCTGCTCGACCGTTCCGAGCTGGTGGTGGTGGAACCGGGCCAACGCCTTGCCCTTGGCGACATGGTTTTCAACTTCTTCCCCGTGTGCCACTCCATCATTGAAGGCTTCGGCCTCGGCGTGGAAACTCCGGTGGGGCGCGTGGTGCACACGGGCGACTTCAAACTGGACCCCAACCCCATAGACGGCCACAGCACCGACCTTGACGCCTTCCGCCGTTTCTCGGATGAAGGCGTGCAGCTGCTGCTCTCGGACTCTACCAACATCGAACGCGACGGGCATTCGCTGGGCGAACGCGAGATCCGCGACACCTTCGACGGCATTTTCCGCGATGCGACCGGCCGCGTGGTGGTCACCCTGTTCTCCAGCCACATACAGCGCATACAGGAAGTGTTCGACATTGCCGCCAAGTACGGCCGCAAGGTGGCCGTTTCCGGCCGCAGCCTGCTGAACAACATAGATATTGCCCGCGACCTCGGCTTCATGCGCGTGCCTTCCGGCGTGTATATGGACCCGCAGGACATGCCCGCCCTGCCGGACAACGAGATTGTTCTGCTGGTCACAGGCTCGCAGGGCGAACCGCTTTCCGCACTGTCGCGCATCACGCGCGGCGAGCACCGTTCCCTCGCCATCAAGGAAGGGGACACCGTCATCATGTCGTCCCGCTTCATTCCGGGCAACGCACGGGCCATCACCCGCCTTATCAACGACATGTACCGCCTCGGGGCGGAGGTCTATTACGAGAATTTCCGTAACATCCATGCATCGGGACACGCCTACCGCGAAGAACTGCGTACCATGCTGGAAACCGTGCGGCCCCGCTTCTTCGTGCCGGTGCACGGCGAATACCGGCATCTGGTCAAGCATTGCCGCCTTGCCCATGAATGCGGCATTCCGCAGGAGCACACCATCATTCTGGAAGACGGAGATCCCCTCACCCTGCTGCCCGAAGGCATACGCAAGGAACCGCGCATCAACCTTGAAACCGTTCTGGTGGACGGCAAGGGCGTGGGCGATGTAGGCTCTTCCGTACTCAAGGAACGCCAGATTCTGGGCGGCGAAGGCATGGTGGTAGTCTTCCTCGTGCTCGACGAACAGATCTGGGAGATTCTGCACGGACCGGACATCGTTTCCAAGGGCTTCATATTTGAGGCCCATTACAACCACGTGCTGGAAGATGCCAAATGCATCGTTCTGGATATACTGGAGAACATGAGCCCCGGCGATCTGGAAAAACTGCAGGACCGTATCCGGTCCACCCTGCGAAGATTCTTCCGCAAGGTGCTGGAGCGCGACCCTGTGGTTCTGCCCGTTATCACCATGGTATAACGGCTTACGAATTGCAGCATGCACGTGCCGCGGATACGCCGGAGGCTGTGTCCAGTGCTGTGCAGCTTCAGGAAACCGGAAGAATAATGGACGCTTCCGGCCCTGCACCGCATACTGCCCCGCAGTGCCGGCTGCCACAAAGCCGGAACACTGCCGCACGCTCACAACGTCCCGCAACGGAGGAGACATGCGCGTTCTCAGGGTCCGCTACAACAATACCGCCTTCTACGCCGCCTTGCGCGAGGATACCGTACTCTGCCTGAACCCCCAGCTCGGGCTGGTTGATCCCATTCCGTTGGAAGACGTTTCCATCCTCCCCGTTGTCACGCCGTCCAAAATCGTGTGCGTGGGACTGAATTACAGGGCCCATGCGGCAGAACTTGGCATGCCCGTTTCGGATGAGCCGGTCTATTTTCTCAAGCCCCCGTCCGCCGTCATCGGTTCCGGCCAGCCCATTCTGCTGCCGGAAATCTCCAAACAGGTGGACTACGAAGCTGAGCTGGCCATCGTCATAGGCAAGGAATGCCGCAGACTGCGCCACGATCAGGTGCCGGACAGCATTTTCGGTTTCACCTGCGCCAATGATGTCACCGCGCGCGACCTGCAGAAAAATGACCCATGGTTCGGCCGCTGCAAGGGATTTGATACCTTCCTGCCCATAGGGCCGTGGATTGAGACGGACGTGAAGAACCCCGACGACCTGACCATACGGTGCATAAAGAACGGTCAGGTCATGCAGGAAGGACACACCTCGGACATGCTCTTCTCTCCCTATGATCTGGTGGTGCATATCTCGCAGGTCATGACGCTGCTGCCGGGTGACGTGATTCTCACCGGCACCCCGCCCGGGATAGGCCCCATGCAGCCGGGAGACGAGATCCGGGTGGAAGTGGAGAACATGGGCCTGCTCATCAATCCGGTGCGCGACAGCATGGGGCGAACCGGCGAAGACGAAGTGCCCCTGCAGTAGGGCTTCGCGGACGGATTTCCGTCCCGCACCCCCTTCTTTATTATCTGATAAAATTCGCCGCCAACGCGCACAAACGCTTGCTTTTTCCCTGAAAGCGGCTTATCTACTCGTGCCTTTTATACATAAAGCACACTCCGAGTTTCGTCCTTGGGTGCCTGCAAGTCGGCGTAAACACGTACCTTCTTGCAGGTCGAGGGTCATGGCTCGGGGTGGAAGAAAACCCAATTACAGGAGTTACACATGTCTTACGTATCAATGAAGCAGATGCTGGAGACCGGCGTCCACTTCGGCCATCAGACCCGCCGCTGGAACCCCAAGATGCGCCCCTTCATTTTCGGCGCACGCAACGGCATCCACATCATGGACCTGCAGCAGACTGCAAAGCTGTTCCGCCGCGCTCATGACAAGGTTGCTGAAACCGTTGCCAAGGGCGGCAAGGTCATCTTCATCGGCACCAAGCGTCAGGCTCACGAAGCTGTTCGCACCGAAGCTTCCCGCGCAGATCAGTTCTTCGTAACCAACCGTTGGATGGGCGGCACGCTCACCAACTTCCAGACCATCCGCAAGTCCATCGACCGCCTGAAGAAGCTGGAAGCCATGTTTGAAGACGGCACCATCAACCGTTACCAGAAGAAGGAAATTCTGACTCTCCGTCGCGAGATGGATAAGCTGGAACTGACCCTCGGCGGTATCAAGAACATGGATCGTCTGCCCCAGCTGGCATTCATTGTGGACCCCAAGCGCGAAGAAATCGCCGTTAAGGAATGCCGCAAGCTCGGTATCCCGATTGTTGCCATCACCGACTCCAACTGCGATCCCGACGTGATCGACTACGTTATTCCCGGCAACGACGACGCCATCCGCGCCATCAAGCTGTTCGTAGCCCACATTGCCGAAGCCTGCATGGAAGGCGCCGCAATGGGCAAGGACGGCAAGGACGCTGATCCTGAAGTTGCCATGGCTGCCGCTGCTGAAGCTGAAGCCGGCAAGGACGAAGAATAAAATCACCACGGGAGAATACATATGTCTATTTCCGCCGCTATGGTGAAGAGCCTGCGCGATAAGACCGGCGC
>Ga0194136_1000945_pt1 | contig 14596 bp, 14 predicted proteins | sample TARM_MetaG_T3A_1_FD_134023 | JGI IMG/M metagenome (GOLD analysis project Ga0194136, IMG submission 134023) | Freshwater microbial communities from Pennsylvania, USA, analyzing microbe dynamics in response to fracking - TARM_MetaG_T3A_14 (version 2) | ecosystem: Environmental > Aquatic >...
CGTCGGTTGATCGAGCTGTTGGGGTAAATCCCGCTTTCCATTTCCAAACATCAAAAACACCAACGCCCCGAACCAGTCGGGGCGTTGGATTTGCCTATCTTCAGTGCGTTTTCACACGCTCTGATAAGCGGGGTTTCATGGTTATTTCGGTTTTCTTGTCAGCCGAGGAAGTACAGACAACCGGAAATCACCAGCCCCGAGTACACCAGGGTAATCAGGCAGTAGCCCATGATGTCGCGTGCGCCCAGGCCAACGATGCCGAGAATGGGCAGCGCCCAGAACGGCTGGATCATGTTGGTCCATGCATCGCCCCAGGCAATGGCCATGGCGGTGACGGCTGGAGCGACGCCGAGCGCTTCACCGGCCGGCAGCATGATCGGGCCCTGAACCGCCCATTGACCGCCGCCAGAGGGCACGAAGACGTTGACCAGCCCAGCGCTGAGGAACGCCAGCACGGGGAACGTATCGACCGACGACCAGGCAACGAAGGTGTCGGTGACCTGTTTGCCCAGCGACAGGCCGTCAGCGTTGGCACCCACCATCATGCCCATGATGCCGGCGTAGAAGGGGAACTGAATGACGATGCCGCTGATCCCTCCGATGCCGTCCTGCACCGCACGCATGTAGCGTTCCGGTGAGCCGTGCAGCGCCAAACCGATGAACAGGAACAGGCCGATGACAATGTTAAGCGTCAGGGCAAAGCCGTTCTCGATGAAGTAATAGCCGAAATAAATCGCAGCCAGCGCGATGACGATCAGGTTGAGAATGCGGCTGTCATCCATGCGCTGAGCAAGCGTCTCGCGAGGCAATGGCTGGTGTTCGGGGTCCCGTAGGAGCGCGGGGTCAGCCACCTTGGGGGTTTTCGGATGCATGGCCCAGTTGAGAATCGGCAGGCCGATGACCAGCAGCGCGATGATGGTCAGGTTCAGCGTGGTGAACAGCGTGTCACCGACCCCAATGGCGCTGGTGACGACGCCACCGGTCATTCGCTCCAGGTCTGCACCGCCACTTGCCAGAGACAGCGGGATCGAACCGGACAGTCCACCGTGCCAGATCAGGAAGCCCGAATAGGCTGCAGCGACCAGCAGGGGATAGTCGACACCCTTCACCTCGCGCGCCAGGGCGCGGGCAAAAACCGCACCGATGACCAGGCCAAAACCCCAGTTGATCCAGGAGCCGGCCAGTGCGACCAGGGTTACCAGAACCACGGCGCGTCCCGGTGTACGAGCGATGCGCGCCAGGCCTCCCAGCAGGCGGTGAATGGCGGGTGCGCTGGCCAGTGCATGGCCGGTAACCAGAATCAGCGCCATCTGCATGGCGAAGGTCAGCAGCGACCAGAGGCCGGAGCCCCAGTGCTTCGCCATGGCCGGCAGGCCCTGCCCGGTAACGAGCATGCTGGCGGTGAGCACGATGAGGCTGAGGATAATGGCGAAAACGAAAGGTGAAGGTAGGTAACGCTGAATGAGCCTTACGCTCAAGGCGGTAATCGAGCTGAGCATGTTTGTGATCCTGTGTTGTTTTTTTTATTGGCGGCGCACCTGCATGCTGTGCGCCGCGACCTCGTTGGTAATACCGGTGCCCTTCAGGGCTTGTTGGAAAGAGTCCTCCTGTGTGATTCGGCGTGGGCCGTTCAGTTGCGTTCGATGGCCAGCGCCACACCCTGGCCGCCACCGATACAAAGCGTTGCGAGGCCTTTCTTCGCGTCGCGGCGAATCATTTCGTGCAGCAGGCTGACCAGAATCCGGCAGCCCGAGGCGCCGATGGGGTGGCCAAGGGCGATGGCACCGCCGTTGACGTTGACCTTGCTCGCATCCCAGCCCAGCTCCTGACCGACCGACAGCGCCTGTGCGGCGAAGGCTTCGTTGGCTTCGATCAGGTCCAGCTCATCCAGCGACCAGCCGGCTTTGTCCAAACAGCGGCGAGTGGCCGAAACGGGGGCAATGCCCATGATCGCGGGATCGACGCCGGCGTTGGCATAGGCCTTGATCTGCGCCAGCACCGGCAGTCCGAGCGCTTTGGCCTTGGCTGCACTCATCAGCAGCACTGAGGCGGCACCGTCGTTGAGTGAAGAGGCATTGCCGGCAGTCACTGATCCGTCTTTCTTGAAGGCAGGCTTGAGCCTGGCCAGCGATTCGGCAGTGGTGCCGGCACGTGGCTGCTCATCGGTGTCGAAACGCAGCGGCTCGCCTTTGCGCTGAGGGATTTCGATGGGGGTGATCTCGTCCTTGAAGCGACCGGCCTCGATGGCGGCAACGGCCTTCTGCTGCGAGGCTGCGGCGAAGGCATCCTGGGCTTCACGGCTGATGCCGTACTTGTCCACCAGGTTCTCGGCGGTGATACCCATGTGGAAGTCGTTGAAGGCATCCCAGAGGCCGTCGCTGATCATGCTGTCGACCAGTTCGGCATGACCCATGCGCAACCCGGTGCGGGCTTTGGGCAGTACGTAGGGCGCCAGGCTCATGTTCTCCTGGCCACCGGCGATGATTACCTCGGCATCGCCGCAGCGAATCGCCTGGGTCGCCAGGTGCAGCGCCTTGAGGCCGGAGCCGCAGACCTTGTTCAGGGTGAAGGAGGGCACTGCATGCGGCAGGCCGGCTTTGACCGAGGCCTGTCGTGCCGGGTTCTGGCCCGCGCCGGCAGTGAGTACCTGGCCGAGAATGACTTCATCGACTTCGGCGGGGTTCAGGCCGGTCTGCTCCAGCAGGCGCCTGATCACGGCAGCGCCCAACGCCGGTGCGGGAATGTTGGCCAGCGCCCCCTGAAAGGCGCCGATGGCAGTACGCGTGGCGGCGACGATAACGACGTCTTGCATGGTTGTGCTCCGAAAAAATTCCGATCAAATGGGTTTAGAAGGACATTTCCGGTACGTCATCCGGGACCACCAGTTTTCCGGCGGTCTTGGCGACGATTTCCTCGACGCTCACCCCCGGTGCGCGCTCCTTGAGCACGAAGGCGCCGTCCTCGATTTCCAGATAGGCCAGATCGGTCAGCACACGCTTGATGCAGCCGGCGCCGGTCAGCGGTAGGGTGCATTTGGATAGCAGTTTGGATTCGCCGTCCTTCGAGGCGTGGGTCATCAGAACGATGATGTTGTCCGCGCCGGCCACCAGGTCCATCGCGCCGCCCATGCCCTTGACCAGCTTGCCGGGGATCATCCAGGAGGCGATGTTGCCGTTCACATCCACCTCGAAGGCGCCGAGCACGGTCAGGTCGATGTGGCCACCGCGGATCATCGCGAAGGATTCGGCGGAGTCGAAAATGGAAGCGCCAATGCGCGCGGTGACGGTCTGCTTGCCGGCGTTGATCATGTCGGCGTCGAGCTCTGCCTCGGTGGGGAAAACGCCCATGCCGAGCAGGCCGTTCTCCGATTGCAGCATCACTTCCATGCCGTCGGGCACGTAGTTGGCCACCAGCGTCGGGATGCCGATGCCGAGGTTGACGTAAAAGCCGTCCTGCAATTCACGGGCGACGCGCTGCGCCATTTGTTCGCGGGTTAGTGCCATGGGTTTCAGCCTCTTGTTTTTTTAGAACTGCGACAGGTTTCAGCTGCGCACGGTGCGCTTCTCAATGCGCTTCTCGAAGGTGCCGCAGATGAGGCGGTCGACGTAGATACCGGGCGTGTGGATCTGCGCGGGGTCGATTTCGCCGGGTTCGACGATTTCTTCGACTTCGGCCACGGTGATCTTCCCGGCTGCTGCGGCCAGCGGATTGAAGTTCTGCGCGGTGTGGCGGTAGATCAGGTTGCCGTAATGGTCGGCTTTCCAGGCCTTGACGATGGCGAAGTCACCGGTGATGGCCTGTTCGAGAATGTGCGGGCGACCGTTGAATTCCCGCACTTCCTTGCCTTCGGCAACAGGCGTGCCGTAACCGGTGGCGGTGTAGAAGGCAGGAATTCCGGCGCCGCCGGCGCGCATCTTCTCGGCAAGAGTGCCCTGGGGGGTCAGTTCGACTTCCAGCTCGCCATCGAGCAACTGCCTTTCGAACAGGGCGTTCTCGCCGACATAGGAAGCGATCATCTTGCGGATCTGCCGGTCTTCGAGCAGCAGGCCAAGGCCGAAACCGTCGACGCCGCAGTTGTTGGAAACCACCGTCAGGTCGCGCGTGCCCTTGCGCTTGATCTCGGCAATCAGGTTTTCCGGGATGCCGCACAGGCCGAAGCCGCCGGCCAGAACGGTCATGCCGTCCTGCAACCCTTCCAGCGCCTCGGCATAACTGCTGACGCGTTTATCGAAACCAGCCATAAATAAGTCCTTCTTGTTTTTTGGGAGACTCGTTCGGGTCGAGTGTTTCCCCAGTGGAGTAATTTGTTAAGTTGATTTTTAAGAACCATTGATTGTTAAATCGAAACAGTGGCCTTTTGGGGGCTGCTTCAATTCCGTATCCGGGAGCGGGTAAATGACAGTCAAGCAGTTGCGAGCCTTCCTTGCCGTTGCCCAATCCCTGAGCTTTGTCCAGGCGTGCGAGCGCCTGCATCTGTCACAGTCGGCGCTGAGCCTGACCATCAAGGCGCTGGAAGAGGGCCTGGGCGGGCGGCTGTTCAGTCGCACTACGCGCGCCGTCAGCCTGACGCCGGAAGGCGAAGTGCTGCTGCCGCTGGCGCGCCGGCTGCTGGCTGACTGGGATAATGCCGAGGATGAGTTGCGCCAGCGCTTCACCCTGCGCCAGGGGCGGGTGACGCTGGCTTCGATGCCTTCCTTCGCCGGTAACCTGTTACCGCCGGTGCTGCGTTCGTTTCGCCAGCAGTACCCCTCGATCAGCGTCGCCGTGCATGACGTCATCAACGAACAGGTCATGGAGATGGTGCGCGACCGTCAGGTCGAGCTGGGCATCGCCTTCGAGCCCGAGCCCGGCATGCCGCTGGATTTCACGCCCTTGTACAGCGACCGTTTCGTGGCCGTGGTGCCTGCCGATTCGGTGCTGGCCGGCTGCACTGAACTGGCTTGGCAGCAGTTGCTCGATTATCCATTCATCACCCTGCAACGCCCGTCAACGGTGCGCTTTATGCTGGAAGATCACCTTCGCCAGCGTGGCTGGGTGTTGCCGGTGCAGTTCGAAAGCCACCAGCTGGCAACCGTCGGTCGCATGGTCGCCAGTGGTCTGGGTGTCAGCGCAGTACCGGCGCTGTGTCAGGCGCAAATGCTCGAACTGGGCGCCTGCTGCGTCGCGTTGACGGAACCTCTGATCGAGCGACCGGTTGGCATCCTTACCAAGCCTGGCCATGAGCTGTCGGTGGCAGCGCAGGCCATTGCCGATACATTGCGTGCGGCGACAGGCTATCCAGGGCTGGAGCGGCCGATGCAGGTCAGTGATGCATAAAAACCTAGGTTGGCTCAGTGACCGGTCAGATTCCGCTGTGGTTCCGGCTCCAGTACGGCGATGGTCTGGTCGCTGCGTCTGAATGAGACCAGCGCCGTCAGCCATGCCTGCAACACCGGTGAATGGCTTTTCTGGTTGCGCATGGCGCTGCCAAGGATTTCCCTGGCGATGGTCACCATCGCGCTTTTGCTGCCGAGAAAATGCCAGTTGAACCAGCCGTCGTCGTAGCTCGCGGACGCCGTCTGGCCCGGCGCGAGAGGGATGAAAACCTTGATTGAAAGATCGAAAAGCACTTCCGGCTTGGAGATGATCACGAGCTTTACATCGCTGACCTTGCTCAGCCAGTAACCATGATCGAAGCGGTCGCCCGTGAGCGTGGCGGACTGACTGAGGGCTTCGTCGATCAGAGCTTTGTTGTCGATCAGTTGCATGTCGAGTTTCTCTTGACGCTTCTGTTGGCGGTTGCCGATTCCGGGTTATCGGTTGGCCCAGGGGTTTGTTTAGAGTGTTTTGTCGGAGCGACCGGGTTTGTGCTCCAGCGATATAGAGGCGTCTTCTTCGTGAAAGCCGACCCTGGTGGGCTTGCCATGCGTAGCGTGGCCGCCTTCGGCTGGAGCGGGTGGCATTGCGCCTGTTAACATCGCGCCTTTGATTTCTCCGTCCGTTCCTCCGCTTTCGAGAGCTGCCATGACCACCGTTCGTACCCGTATCGCGCCGTCGCCCACCGGCGACCCGCACGTCGGCACTGCCTATATCGCGCTGTTCAACCTGTGCTTCGCCCGCCAGCACGGTGGTCAGTTCATCCTGCGTATTGAGGACACCGACCAGTTGCGCTCGACCCGTGAATCCGAGCAGCAGATCTATGACGCATTGCGCTGGTTGGGCATCGAATGGGACGAAGGCCCCGACGTCGGTGGGCCACATGGGCCGTACCGGCAGAGCGAGCGTGGCGAAATCTATAAAAAGTACTCGGACGAACTGGTTGGCAAGGGCCATGCCTTCCCCTGTTTCTGTAGCGCTGAACGCCTGGATCAAGTGCGTGCTGAACAGATGGCCAACAAGGAAACCCCGCGCTACGACGGTCACTGCATGCACATCGCTCCGGCAGAGGCGCAGCAGCGTATTGCCCATGGCGAGTCCCATGTCATCCGCATGAAAGTGCCGACCGAAGGCGTCTGCCAGGTGCAGGACATGCTGCGCGGCACCGTCGAGATCGGCTGGGACCGCATGGACATGCAAGTGCTGATGAAGGCCGATGGCTTGCCGACCTATTTTCTCGCCAACGTGGTCGATGACCACCTGATGGGCATCACCCATGTGCTGCGCGGTGAGGAATGGCTGCCGTCGGCACCCAAGCTGATCAAGCTTTACGAATACTTCGGCTGGGAGCAGCCGCAGCTGTGCTACATGCCGCTGCTGCGCAATCCGGACAAGAGCAAGCTGTCCAAGCGCAAGAACCCGACCTCGGTGACCTTTTACGAGCGTATGGGTTTCATGCCCGAGGCGATGCTCAACTACCTGGGTCGTATGGGCTGGTCGATGCCCGACGAACGCGAGAAATTTACCCTGGCCGAGATGATCGATCACTTCGATATCAATCGCGTCTCGCTGGGTGGGCCGATTTTCGATGTCGAGAAGCTGTCCTGGCTTAACGGCCAGTGGATTCGCGAGCTGAGCGTCGAAGCCTTCGCCAGCCAGGTGCAGGAGTGGGCGCTGAACCCCGACTATCTGATGAAGATCGCACCTCATGTGCAGGGCAGGGTGGAGACCTTCAGTCAGATCGCGCCACTGGCCGGTTTCTTCTTCTCCGGTGCTCTGAGTCTCGATCCATCGCTATTCGCCCACAAGAAGCTGGACGAAACCCAGGTGCGTCAGGTGCTGCAACTGACGCTCTGGAAGCTCGAAGCGCTGCGCCAGTGGGACAAGGAGCGCATTACCGGCTGCATCACCCAGGTGGGTGAGCATCTGGGGCTCAAGTTGCGCGACGTGATGCCGCTGATGTTTGCTTCGATCACCGGGCAGGCCAGCTCGGTGTCGGTGCTCGATGCCATGGAAATCCTCGGCCCGGACCTGACCCGCTTCCGTCTGCGCAATGCGCTGGAGTTGCTGGGTGGCGCGTCGAAGAAGGAAGTGAAGGAGTGGGAGAAGCTGCTGGCAGCGATAGGCTGAGTCTCACAGCTAGTAGTGACCGGTAAGGCTGAATTTATTCGGCTGCAGCGACAAGGGCCGAACAAGTTCGGCCCTTGTCGCGTATCGACTTCGCCTTTGTCATCAGGGCAAGCAGGGTGAAGCCCTTCGCGCCACTCGTCGGTGGTAAGTGTTTGTTCTCATGCCGAATTTCTAGGCCGAACAGATAAAAATATCGTTGACACTGTGTGAGCCCGCCCCTAATATGCGCCCCGTCCACGAGATGGGGCTATAGCTCAGCTGGGAGAGCGCTTGCATGGCATGCAAGAGGTCGACGGTTCGATCCCGTCTAGCTCCACCAATCTCGAGCACGAATTGCCACCGACGCGCCAGATGGCGGGTCGCGTCAGAAGGTTTTGTCCCCTTCGTCTAGTGGCCTAGGACACCGCCCTTTCACGGCGGTAACAGGGGTTCGAGTCCCCTAGGGGACGCCATATCCAGCAGCGATGCGCAAGTATCGCGAGTCGGGAGACGTTAAATCCGGGGCTATAGCTCAGCTGGGAGAGCGCTTGCATGGCATGCAAGAGGTCGACGGTTCGATCCCGTCTAGCTCCACCAATCCACGGTGATTTGCAGCAATACGGCAAGTCATTCATCGAAGGTTTCGTCCCCTTCGTCTAGTGGCCTAGGACACCGCCCTTTCACGGCGGTAACAGGGGTTCGAGTCCCCTAGGGGACGCCATTTTGATTGCCCGTTTTGGGCACCCAAGGGTCATTTCTTATGAAATGGCCCTTTTTGTTTTGCGCTGAACAAAGCCTGCCGGAAACCTTTCTGGTGCGGTAGGTGACAAAGTTCGCGAATGATCCTTCATACATGACTGCGACCGATGCGGCATGCAAGATAGGTCCATCTGGCCGTAATCTCGACGGCGCATAGCAGGAGAGGGATGCATGATCTGGGATCAGCCTGACGCCTTTATCGTCGACATCAGGGTCGAGGCCGAGCACATCGACGAACTTGGCCATGCCAACAATGCGGTCTATGTAACCTGGCTTGAGCAATGCGCCTGGCAGCACTCGCAAAGCCTGGGGCTGGGTCTGGAGGACTACCAGCGGCTGAACCGCGCGATGGCGGTGCTGAGGCACGAAATCGATTACCTGGCGGCCGGTTACCAAGGCGATCACCTGCAGCTCGGTACCTGGATTTCCCAGTCGGATCAGCGGTTGAAGATGAAGCGCAACTTTCAACTGATCAGGTCTGCCGACAAAGTGACGCTGTTGCGCGCGCAGACCACTTTCGTCTGCATAGAAATGACCAGTGGCAAACCGAAACGGATGCCGCCGGAGTTTCTTGATGGCTACGGCAAGGCGCTGGTCGAGCCCTATCCATTGCAGCTGTAAGGTGAGGCGTTCGTGGCGGAAGGCTTCACGGCTGAAGCTCCCGCCGGCTTCGGGTGCGCGCGGGCTTTCGTGGGAGCGACTTCAGTCGCGAATGTGCTGAAGGGGTTTCTGGCCTGAAGCGATAGCTGCTACAACCTGAATGTTGCAGTTGGTCGTTGCGTTGGTTTTGCTTGTAGTCAAAAAAGCTTCACGACTGAAGTCGCTCCCACAGTGCTCGTGCAATGCCTGTGAAGCGGCTTCAGCCGCGAATACTGGGAAACCGCTAACCGCCGGCCTCGGGTCTTTTCATGTCGCTTTCCTTGCGCTTTTCGGCATCTTCACGCCACTGCTCCTGTTGCAGCTTTTTCATGTGCTCACGCTTGGCCTCTTCGCGGGCTTCGATGTGGGGGTTGGTGGCCTTGTTCTGTACGGGGCGTTCGGTTTGCATCTCCTTGCCCTGGGTCTGCGCGAGGCTGGCGGAGCAGAACAGTGCGGCAAGAATCAATGTTCCAGCGTTCAGGATTTTCATGTGAACCTCCGAATGTTCCGGCTGCGGCTGGGAAAACCGCTCGACATCAGTATTGATGACAGATTGCATTCCTGCTTCGTTCCTTGCCGGTCGGGGCTGCAGTGAGCGATTTGCGCCCGCGCAAGATCATCCACATCGATTGCGACTGCTTCTACGCCGCCATCGAGATGCGTGACGATCCCGGCCTTGCCAATCGGCCCATTGCAGTGGGCGGGCTGGCCGAGCGTCGTGGCGTCATCGCTACCTGCAATTACGAGGCGCGTGCCTATGGCGTGCGCTCGGCCATGGCGTCGGGGCATGCGCTCAAGCTCTGTCCCGATTTGCTGATCCTGCGGCCACGCATGGAGGCCTATCGCGAGGCGTCGCGGGAAATCCACGGTATCTTTCGTACCTACACCGACCTGATCGAGCCACTGTCTCTGGATGAGGCATTTCTCGACGTGAGTGATTGCGAGCATTTTTCCGGCAGTGCCACACGCATCGCCCAGGACATTCGCCGGCGCGTATGGCAGCAGTTGCGTATCACGGTATCGGCGGGTGTGGCGCCGAACAAGTTTCTCGCCAAGATCGCCAGTGACTGGAACAAGCCCGACGGCCTGTTCGTGATCACGCCTGCTCAGGTCGATGATTTCGTCAGTGAACTGCCGGTTTCCAGGCTGCATGGCGTCGGACGTGTCACCGCCGAGAAACTGAACAAAAGGGGCATTCACACGTGTGCCGATCTGCGTACCTGGAAGCGCCTGGAACTGATTCGTGATTTCGGCTCCTTTGGCGAGCGCCTGTGGAGTCTGGCCTACGGCATTGATGAGCGACCGGTACAGGTCGACAGCAGGCGCCAGTCGGTGAGCGTCGAAAATACCTACGAGCGCGACCTGCCGGATCTGGCTGCCTGCCTCGAACGGCTCCCCGAGCTGCTTGAGCAGCTTGCCAAGCGGATGGCCCGCCTTGACGACAGTTATCGCCCCGGCAAGCCCTTCGTCAAACTCAAGTTCCATGACTTCACCCAGACCACCCTTGAACAATCCGGGGCCGGGCTGGAGCTGGAGGATTACGCTGACCTGCTTGCAGTCGCCTTTGCCCGCGGCAAGCGCCCGGTGCGGCTGATTGGCGTGGGCGTTCGACTGGTCGATTTACGCAGCGGTTTTGAGCAGCTGCGGCTGTTCTGATGCCGCTGGTCGCCTTTTGCTGAAGCCGTTTTCAACGGTGCCCTTTCTGGTATGCCTGTTGCTCATATGCATGCAGCGGATGCTGCAGCGTCGGATTTTGGTCACCTGAGAGCATGGGCAGCTGATGCAGGCGGCCTGCATCGACAAATATTTAAAGATGGCGTTTGTAATTTGACGGTTTGGCTTGCTGGTTGTATGTGTGCCAAATATTGGACTCTTGATGGCTTTTTGCTAGAGTTGCGCCCATTCGGTGGCTAAACGCCATTAATGTTTCTGGGGTACTCAGGCCGGAATACCTATTTAATCTTTGTGGTGATTGCCGTACCGGCTGGAGAAAGTCTTCGATGGGGTTGTTTTTCAAACGTCGCAAGCGTGTCGATGAAGGCCTGCTCGGTATCGAAACCGGACCGCAAGGCCTTGCTTTGGCGCATATCCAGCGCGGCCCTTCAGGTACCACGCCCCGGCTGCTGCGCTGCGAATATCTCGAAGGCGCACCAGAGACACAGGCCGAACTGCTTCGGCAGACTGTCATCGATCAGGGCTTGAGCGGCATGCCGGTCAATCTGCTGCTACACCCCTCCGTTTATCAGATGTTTCTCCTGGAGTCCCCCGAGGTCCCCGCAGAAGAACTGCGTGATGCCATGCGCTGGCGCGTCAAGGACCTGATCAGTGAACCGCTCGACGAGGTTGTCGTCGACTGCTTCCTGCTCCCAGAAGATGCCTACCGTGGCCGTACCCGGATGGTGTATTGCGTGGTGCTGCGCAAGACGCGAATGAATGAACTGGCCGAGCTGGTTCGCCACGCCGATCTGCGGCTGGCGAGCATCGATATCACCGAGATGGCTTTTCGCAACCTCGGGCTGCTGGTAGGCGCCGAAGCTACCAACCTTGCCTTGCTGCGCCTGCGTACCAGCGAAGGCCTGATCAGTGTGCAGAATGGTGCTGACCTTTATATGGCACGGCATATCGAAAGCGGTCTGGCACGGGCCGATCAGGATCGCTCCAGCATGTCCCTGGAAATCCAGCGTTCGCTCGATTATTACGAAAGCCAGCTGGGCAAGGGCTACATCAGCCGCCTGCTGCTGTTGCCAATGAAGCAGGACGGCGAGCGCACCCATCAGGCGCTGAGCAGTGGCCTGGCGGTCAACCTGCAGCGACTCGATCTGCGCGAACTCTTCCCCGGTCAGCCTGCCGCAGATCTACCGGAGTCGGGCCAGGCCTTCTGCATCGGCGCAGTAGGCGCCGCCCTGCGCCAGGAAGCCGCTTGATGCAGAACATCAATCTTTATCAGCGTGAGCGGCGGCAGAAGGGTGGTCCGCGTCCGCGTCAGATGCTGCTGGTCGCCGTTCTGGCCGTCTTGTTAATGCTTGTTCACGGTGCCTGGCAGGGCTGGCAGCTGCATCTGGCTGGTCGCAGCGCAGAACTCGCCGAGCAGCAAGCCGTCCAGGCAGAGGCTGAGCTGAATGTGGCGAAGGCCGATTTCCGCGAGCCGATCCTGGACCCACGCCTGCCGCAGCAACTGGCCGAACAGGAAGCCGAGAACCGTGAGCTGCGTCGTCTGGCCGATCACCTGAAACGCCTCGATGCACAGCGCAGCAACGGTTTTGCAGCACTGCTCCAGGGCTTGTCCGACCGCCATCCGCCTCAGGGACTCTGGCTGACCGGGATCCGGCTGCACGCCGGTGGCGATCAATTGGCATTGCAGGGCCTCACGCAGGACCAGGAGTTACTGCCGCTTTATCTGCGCAGCCTGGGCCAGAGCAGCGCCTTCAGCGGTCGCAACTTTGCCCGCTTCGACCTTCAGCGTGACGAGGATCAGCTGCTGCGCTTCCAGCTGTCTTCCAGAGCGGGCGAGGAGGGGAACAATGAATAAGCTGCTCCAACGCTGGCAGGCCCTGGCGCCTCGCGAACAATGGCTGAGTCTGGGCGTCGGCCTGGCGCTGTTGATCATGCTTTACATGTTGCTGCTTGCCGAGCCGCTGGGGCTGCGGATTGCTGCCGAGCAGAGCCGCCAGCAGCTTGCCGAAGCCCGTCGAATCGAGGCGCAAAACAGCCTGCAGGATATCCACAGGCGCCTGGCTGCCGATCCCAACCTGAGCTATCGACAGGCGCTGAAAGCCGCCCAGGCCAGCCGCGAGGAGCTGCACCAGCGCATCGATGTGGAAACCAGCACCCTGGTGTCGCCGGAAAAGATGAAGGCCCTGTTGCAGGACCTGCTGCGCAACCAGGCGAAGCTCAAGCTGGTCGCGTTGCAAAGTTCCAGCGCGCCCCTGGAGTTGCCGAGGGCCGCGCCAGCTACTCAGGAGCAGCAAGCCTCGCCAGTGGTGTTCTATCGCCATGGTGTGCAGTTGACCCTCGAAGGTGGTTATTTCGATCTGCTGACCTACCTCAAGGCCATCGAAGCCAGTGGCTGGCGCCTGCACTGGGACCGACTGGATTATGAAGTGGGCGAAAATGGCCATGACCGGGCACGTGTCACCCTCGATCTGCACACATTGAGTCGCGATGCGGGGTGGGTCGGTGTTTAAGTCATTCACATTTTTCCTGGCTCTGGCGGCCATTCTTCTCGTTGCGCCCGCGCATGCCATTGACCCCACGCGGCCACCCGCTGGTCGTGTCAGTGCCGCCGCCGTCGGCGAATCTGCGGCGGTGCTGCGGCTGCAGGCAATCATGGTCACGTCCCAGAGCGCGCATGTCGTGATCAACGGCAAGCGCCTGAAAGTGGGCGACCGCATCGGTGAGGTTCGCATTCTCGCGATCCGCCCGCATTCCATTCTGATCGACCGTGAAGGCAAGCGCGAAGAGCTGCGCCTGAGCGCTCCCATCATCCAGACGAGCCGTACCCCGTCATGATATCGACCCTGATGCCGCGCTTCGGCGTATTGAGCCTGTTCTGCCTGCTGGCTGCCTGCCAGACCTTCGAGGATGGCGACAAGCGACTCTATGAACAAAGCAATCGCCTGTTCGAGGAGAGCCTGGAGCAGAGCCAACCCAAGGTCGCGCCCCCGGCTGCGGTGCAGGCGGGCCTTATCCCGCCGCTGCAGACCTTCAGCGGCAGTGCGGCAAGCAGCCCGCGTTTCGACGTGGCAGTCAGTGACATGCCGGCCCGCGAATTCTTCCTGAGCCTGGCCGACAGCGCCGGGCAGAACCTGTTGGTGCATCCCGGCGTGACCGGTGATATCACCTTCAGCCTGCGCAACGTCACCCTGGAAGAAACCCTGGCCGCCGTGCGCGACAGTTATGGCTATGACTACCGCCGTACCGCCTATGGCTATCAGATCCAGCCGAACCATATGTATGTTCGGACATATAGCTTGAATTACTTGGATATTCAGCGTGAGGGGACCGCCGAGACGAGAGTAAGTTCAGGTCAGATGGTTTCTTCAGAAAATGATGTTATTACCGGCGCTAGCTCCACCACCTCCAGAACATCAGGAACAGTGAATGCAAGCAGGGTTACAACTTCTTCAAAAGCTGAAGTATGGGGGGCTGCACTAGATTCTATTGCGATGATCATTGGTGTTGGTAAAAAGGTTTTTGATCCTGATGATTTCAAGATAAAGGAAGTAAAAACGGAGCTGCGAGGAAACGAGGCGAAGACGAATGTTGTTTACAAAGACGGAAGTTGCAGAAGGGATGATGTGGGTAGCAGCGTTTGTTACAGCGCGATGTCGGGTGTGCTGATAGTAAAAGCTACAGCAGAAGATCACGCCCGAGTTAAAGAATTCTTGAAGCTTGTTGAGCGAAACTTGCAGCGCCAGGTGATTCTGGAAACCAAGATTCTCGAAGTGACCCTGTCCGATGGTTTTCAGGCAGGAATCAACTGGACTCAGCTCGGTAGTATGGGCAATGCCGAAATCACCTTAGGACAGCAGGGTGACCTGCTCAGCGGACCAAACAATATCGGAGGTGTGTTTAGTGCTGCAGTACAGGTTGGCGACTTCACCGGTATGCTGCAGTTGCTTGAAACCCAAGGCGATGTACGCGTGCTCTCCAGCCCGCGTATCTCCACGTTGAACAACCAGAAGGCGGTGATCAAGGTCGGCACCGACGAATTCTTCGTCACCGATGTGTCCAC
>Ga0194136_1000947_pt1 | contig 14595 bp, 12 predicted proteins | sample TARM_MetaG_T3A_1_FD_134023 | JGI IMG/M metagenome (GOLD analysis project Ga0194136, IMG submission 134023) | Freshwater microbial communities from Pennsylvania, USA, analyzing microbe dynamics in response to fracking - TARM_MetaG_T3A_14 (version 2) | ecosystem: Environmental > Aquatic >...
GTGTTTATATGTTGTTTTTATTTTTATTTTTGGAGTATGCACGCGAGAAACAAAAGTTTTATGTGTGGTTTTTTATCGTTGCATTATTATCGGTACCACTGTGGTTTATTAATTTAGAAGGGTTTTTCAGATGGGCAAAAACGATTAGTGTGCTTATTCCGATTTGTTTTGTCTCGTTTGTCAGACTTGCGAATGATGGAAGACATAATAAGACATTATCTATTTTAAGAAGTCGCTGGCCGTTGTGGTTTTTTTATGGGATTGTGGCTTTAAATATCTTAGAGGCAACGTATACTGATTTTCAAATGGGGAATATTTTTAATGCATTATGTGGGATTATTTTAATCATTACAATGCCTATGCCAACAAAAAAGCGATGGTATATGGCTGTGCATGATGGGAAACATAATTTTGCTGAACTAATTGCAGAACTCCCTATTGCTTGGTGTTTACTTTATGTAACATGGAATGCCTGCTTTGTCTATGCAGAAAATCCGATGTACTTTGCATCAAGTTTGTGCATATTATTGATTATTCAAGTATGGATGCTTGTAAAAAAGCGTTCAGATTTATGGTTGATGGGAAGAATCTATACATTAGCGATTCATATTTTAATAAGAGCGTCTTATGATATATTTACCCCTGTTATGGATTCTTCTTCATGGTTTAATTCAGAGGTTCTTTATTTTTGGGGTGTGATTAACTTAGTGTTACATGGTGGGTTCTTAGTCTTTTGGTTTTTCAAACTTAGAAATAAAGATTATACCTTAAAATATTCAGCAAAAGATTATGGCTTTAAGGAGGTTTTAGTCAATGGATAATGTCAGAATTATTGAAGTAAAAAAAAGCGTTTATGCGAATAATGATTTAGAAGCGAATAAAAATCGTGAGGTTTTAAAAGCGCAAAATACTTATTTGATGAACTTAATGAGTTCCCCGGGAAGTGGGAAAACAACAATGCTTGTATCGACGATTAACCGTTTAAAAGAAAAGTTAAAAATCGGGATTATTGAAGCAGATATTGATAGTGATGTCGATGCTTTAACCATTCATCAAACAGGGGTGAAGGTTAATCAGCTACATAACGGTGGAAGTTGTCATTTAGATGCAGGCATGGTGATGTCAGGGTTGAATGATCTTCATGCAGAAGCTTTAGATTTTGTCGTGGTTGAAAATATTGGAAACCTTATTTGTCCAGCAGGGTATGATTTAGGACAAAATTTAAAAGTCATGATTTTATCGGTGCCTGAGGGTGATGATAAACCGTTAAAATATCCAAAAATGTTTCAATCTACCGATGTGTTACTCATCAGTAAAATTGATACAGTTAGTGTGTTTAATTTTGATTTTGAGGCGCTTGAGCGCAGGGTTAAAAAACTGAATCCTACTATGAAAATATTTAAGCTTTCTGCCCTAACGGGTGAAGGGATGGAAGCGTGGACCGATTATTTACTAGAATCAGTGAAGAAATGGAGAGAAAGTAATGGATAAGAATGTTAAATTATTAGCGTTTTGTCATAAAGTATCAAACTTAAAAATGGGCTCTAAAAAAGGGTTTTCTTATGATGATCCGCGTTATATGTTGCTTGAAAAAATTGTGACAGAAGAGATGGCAGAGGTTGCTTTATTATTAGAATATAGAAACCCACTAACCGTAAAAGAAATGACGAAGAAATCAACAATAAGCGAAGATAAAATGGGTAAATTATTATGGGATTTAGCCATGGCCGGGGTTGCTACGGTGAATAAAAAAGACGGGGTTGATAAGTTTTGGTATGAAACATGGGTCCCTGGGATTTTTGAGATGGTTGTAAACAATGTGGAAAATGTTCGTAAATATCCACAAATTGCCCGTGCATTTGATGATTATGGGTTATTGAGAAATCCTGTGGCTTATGGGAACATCCCAATTGGAAAAGGGTTAATGAAAGTCATTCCGATTGAATCTGCACTTGATGGGACATCAAAAGTGGTCCCATCTGAGGAGATTTCTACTTATGTTGAAAATGCTAGAGTAATTTCAGTGAGTGATTGTTCGTGTAGGACTTCACGTGAGGAAAACAATGAGGGTTGCGGGCATTTAAAAGAAGATATGTGTATTCAACTGGATGATGCAGCAGAATATTATATCCGTACAGGACGTGCAAGAGAAATTGATAAGGCTGAGGCTTATGATATTTTAGCGAGAGCTGAGCGTGATGGATTAATGCATCAAATTCCCAATACTGAAGGCGAAGGCCATACGCATGCGATTTGTAATTGTTGTTATTGTTCATGTTACGCTTTGCGTGCTGCTACGATGTATAATAATCCTGATATGGTAAGGTCAAACTATACCGCACAGGTTGATCAATCGCTTTGTGTAGGGTGCGGCGAATGTGTTGATGTGTGTCCAACCAATGCGATTAAACTTGGTGAGAAGTTGTGCGCATCGATTGAAGCGCAAAAAGTCATCCATAAAACCATGCCGTTTAATAGTGCTTGGTCTTTAGAAAAATTTAACCCTGATTTCCGTGAAAACCGTCAAGAAACCTTGGATACAGGAAGTGTGCCTTGTAAAACGGATTGTCCTGCGCATATCTCGATTCCTGCCTATATTAAACTTGCCTCACAAGGAAGATATAAAGAAGCGCTTGAGATGATTAAAAAAGATAATCCATTTCCTGCAGTATGTGGGCGTGTTTGTCCTGCGTTATGTGAGAGTGCTTGTACACGGGCTGCACTTGATGAGGCTGTGGCGATTGATGATGTTAAGAAATTTATCGCAGAACAAGATTTACACGCAGAACACCGCTTTATCCCAACCATAAAACATGATTATAAAGATAAGCATATTGCGGTCATAGGCGCAGGGCCTGCAGGTCTTAGTTGTGCCTATTATTTAGCAGTTGAAGGCTATAAAGTCACGGTGTTTGAAAAACAGACAACTCTAGGTGGTATGCTGAATTTAGGGATACCAGCATTCCGTTTAGAAAAAGATGTGATTAACGCTGAAATTGATGTCTTAAAAGCGTTAGGGGTAAACTTTCAAACAGGGATTAATGTAGGGGAAGATATTACCATTGAAGAATTACGTAAAAATGGCTATAAGGCATTTTTCATAGCAATTGGTGCACAAAACGGACGTAAACTTGGGCTTGATCATGAAGAGGCAGCCAATGTAAAAACAGGGGTTGAATTTTTACGCCATGTCGCGTTAAAGACAGAACCTAAACTTACAGGGAATACGGTTGTTATCGGTGGGGGAAATGTGGCAATTGATGTTGCGCGTACAGCTCAGCGTCACGGCGCAAAGAAAACAACCTTAGTATCTTTAGAATCAAGAGATACGATGCCTGCTTTAAAAGATGAGGTACATGAGGCATTAGAAGAGCGTATTGATATCTTAAATGATTATGGACCACACCGTTTTATAGTTGAGGGGGAAAAGGTTGTCGCTGTTGAGTTCAAACGATGCACCAGTATTTTTGATGAGACAAAGCGCTTCAATCCAAAATTTGATGAATCAGATATCATCACCATTCCAGCCGATGATGTCATCATAGCGATTGGTCAATCGATTGATTGGGGACAATTACTTAAGGGCACTACAGTTGAATTAAACCCTAATCAAACCATTAAAGTTGATCCTAAAACCTTACAATCAACAGAAGCTGACATCTTTGCAGGGGGCGATGTTGCAACAGGCCCAAAATATGCAATTGATGCGATTGCCCTCGGAAAAGAAGGCTCGATTTCGATTCACCGTTTTGTCCAAAGAGGACAGTCTTTAGTATATGGACGTAAACCCAATCGTTATGTTGCTTTTGATAAACAAGCGGTAAACTTTACAGGGTATGATCACACATCAAGAGAACGTGTATATACAAAAGCGATTTTATCGTTAGATAATAACTTTGAAGACCCACGCGGAACCCTTACAGAAGAGCAAGTTAAAAACGAAACCAGTCGTTGTTTAGAATGCGGAATTACGATTGTTGATGAGTTTATGTGTGTAGGGTGTGGGGCTTGTACAACGCGCTGTTCATTTGACGCTATAAAATTAGTGAAAACGCATGATGCAAAAGGGGTAGATTTCCCAGATCTTAAAAAAGAAGTTATTAAACATGCATTAAAACGTAAAGCGCGAATTACGATTAAAAATGTCAAAGATAAACTCTCGTTAAAAAGTTAATCATGCATGAATTAGGCATTGTCATTCAAATAGTAAAGCAAATTGAGCATTATATGGAAGATAATAATCTATCTAGCGTCGAACGGTTAGTTTTACAAGTTGGTGAACTTTCAGGGGTTTATCCGAAATATTTAGAGGAAGTCTATCCTATTGCGGTAGAATACTCAAAACTAAAAGACACCGAACTTGTTTTAGAAATTACGCCTGGAATTGGGCAGTGTAATGCCTGCCAGTTTAATTATCACTTAATGGAAAATGATTCCACCTGTCCTGCATGTGGTGCGAAAGAGTTTTCTGTGATTACCGGGAAAGATTTTTTAATAAAAGAGCTGCATGTAAATCAAGAAGACCAATAAACAAATCATAGTAAAAGGCAGTATTATCCAAAGGGATAACGCTGCCTTTTTTAAAGGATGGCTTATGGTCTATGTTTTCGTTTCTTTTTTTCAACATACATCGCCTGATCAGCAAGTCTAATCAGTCTTTCTGGTTCTTTACAGTCATTTGGGTAATAAGCCGTTCCTAAACTGACGCCATAATAGGGAATATCTAGACTCATCGCTTGTTCAATGCGCTGTTTAAATGCTTTTGCATTAAAGTCATTATCACCCGTTATAAGACATACAAATTCATCCCCTGCAATACGGTAAACATCATCTGGGTTTTTAGATGCAAAGTGTAAGGCTTTTGCGAACTGTTGTAGATATAGATCCCCTGTTGAATGATCATAAGTATCATTCACAGCTTTTAAATTGTCTAAATCCATAAAGACTAAGGTAAAAGGAGTTAAGTTATCTATGTAAAAGTTCAATTGTTTAAGTAAAGAGTAGCGGTTTCTAATACCGGTTAAGGCATCTTTATAGGCGATGTTGGTAATCACTTCAGTTTCTTTTGTGAGTGTATTAATTTGACTCGATAAAACCCGTTTATCGTTTTCAATGGTTGTTTTTAACTCGATTTCAATGAATAAGTAAAAAATAATTACAAAAATGATAAGCGCTAAAAACATTCCAATATACGCATGGATAAAATATTCAGGCCGGTCAAAGATAGGGGTGGGAACGAATAAGATAAAGTAAGAAAGGACATACGATAAAATTAACGATCCATTGAGGACCCACCACCCACGGTTGATGACTTCGGCCATTTTATTAAATGTAGGTCTTATAAGTTTTAAAAGGACCGGTAAAAATAGTAAATATGTGATAGAGCGAGCAAGGGTGTCAATCAAAGGGTTGTTTTCTTGGTAAAAAAGATGAGAAGCTAAAAGTCCGTTGATGATTGTAACATTGCCAATGACTTGAATCGTTAATATCACGAAAATGAATTTAGAGCCTTTAAATAAAGAGAACGTTAACCCTAAAAGAAGATAAGGCAAGGTTAAGGTTAAAAAATAGGTTCGAATATAAAAATTGATGCCTACAAACATGATTAATAGACTGTTGAGAAATGTAATGGTTAAAGCCCCCGCAATGACAATGAGTGTATTTCGTCGTTTAGGCGTTTTTAAAGGCAGTAATAACAAAATATAATATACTGTAAACGTTTGGGAGACAAATAATCTTAAAAGCGTGGCGTCATTAAACATAAAAATGCCTCCTTCAGAGGATAAAAATCTGTTTATTAAACTGTTTTTATAGGTTAAATATACCACAAACTATCACTTTCTAGTACGCTTTATTCCATTTGTTGATTAATTGTGTCTAAAGAGTTAGTTATGGAGGGAATCATTTATAAGTTTACTTTAGGGGTTTTATATGAAATAATAGTGATAAATGGTATTTTAAACTTATTTTATGAGGAGTGACGTATTTGGGTAAAACAGCAATCAAACACGTGCATGTTGTTGATGTGGTGCATGACAGTGTAAAAAAGAATCAAACAATTTTAATAAAGGATGGGTTAATTGAGGATATTGTTTCATCTGAAACGTTTTTAGAGGATGACTCATATACTGTCATTGATGGAGTATTTAAAACGGCTATACCAGGTCTTATTGATGCACATCTACATTTGCTTCAAAGTGGGGTAGATGATTTTTTAAAACCGTATACTGAAAGTTTTAGTAAAAAATTAAATAGACACTTGATGGTGAACTTACAATCGGGTGTAACCACATTAAGAAATATGCCTGGTGGACAAAACTTAAAAGTGCATAAAGTCCGTGAGGATATTAACCAGGGTAAACGAGTTGGACCGCGTATTGTTTCTTCAGGCCCGGCACTTTCTGCGCCGCATGGGTATTTTAGTACTAAAATGTTTTTCCCTTTTCCTGCTTTTTTTAGATTTTTATTTAAGCGGTTTTATAAAGTCACAAGTTTATCAATCGATGTAAATTCAAAAGAAGAAGCGGTTAAAGCGGTAAGAAAATTAAAAGCTTATGGTGTTGATTTTATTAAAACTACTACAACAGGTACATTTATTCCTTATATCGATGATGAAAAGCTTGTAAATAGTTTAAAAGAAAACGGATTAAAAGAAGCAACTATTTATGCAAGTATGAAGAAAGAAGTGTTAGAAACAATTGTTAAAGAAGCTCATAACTTTGATTTGAAAGTGGCAGCGCATACAGTTTTTAGTGTTGAGGATTTTAAGCGCGGGGTTCAACTAGGCATTGATAGTTTAGAACATACGCCATTTGGTAAAATTGATGAGGATACGTTTGATTTTATGAATCAACAAAATACCTATTGGGTTCCAACCGCTTTTGCGCCTACAAACTATTTAAATATGATCAAAGATGATACGTATTACGATACGATGATGAAAGATCTCCCGAAGCGCTTTTTTAAGCTCGGGAAACAGTCTATTTTAAAAATCAAAGAACGATTAAACAATAACGACTTACTACAAACAAAAATGATGGAAGACATTGAACAGTTGGTGAATGTGTATATTCCCTATAACATAAAAAAAGCGATGGAGAAAAACATTAAGATTGTCGCGGCGGTTGATGCTGGGGCTAGTGGGGCAGGGTATGTGCCTCACGGTAAGTTATCTTTTGAGTTAAAGCTTTATACCGGTTTAGGGATGAGTCCTATGGATGCATTAAAAACCGCGACCATTAACCCAGCCTCTCTTTTAGGACTAGACGATGAGATAGGGAGTCTTGAAAAAGGTAAAAAAGCTGACATTGTCTTATGTGATAAAAACCCAGTTGAGGATATCACGCATTTAAATACGGTGGATATTGTCATTTGCGCAGGTCACATTATAAAGACCGATAAAACACAATAAATCATGAAATAATTTAGTGTTTAAATAAGGAGGCATTATGGATCAAATTACCATTAAAAGTTTAATCCCCAAATTTTTATCATTTTATGATAAAGCAAAAGATATAAAGGATGATGAAACCCGGTTTCAGTTATGGAAAAAGCATTATAATTTCGCCGCCTTACCGCCTGTTAAGGACTATGATAGTCGGGCAAAAAAGTTACTTGATAATGCTTGGTTAAACTATAAAGATATTATTGAAGATTTGATGGTGTGGGAAGAAGATTTGAATCATGTTCAAACACTGTTAAAAAAAGTGAAAACGGCGCTTCAATATGATGAAGCGCTAAAGCTAACTGTTGTATACTTTGTAGGGGCATTTGAAAACAATGCTTTTGTAGCACAATTAAGTGAAGATGAAACAGGACTTTTTCTTCCTGTAGAGACAAAAGCTTTAGACATTATTTTAGCCCATGAGTTAACGCATATTGTTCATTTCAACAAAAGTGGATTAGCTGCGACATGGGAACGCACCATTGCGAGTGTTATTTTGCAAGAAGGGTTAGCTATGCATATAAGTAAGAGGGTTGTACCAGGGTATCAAGATGAAAAGTATACAGAATTTACTAAAGGGTGGCTAAAAGCCTGTGCACAGCATAGAGCAGCAATGCTTAGTGGGATAATGCCCTATTTAGAAGACCAATCAGAAGCACGTTTAAAACAATTTACAATTGGTAAGGGAACGACTAATCATGAAAGAGAAGCCTATTTTGTAGGCTGGGTATGTGTTGAGTATTTATTAAACGATGGACTGACATTTGAGATTTTAGCAAGTCTTAAAGTTAATGAAATACCGCCATTGATTAAAGCAACTATAACCAAAATACTAACGAAAAAATAAAAAAGAGGAAAAGACAATGTTATTAAAACAATTAAACGCAAAGACCTTAAACGCCGCAATTCGTTTAAAAATAGAATGTTGGCAAGAAGAACTTGCAGGCAAGGTTATTCACTCATTGGACTTTGAAGAAACCTATGCCTTTTGGCATGAATGGATGGGTTGTGGAAAAGCGCACGATGATGTAAGAACACTCTTAGGCTATTTCGATGATGACAAACTAGTCGCAACAATTTTTGCAAGTTTTGCAGAAACTGAAGATCATGATAATGCAGTTGAGATTAACGGTTTATTTGTAGAAAAAGCTTACCGTGGCCAAAATCTTTCACTTAAACTATTATATGAAGTACTGACTAACTATCAACAACTTGGTAAAGAAGCTGTGATTGTATATAATCATAAATATGCCCCTTCAAACAGTTTTTATAAGCATTTTGGCGGGACAAGCATCAAGGAAGTCACACAACTTAGTGGTGCATTAATCGTAGAAGTGTTTTACTTTGACTTAAATAATTTATTAACACGCATCAAAGAAAAGATACAGTAAAACCATACTTATTCTTCTTATTAAAAGCAGGGTTCATGGTTGAATTACGACACCCTTTGGGTGACATAAAAAAGCCTAATTTCAATATATAATAGATACAGGATTATTTCCTGTATTTTTTATTGGGGAGTATTGGGTTTTTCAAGTAGTTTTTTTATTCTACTCATAAGAAATGATACAGATGGGACAAGTTAAGCCGATAAGTAAAAACTAAAAACAGTGAAAAAGCTTTGTAATAAAAGTGAAAATAATGGTAAAACAATCAATAATTCTTATGGAACTTACTATTTTAATTATTTACTCATTTTGTATAACAAATGTATACATAATTTTAGAGATTATTGACAATGGATGAAAAGGTAAAACACACTCCAGGAACAAACCCGAAACCTGATAAAGGTAAAGATAGTGACAAGCGGCCAAATGAATAGGTGACCAACAACACCTTTGAAACCGAAAGCGAAGGTTAAGGAGGTATACTAAATGAACAATATTAAGAGCGGTTTTTATTCTCTAGAATCAAAGTTCACACACTGCCCCATCTTTTACAACTGTCTGTCCTGATGAAAGGCATGTACGTGGCTATGAAATAACTTTGTTAAGATGTCAAAGTTACACTCTATTTCTTAATGGTTTACATTGATTTATAATGGTTTTTTCTATGATTTTCACTAAGTTTTAAAATTAATGATTATGGCCCTTGACACTTTATAAGGACTGTCATTGTGAGAACTGTATGTTATATAACCTAGATATAGCCATTATTATGAAAACACATAATATTGTATATAATGTTTTTTAATAGCGTAGAAGTTGACTTTTTTCAATTTAAACCACCCTTTACAAACAAAGAACATTATGATATTGTATTAGTGAAACATAATTCAGTGAAATACAATTCAGCGAAATACAATTTACAATAATTAGGAGTGATTTTATGTTTTTAGGTAGAGAGAAAGAATTGAAGATGTTAAGTGATTATTGTGACTCAAGTACATTTGAGTTTGGTGTCATTCACGGAAGAAGAAGAGTTGGAAAGACGACCTTGTTAAAAGAGTCAATAAAAGGTAGAAAATCATTATACTTGCTCGCCCAACAAGCAAATGCCAAGACCAATTTAGATTTGTTTAGTAAAAGATATGGGGAATTACTTGGTGTTGGCCAAATAACCTATGATTCATTTCGTGATTTTTTTGAAGCCATATTTAAAGAAGATCAATTAATTGTCATATTAGATGAGTTTTCATATCTTACAGAAGTAGATGCCTCTATTGAATCAGTGCTTCAAGGGTTAATTGATACCTATAAAGAAATGACATCAATTAAGTTTATCATTTCCGGTAGTGAAATTGGGATGTTTAACAATCATTTTTCAGTAAGTAAACCACTTTTTAATAGACAAACATTTTCATATCATTTAAAAGAATGTGATTATTATGAAAGCAGCTTATATTATCCAAAATTTAAACCAGAAGATAAAGTACGAGCATATGCTGTTTTTGGAGGCTTGCCTTATTATTTATCACAAATAGATGATGGCTTATCGATTGAAGAAAATATAATGCGACTAATTACGAATGAAAATGCTAGGTTTTCTAATGAGGTAAATATGTTATTACATACAGAACTCAGAAGTATTCAAGTGTATCAAAGTGTCCTTCAAGCAATCCATAGTGGTAGTACTAAATTATCAGAAATCGATTCAAAATCAAGAATTCAAGATACCGCAAAAACATCAAAGTATGTGAAAAAATTGATGGAACTAGAAATTATTGAAAAGGAATATAAATTCTTAGAGAATCCCAACTCTAAAAATCATCTATATCGCATAAAAAATAACTTTATTGCCTTTCATTATCACTTTGTATGGAAAAATCAAGCTGCAAGAGTATTGATGAGTAGTGACGACTTTTTTAACACATTTATCAAGGATGATTTGGAGCAATTTGTATCTTTACGATTCGAAAAGATTGGTGAGCAATTTTTGATTAGAAAGTATAAATCAAGAAATCATGAACCTATCATGAATATTGGGAGATATTGGTATAACGATAGATTAACAAAAACAGACGTTGAAATAGATTTGTGTGTTCAAACGAAGAAGCATATTCATATATATGAATGTAAATGGACAAATAGCATCATTGGAGAAAGCGTTATGAATCAGCTGATTGAAAAAGGTAGATATTTAGATGCAAATAAGTATGGTGCTTTTTCTAAAAATGGTTATCATGATTTAATATTAGATAAAGGTTATGATCTAGTTACTTTAGAAGATTTGTTTAAATAAAAAATAACGTTGAGTTAGCGATGATATGATACCTCTAAAGTAGACACTATAAAAAAAGAAAGTAATCACATGTTTTGGATACCTCATAATTTTGTGTATCTCATAAAATGCTATGTCATCATACAATTTAACTGATGAATCCAAATATTGACGCTTACTTTGGATTATAGTGATTACAATTTGGAGAAATCAAAAAGTCAATTACTAGACATATTAGAGAGTCTTGGATTAAAAAAAGAAGAAATCATACATTATAGTGAGTATTATAAAGGTAAGAGATATGCTGGTTTTAGAAGATTAGTATATTGGATTGTTAACAATGATTAGTGTTTGATGGTACTGTCCCTAGGTTGATATCTTATTTCCATAAACAGATATTAAGAGATGATTTAAAGTAAATCTATTCATATAATTGACAAAAGCATAGTTTTACTTTAAAATATACTTGGGTGATACCAATGTTCTATACTTATGAAAAAATGATAAAACGCTATAAAAGTGACTATCAAATTAAAAAAGCACTAAAGCGCAAAGAAATAAAAAAAGTAAAACCTGGGTTATACTCTGATGGGGATGTTTTATTTGAATTACCGGAACTGTTTCTAAAAAGAGATGATACCGTTTTAACATTACAATCTGCCTTCCAATTACATGGAGTTACAGACTATATACCTGAATGCACATTTGTAGCAACACCAAGAAGTGCTTATCCAATTAATTCTTCTGAGGTAAAGCAGATATTTATGTCTAATGGATATCATTTGATTGGTGTGGAGTCAAAGACAATAGATGGAGTTCAAATAAGAGTATATGATTTAGAACGCTCGTTGATTGAGCTGATTCGGTACGAAAAAAAACTTTCATTTGAAGAGTATCATCATGTGTTAAGAAAGTTTAGAGAGAAGAAAGATAGTATAGATTTTAATAAACTTATGGACTACGCAAAGCATTTCAGATCATACAAGAAAATTACTCGAGTAGTTCAAACTTCTATTATCTAAGATGGCATATAATGACATTGGTTCTAAACAACAAGTTTTGTTATTACTCATTTTTGTTTTTTATATATAGCATAAATATCTTTACAAACAAATAATAACGTGCTAAAATTAAAATGATTTTTAGATATTGCATGGAAACCCATATAAAGAGAGATAATTATGTGAAAATTGAAAATGGTGATAGTATGGATTTATTAAAAGAATTATCCAAGTACCCAGTATTTAACATGGAAACAGTTGAAAGTCTAACAGGGAATTTAAAAACCGCCTATTCAGCAGTAAGGCGGTATATGAAAAAGGGTTATGTTGTAAAAGTGAGAAATAATATATATTCACCAGTTGATTTATCAAGTGGGTTAATACTAGCAAGCAAATATCAAATTGCTTGTGCTTTAAGAGAGGATGCTTATTTGTCTTATCATAGTGCACTTGAGTATCATGGGTTATCTAATCAAGTCTTTAATGAAGTGTATGTCTCTTCAAGCAGAAGATTTAATCACTTTGAATTTGATGGAATTTTTTATAAGTATGTTGCTCCGAAGATTAATCAGGGTGTAATTTTCGCAACTAATACAAAAAACATTCGATTAACAGATATTGAACGTACCATTATAGATAGTATTTATCAGTTGAATAAGATTACAGGTTATGAAGAATTGCGTAATGCTATTGAGGCTTCATCTTATTTGAATGAAGAAAAATTATTAGTCTATTTAGAAGCTTATAATATTCAAGCACTTTATCAAAAATCAGGTTATATATTTGAGAAATACAAAAACCACTTTGATTTGACTGATAAATTCTTTGAAGCGTGTAAGTCAAAAATAAAACATGGCGTTGTATATTTAGTGGATGATTTAAGTGATACTAAATTTAACAAAACATGGCAAGTGATGGAGCCTATCACAACCTACAATCAAGGTGATGAAATTGTATAATTATGATAAAGTGTTTCTAGGTAGAAAGGCAAAAGAACTGGGGTTTAATCGTGATACATTAGAAAAAGTGACTCGGTTATATGATATTTTAAGATTTATGAATACAATGCCTTTACTCAAGAAGAACTTAGCTTTAAAAGGTGGAACCGCTATTAACTTTACTATGCTAGATTTACCCAGACTATCGGTTGACATTGATTTGGATTTTGTTAATAACTGTAAGAAAGAAGAGATGCTTGACCAAAGAAAGGCTATTAACGATGCTATTCATAAGTATATGACAAGAGAAGGCTATGAACTCAGTCCAAAATCAAAATCTCCACACAGTTTAGATTCTTTTGTATATAGGTATATAGGGGTTAGTGGAAATAATGACAATATTAAAATTGAAATCAATTATTCTTTAAGGGCACATATAGATCAAACTGAACATGTTCAAGCGATTCATCCTTTATTTACGAATGATTTTAAAATTCATCGTTTAAGTATTATTGAAGTTTTTGCTAGTAAAATAAACGCCTTAATGACAAGGGCTGCCTCTAGAGATTTATACGATGTACATAACATGATTAAATACAATTTGATTAAAGATGAGTCTCTGATACATTTTAGAAAATCAATTATTTTATACTATGTTTTGACAACAAGAAATGAAGACAAGGCATTTAATGTTGAAACTATTGATTCTATTAATGAACGGATGGTTAAAAGAGATTTAATGCCAGTTATATCAAAAAGAGATTCTTTTAATTTAGAAGAGGCACAAAAAGAGGTTAAAAAATATATTCTAAAAATATTAACTTTCACAGAAAATGAAGAAAAGTTTATTGGTTTTTTTAATAATAACAAGTTTGAGCCATCATTGCTATTTGATGACACCCAAGTTTTAAAACGCATTGAAAATCATCCGATGGCACTGTGGAGAACAAGAAAAACAATTTAAAACAGGATTTTAGCACATAGTTGCTAAAATTCTGTTTTCCACTTAGGGGTATTATATTTAGAAGTTGTCGATAAATACAAATCTAAGGTGTTATCATTGTTATTGTCATCTAATATTTCTTTAAGAAAGGCAATGCTTCTTTTCTTAGGTTTAATAACTTTGATTGCATGATTCATGATTTTCTGATCGTAGCAGTTCAAGAATGAACTGATATATTGATTGAAATTTTCTAAATTAATATTATTGATAGATTCAAAATGCTCTAAGATATCGATACATTCAATATGTTTCATAATATCATCATTAATTTCAGAAGATGAATTCTAATAAATTTGGTATTTTGAATTGTTCTCTTTTTTTCTTCAATATGATTTACATAGTAAGTATAATTTAATGGTTTCTTTGATGTTAGTTTTAACCTGTAATATAATGATTCACCAACCGCAAAACCTAATCCATGATGTGGCAACATAAATTTCTTTATATGTTTGTGTGTTAGCGGAACCTGCTTTCCATCTTTATATTCTGGATTATAGTAAAGTCCTTTAGCTACTTTAATTAGTCGATTGTTTTTAACCATTCTAGATA
>Ga0194136_1000948_pt1 | contig 14585 bp, 13 predicted proteins | sample TARM_MetaG_T3A_1_FD_134023 | JGI IMG/M metagenome (GOLD analysis project Ga0194136, IMG submission 134023) | Freshwater microbial communities from Pennsylvania, USA, analyzing microbe dynamics in response to fracking - TARM_MetaG_T3A_14 (version 2) | ecosystem: Environmental > Aquatic >...
AACGTATGAGCACAAAAAACGGCCGTAGAGTATTAGCAAGAAGACGCGCTAAAGGCAGAAAAGTTATCTCTGCATAGATCACTGACCGTTTCAGTGGTCTTTTTTTTTAAGTATTTCGAAAAACGCAAAAATGTCTTTCTTAAATGGAGAGTATGACAAAGGTGTCCGACAGAACCGAAAGCAGCAAAGCCTCGGGAATGGGTACACATTTGTGCTGATAACGGAGAGAGAAATTTTTCTGTTTTTCTCCATTTGAGGGAGACTTTTTTTTGCATGTTATGATTGCAGATTTGAGGGAAGAACATGAGGAAATCTTTTCGCGTCAAAAAGGAAAAAGAATTTCAGCAAGTATTTCATAATGGTGTGTCCAAAGCGAACCGCCAATTCGTGATCTACGTGCTCGACAAAAAGGAGCAGCCGCATTTTCGGGTCGGCCTGTCCGTCGGCAAAAAAATCGGCAATGCCGTGGTGCGCAACGCCGTCAAAAGAAAAATCCGCCAGGCACTCACGGAATTGAAGGCAGATTTGGTCCAGGACGTCGACTTCATCGTGATCGCGCGCAAACCGGTCGCAGAAATGTCGGCTGCGGAGGTCAAGAAAAGTCTGGTCCATGTCCTGAAACTTTCCAACCTTTTACCAAAAAAATAAACTATATTATTCCTATTAAGGAGGAGTTCTCTTGTCAAAGCGTAAGCGATTACTTTTTACACTCAGCTTATTTGCTGTTATGATGGTTTTATCAGCGTGTGGAACGGAACCGATCACCTCGGATAGTACCGGTTTTTGGGACCGTTATGTGGTTTTTAATTTCTCCGACATGATCGTGTGGTTGTCCGATCTGTTTTTCAGTAATTATGGGCTGGGAATCATTGCCTTCACGATCATCATCCGGGTGATCCTGTTGCCTCTCAACCATTTCCAGACGAAGAGCGCGAAAAAAATGTCGGCTGTCCAACCGCAGATCAAAGCGCTGCAGGAAAAATACGCCTCCAAAGACCGCGAAACGCAGGAAAAACTTAAAAAAGAAGTTTCCAAGCTGTATGCGGACAACGATGTGAATCCTTACATGGGCTGCTTGCCTGTTTTGGTTCAGATGCCCGTCCTGATGGCTCTGTACCAGGCGATCAGCCGTACGGAGATTCTGAAGAGCGGCAGCTTCCTATGGATGAACCTGGGTGAACGCGATCCCTTCTTCATTTTGCCGATAGTGGCCGCCATCCTGACTTACGCCACCAGCAAGCTGACGATGATGTCACAGACGGAAGCGAATCCGGCGACAAAATCGATGACTTACACGATGCCGATCATGATCTTGATGACGGGTATCAACTTCCCGAGCGCCTTGTCGTTGTACTGGGTGGCAAGCAATGCCTTCTCGGTCGGCCAGACTTTGTTGCTGAACAACCCTTACAAGGCGATCCGCGAACGCGAACAAGCCGAAGCTGAAGTAAAAGCGCGCGAAAAAGCGCTGAAGAAAGCCCAAAATCCTAAAAAGAAAAAGAAAAATTAGTTAGACTTTGAAGTAGGAAAGGATGACATTCTATTATGGATAAAGTAATTGCGAAAGATACGACAGTTGATAAAGCGATTCGCAAAGGTCTGGATATCTTGGGCGTCGATAGCCATGAAGCCGATATCGTCGTGATCTCTGAAGGCAAAAAAGGCCTTTTCGGATTCGGCCAAAAAGAGGCGGTCGTGGAGATCAGGCTCAAAGAAATCAGGCTCAAAGAAATCAGGGACTTTGATGAACCAAGCGCTATCCAAATGGCTGAAATCGAGGAGACCGTCGAAGATATCGTAGAAGATCTTGAAGAGGATTATCCGGAAACTGCGGAAAAGATATTGGCTGATCAACCTGAAACCGACACGGTGATTTCTTCCGATGAGGGTGAAGAAGGGGAACATTTCCCGGAAGATTATGATGAGGAAGCCGGCCGCGATGAAGCGATCGCTGCAGTGACCGCTTACCTTACTTCTGTTGCTGAAGCATACGGGGCGCCTGCAATCGTAACGGTCGAAGAGAAGAACAATATGCTGATTTTCCAGCTGGAAAGCGAGAAGGCCGGTTTGTTGATCGGCAAATACGGAAAAATCGTCAATGCGCTGCAGATATTGGCGCAAGCGCTGGTGCAACGCTATGTGCGTCGCCGTTTGTCCGTAATCGTGAACGTCGGTGACTACCGTGAGCGCAGAGCTGCCGTGTTGGAGAGCATCGCCGACCGCACTGCTGACCGCGTCATCAAAACGAAACAACCCGTGTTCCTTGAGCCGCTGCCTGCTTTTGAAAGAAAACAGATTCATGCGCGCTTGAGTCAGAACAAACGCATAAAAACCCACTCCGAGGGCAAAGAGCCGCATCGTTATCTGGTTGTTGAGATAGCGGAGTGATCATATATCGTAAAACCTTCACAGGGATCAGCTTGATTCCCGGTGAAGGTTTTTTTGTAGTGTTGTCCAGCGTGTAAACGCTCCATTGGATAAGGAAATCCGGTTACTTGTCTATACAAGTGATGAAACCGCGGAAGGAAAACGTTTGCATTATTTATTTTGCAGCGGTAGAATGTAAGTGTAGCAAACATGTATATACAAGTTTAGGAGGAGAGAAAATGGTTGATTTCAACAAAGATGCAAAAGATTTGCTGGAACATATCGGAGGCCCCGATAATATCTCTGCAGTCAGTCACTGTGCCACGCGGATGCGGTTCGTTTTGAATGATCCGGCTGCCGCCAACGTCAAGAAGATCGAAGACATTCCCGCAGTAAAAGGCACCTTCACGCAAGCTGGACAATTCCAGGTCATCATCGGGAATGAAGTGCCCCAGTTTTACAACGAGTTCGCGAAGGTATCCGGCAAAGAGGGCGTCTCGAAAGATGAGGCCAAAGCGGCAGCCAAGCAGAACCAGAATGTTGTGCAGCGTGCCATGGCCGTGCTGGCGGAAATCTTTACGCCGCTGATTCCCGCCATTGTGGTAGGGGGGCTTATCCTCGGGTTCCGCAACGTGCTGGAAGGCATCAACTTCGCCAACGGCACGATCGTTTCCAATTCGCAGTTCTGGACAGGCGTCAATGATTTTCTTTGGCTGATCGGTGAAGCGATTTTTCACTTCCTGCCGGTCGGGATCACTTGGAGCATAACGAAAAAGATGGGCACTACGCAAATTTTGGGTATCGTTTTAGGGATCACATTAGTATCACCGCAATTATTGAATGCCTATGGTGTCGCCGGCGCAGAAGAGATTCCCTTCTGGGATTTCGGTGCCTTCACGATCAACAAGATCGGTTATCAAGCGCAAGTCATTCCGGCCATGTTGGCTGGTTTCCTCCTGGCCTACCTGGAGATCTGGCTGCGTAAATGGATTCCGCAGTACATTTCGATGATTTTTGTTCCGCTGCTGGCTTTGGTGCCAACTGTCATCATTGCGCATACGGTGCTCGGTCCGATCGGCTGGACGATCGGGCAATGGGTTTCCGAAGTCGTCTACGCCGGCTTGACCGGGGACTTCAGATGGCTGTTCGGTCTGTTCTTCGGTACGCTTTACTCGCCGCTCGTCATCACGGGACTGCACCATATGTCCAATGCCATCGACCTGCAGTTGATCGCCGATTTCGGCGGCACGAACCTGTGGCCGATGATCGCTCTTTCGAACATTGCGCAAGGCTCGGCGGTACTGGCGATCATCTTCCTGCACCGAGGCAACGAAAAAGAGGAACAGGTTTCCATCCCGGCAGCGATTTCCTGCTACTTGGGCGTGACCGAGCCGGCCATGTTCGGTATCAACATCAAATACATCTATCCGTTCGTTGCAGCGATGATCGGATCCGGAATTGCCGGTTTGGTGGCGACGACCTTCAACGTCATGGCGAACAGCATCGGGGTCGGCGGGATCCCTGGTTTCCTGAGCATCCAGACCGATTCGATGGCGATGTTCTTCGTCTGTATGGCGATTGCGATCGTCGTGCCGTTCCTCTTGACGGTTGCGTTCGAAAAGAAACAATTTTTCGTTCCTAAAGGTGATGTCGAGGACGCACCGGTCATCCAAACGCAAAAGTGAAAAATAAAAAATGGATTGCTGGAGGCAAAAAGCTGTTCGCGAAGCTTTTTGCCTTCAGTCATAGTGAGCAGACAGGAGGCTTTACCAATGAAAGACTTTCAAAAAAAAGTGATCTATCAGCTTTATCCGAAATCATTCAAGGATTCCGACGGCAACGGCATCGGTGACATCCAGGGGATCATCAGCAAAGTCCCTTATCTGGCCGAGCTGGGCATCGACATGATTTGGATGAATCCGATCTTCGTATCGCCGCAAATGGATAACGGCTATGATATCACGGATTATTACGCCATCGATCCTGTTTTCGGCACGATGGCGGACTTTGATGAACTGATCCGGAAGCTGAAGCAACACGGCATCGAAATCATGTTCGACATGGTGTTCAACCATACGTCGACGACGCACGAGTGGTTCCAGAAAGCCTTGGCCGGGGATAAGGAGTACCAGGATTATTACATCATCCGCGAACCGAAAGCGGACGGCAGCCTGCCGACCAATTGGGGTTCGAAATTCGGCGGGGAAGCCTGGGCGCCGTTCGGGGATACCGGCAAATACTATCTGCATCTGTTCGATGTCACGCAGGCGGATCTGAATTGGCGCAACCCGAGAGTGCGCGAGGAACTGCAGCAAGTCGTCAATTTTTGGCTGGAGAAGGGCATCAAAGGCTTCCGTTTTGATGTGTTCAATCTTATCGGCAAGGATGTCGAGTTGGTCGACAGTCAAGGGGACAACGAAAAGAGCCTTTACACCGATCGGCCGATCGTGCATGAGTACATCCGGGAAATGAATCAAGCAACGTTCGGCACATTGGAGGATATCGTGACGGTCGGCGAAATGTCTTCGATGACGCTGGAAAACGGGATCCTGTATTCGAACCCGGACCGGAACGAATTGTCGATGGTGTTCAATTTCCATCATCTCAAGGTCGATTACAAGGATGGGGAGAAGTGGACGGATCATCCGTTCGATTTCCTTGAACTGAAGCGGATCCTGAACGAATGGCAGGCGGGGATGTCGGACGGCAACGGCTGGAACGCACTGTTCTGGAACAATCATGACCAACCGCGCGCCAACAGCCGCTTCGGCGATCCAGAGCGCTATCCTTTCGAAACAGCCTCCATGCTGGCGCAGACGGTCCATCTGCTGCGGGGCACGCCTTACATCTATCAGGGCGAGGAAATCGGCATGACGAATCCGGAATACGACGACATCAGCGCCTACCGGGATATCGAGTCGCACAATGCCTACCGCGATCTGAAACTGGCCGGCTTGACGCATCAGGAGGCCATGCGCATCATCAAGCAGAAATCCCGCGACAACAGCCGCACGCCGATGCAATGGGACAGCAGCCCGCACGCGGGCTTTACGACCGGCGAACCTTGGCTGCAGGTGGCGGCCAACTATCCGGAAGTGAACGCGGAAAGGGAGCTTGCGGAAGGCAGGATTTTCCGTTACTACCAGGAACTGATCCGCATCCGCAAGGAACATCCGGTCATCGCGGATGGTTCCTACGCGGGCCTCCTTTTGGACGATCCCGAAGTTTTCGCCTACATCCGGGAGACCGAGGAGGACAAAGTGTTGGTGCTGAACCATTTCTATGCCGGCGATTACACAATCGACATACCGGAAGAATGGACAAACAAGGCCAGCAGTGTGCTGATCGGCAACTACGCTGAAAGGCCGCTGGCGCCGAGTTTCACGCTGAAACCGTACGAAACCATCGCATTCAGGATAAGCAAATAAGCGCCAAAAAATGGTCGTCTCACTGGAGAGGACCATTTTTTTGTGCCCAGCTCCGGTGAGGCGCATGCTCACCGGAGCTCATCGGTAACCAGCGGCGTGAACTCCGACGAGGTAGTGCTCACTGGAGCTGGCAAGCGAAATGTTGGTCCTGCTCCGGCGAGGCCTGCGCTCGCCGGAGCAGGGAGCAAATTCCTGTTGACGGCAGACAGAGTGGGACATCGAAAGCTGTCCGAGGACGAAAAAAGAGGCTGGACAAAACTCCTAGCCTCTTTGTGCATCCGAATATAGTGTGCGTAAACGCGGGACAGAACGCAGCCCCTTGCTCCACTGAAGCGGAGCTAAACGCGTTCTGTCCCGCTCTCTCGGTATTTTTGTTGTTTGGCGATCGTTTCCGCAATTCACAGCCTTTTAGGCTAGGGTGCGCTTTTCGCCGTCAAGATCGATGAACGGTTGGATGTCCTGCACATACTCCAGTGTCCCCATGTAGCTGCCGTCGTCGTCCCGGACGGCGCGGTAGGTGACCATGATGAATTTGCCCATCGCGCGGAACCACATCGATTCGCTTTCTTTCGCGCCCGATTTCAGATCGGCGAGCAGTTTTGTGACGATCGGCAAACTCTTCGGCGGATGGCAGTTCAGCACATCGCGGCCGATCGCGCTGCTGGTGCGCTTGAAGAACTTTTCTTCGCCGTTGTCGTTGTAGTAGCGGACGATGTTGTCGGCATCGACGAAAGTCAATTCCAGCGGGATATTGTTCAGCATCTTTTCCAACTGGTGCGGTGTCAGGTGCCCGGTTTCGAAGTTTATGTAAGCATCGTTCCCGCCTTCATTTGTTTCACGTGAAACATTTTCAGGGAGGGAACGTTCCGGCACCCATTTGGCTTCAGGTTTGACGATGCAGTAGCCGATTTCGTCGGATTCCTTGGCGATCTGCAGCCAGTGGTCCTCGTTGAAGATGTCGGTGATCATCGGCAGGAGGATGTCCTCTTCCTTCGTGATCATTTCCGTCATTTCGTATTTCAGGTCGGAGAAGGCTTTCGGGATCGCTTCAAAATCCTCTTTTTGCAGCAGCATTTTGAATGCCTTGAACATGCTGCGGATATCGTCATCGACACCCCACATGACTTTCGGCGGCGCCGTGATGCCTTTGCTCTCCATGATCGGGAAGATGGCGTATTCCTTGCGGGCGTAATGCTTGTCGAATTCACCGAGCAAAGTGAGTTGATGCTGGATGCCTTTTTTTAGGTCCGGCTCTTTTGTCTCAAGATAGACATCTAATAATTTGCTGACCTTTTCCAGCGTGTTTTCGATGGCCAGATTTTCGAGCTTCAGAACCTGGATCGGATGACCGGCATGCTGCTGCTCCGCTGAAGTGGTGTAGACCGCTTCGATGGATCCGCCGAAGAGCGAGGCGTGCACGTTGCAGAGGCGCTGGATGTCCTCTGCTTCGATGCCTTTGCCCATCAAGCCCTGTTCCATGACGGAAATTTCATAAGCGCTGACGCCGGTGAAATGCTTCTTGAAGTCGGCCTGGACCGCATCCCAATCCTCGCCCTTGTGCAGGCGCAGGATGAGGCTTTGGAGAATGTCCTGGCGTGCCTGGAATTCTTCTGAACCCATGCGGGCAGTCCCGCCGGTTTGAGCGGCTGGCTCGGCAGCTGCGCTTGGGGCAAGCGGTGCTGCTGCCGGCGCCAATTCCTTCACGCTGAAGCCGTTTTTCGCCAGCGCTTCGACGAAGGCATCCTCCGGCACGTCGTTGCGTTTGAGCGCTTTGCCGATGGTCATGATCCGGCCGGCTGTGTTGAGCATCTTGTCGCTGCGCAATGGTTCGAAGCCCAGACCGATGATGACTTCCCTGATTTCAGGGTACTGCTTCACCAGATTGTAGACGGTATCGTTCAAACTGATTTCTTTCATATATTTCTCCACCTCTATTTGAAATTGTGAAATGTTTCTTTTGGTTTCATGCTGGCTTCATTATACTCGAAACGAGCGGCAGAGTGCCAGCATTCGTGCGCTGCAGCGATAGTTAGGGCAATGCCTTAGTAGGCGATTGTGATATAATGAAGGCAACTAAGGCAGAAGGTGGGAAAAAACATGAGAAAGAAAGTTTCGAACCTGATGGTAGCGTTATTGGTGCCCCTATTAGCTTCCTGCAGTCTCTTCGGAGGATCGGCCAACGATTCGTCAGCTGATTCTTCGGCCGGCAGCAGTGTGCCTTCTTCCGTATCCAGTTCGACAGACAGCGGATCTGCATCCTCATCGGAGCCTGCGGATGCAACGACAATCGAGGCTTATTATCCGTTCAGCGCATCCGTATTCACTAAATATTTGGGTGAAGGGAATGAGTACGCTTCCTTCACGGCCTATCCGCAATACATCGAAGGCAACCGCATGCAGATCACTTCCAACAACGGCGGCACGCAGATCGTGACGGTATTGGAGTTGGCAGACGGGGAACTCAGGGAAGTCTTCTCGCGTCCGGAAACCTACTTCAGGGAAAATATGCTCGAAAAAACAGCGAGCAGCGATGCGGCCAATCAGTTGGACATATTGCTGAAGGAACCTTTGGAAGTCGGCAACAGTTGGATGAATCCGAGCGGCGTCCCTTCCGAAATCACCAATCTGACCGCCGCAATCGAAACGCCGATGGGCAATTTCGAGGCGCTCGAGGTGACGACGACCTATGAAACATCCACCACCAAGGATTACTACGTCCAGGGTATGGGCTTGGTGAAACGGGTCACGGATCTTGGGGATGATATGATTGCCTCTTCCAGCCTGGAAGCCCGCAACGAGAATGCTCCGGAAACGCAGCAGTTGCGCGTCTTTTATCCGGACGGTGACCTGATGGGGTTGGATGCAACAAGCATCTCCTTATCCTATGTGACCAATGATATCACCCGTACGATTCTGGCCGAAGCGCTGAAGAACGTGCCGGATGCACCGGGCGGAAGCCTCATCGGGCCGAACGTCTCCATCAACAGCTTGTCCTTGAGTGACGACGGGCGCGTCTATGTGGACTTCTCGCAGGAATTCGTTTCCGAGATGAATGCCGGAACATCGGCGGAATCCTTGATTCTGCAGGGTGTCGTCAATACGATCGGCGAATATTACGGTGTCCAGGAAGTCTACCTGACTGTGGCCGGAAATCCATACGAGTCAGGCCATATCCTGATGGCCGAGGGCGCCTATTTCACCGTTGACTATGCGAACGTCAATGAATGATCGATCTTTACGGAAGCAAAAAAGATGAAGCCGGCTTGGCTTCATCTTTTTTATAATTTATTGTATGTTACAAACTAATAGGCGCATCACCATAGGTTTTTTAAAGGTTTGCAAAATGTTTTATGCATCTAAAATGATGGCTAGCGGTCCAAGCCTGCCTCTCGGAAATTAGATAAATCGGTCCTATTGCGCTCTACGATGCTCAGTCGGACCGATTTCCTAAATTTCTTTCGAGGCAGAGCGGGCTTGTACCGCTTTTCTTCTATAGGCTGTGTTTTCGGCGGGCGAATTCGACGAAGCGGAAGCGGTCCAAGCGATGGCGCGACTCGGTGTACTGGAAAAGCCGGGTGTCCTCCAGATAGACTTCACTCTTGACGACGACGACATGCGTATCATCCTTCAGATCCATCAGCTTGTGGTCTTCCCTTGTCGCCGCCTCTACGACGAATTCCTTTTTGGCGTAGGCGATGTTCAGGCCCAGTTCATTCTCCAAATAATTGTAGATGGAATTTTCGGCAGCTTCGGAAGGGATCTGTTCGATGATGTCATTGAAGAGGTAATCCTTATCCATGATGACGACTTCGCCGGCAATCTTCCGCAACCGGACGAGGGAAATCACTTTGCGGCCGGGATCGACTTTCAGCTCTTCGGCAAGGAAGTCCGGCAGGGCCTCGAGCTTATTCTTGATGACGATCGTTTCGTTGGGGATCTGCTGGGAATCTTGCAGTTCCTTGAAGCTGGTCAGCCCGGAAACGGGGAAATTGAAGCGTCGGATGTCCAACACGATGGAACCTTTGCCTTGCTTCTTCTGGATATAGCCGCCCTCCAGCAGCAAAGCCAAAGCCTTTCTGATCGTCTCCCGGGAAACATGGTAGTGGTCGGAAAGCGTCTTTTCGCTAGGCAGCAGCGATCCGGTCTCGAATTCTGCGTGTTCAATTTTTTTCCGCAGATCCATATAGATATCAAAAAATTTATTCATGACGATCGAACCTCCTTGGAGTGGATGGGTTTCTTGGAAATAAAATAAGTAAGTTGAAAAAATCCTATTTAATAATATTATTCCAGTCTATTCTATAGTATAAAGCCGGAAATACAAAGAGAATCAGTTGTTTTTGATTTTGGAAGGGTTTGCATACCGTTATTTTATCATATTATTGCCCTCCATAGTGGGAATCAGTTGATTTTCGGATAAAAAAAGCGGGCTTTTTTAAGGAAAATATCAGGCATAGATTCTGCCTTTTTGCAGGAAAATAGATTATTTCCGAACAAAAACCATGCGATGTCCCAAAAACGTTTGGAATAATGAGGGCTTATGTGCTATATTAAAAATGAAAAATTGATAATGGGGGAAAAATGGATGAATACGGTTGTTTCTGTCGTAATGGGTAGCACCTCTGACTGGGAAACTATGAAAGAAGCCTGCTTGATACTGGATGAATTCGGCATTGCTTATGAAAAGAAGGTCGTTTCGGCTCACCGGACACCGGATCTGATGTTCACGTTTGCGGAACAAGCACGGGCTGCGGGAACGAAAGTCATCATTGCCGGCGCAGGCGGGGCAGCGCACCTTCCGGGCATGATCGCCGCGAAGACGACCCTTCCGGTCATCGGCGTTCCGGTCCAATCACGCGCATTGAGCGGCATGGACTCCTTGTTGTCCATCGTCCAGATGCCGGGAGGTGTTCCGGTTGCGACGGTGGCCATCGGTAAAGCGGGCGCAATCAATGCCGGTCTGCTGGCGGTGCAGATCCTTTCGATCGAAGACAAGGATTTGGCCGATCGCTTGGAAAAGAGACGGGAAGATTTAAAACAAAAAGTGTTGGAAAGCAGTGAAGACCTTGTATAAAATACTGAAACCAAATGACGTCATCGGCATCATCGGCGGGGGACAACTCGGGCGCATGCTGGCGCAGTCAGCCAAGCGGATGGGCTTCGCCGTCGGGATTTTGGATCCGGGCGAAAATTGCCCGGCGGCCCAAGTGGCGGATTGGCACATCCAAGCGGCCTATGCCGATGCGGCGGCTTTGCGCGAATTGGCCGAAAAATCCGATGTCGTGACCTTCGAATTCGAGAACATCGATGCGGCAGCCCTGCAGGAAGTGGAAACATTGTCCAGCATTCCGCAAGGCAGCGCAATTTTGACGATCACGCAGGACCGCATCAAGGAGAAGGAATTCCTTCAGTCCGCCGGCGTATCGATCGCGCAATTCGCGGTAGTCGAAAATGCGCAGCAACTGGATGCGGCCATCGGGAAAATCGGCTATCCGAGTGTATTAAAAACGACCCGTTTCGGGTATGATGGTAAGGGACAGGTCGTCCTGAAAACGGAAGCGGACAAGGAAGCAGCCCTGAAACTGGCGGCGGACAGCATCTGCGTTTTGGAAGCCTGGGTTCCGTTCACCAAAGAGCTTTCCGTCATGATTGTGCGCAATCAAAAAGGCGAAGCGACGGTATTCCCGGTTTCTGAAAATATCCATATCAACAATATTCTGCACGAATCGATCGTGCCGGCCCGCGTCACGCCCGCGGTCGCCGAAAAAGCCAACCAAGCGGCCCAACAGATCGCCGATGCCCTTCAGTTGGTGGGCACGCTGGGCATCGAAATGTTCCTGGCAGCGGACGACACGATCTTCATCAATGAGTTGGCGCCGCGTCCGCATAATTCGGGACACTACACGATCGAAGCCATGAATGTTTCCCAATTCGATGCCCATATCCAAGCGGTCGCCGGCTTGCCGATGCCGACAGCGCGGCAATTGTCGCCTGCCATCATGGTCAATATCCTGGGCCAGCATATGGAAGGCACGATCGCGCTGCGGGAAGAAAAAGCCGATTGGTCTTTCCATTACTACGGTAAAGCCGAATCGCGTACAGACAGAAAAATGGGGCACATCACCATTTTGACGGATGATCAAGAAGCAACATTGAAAGAAATAGACAACACCCGAATCTGGAACGGAGGAACAATTTAAAATGATTACACGTTATACACGCCCTGAGATGGCTGAAGTTTGGTCCGAATACAATCGTTACAAATGCTGGCTGGAGGTCGAAATCCTGGCTGATGAAGCTTGGGCTGCCCTGGGCGAAATCCCTGCCGAAGACGTGGCCAAAATCCGCGCGAATGCGACATTCGACATCGACCGTATCCTGGAGATCGAAAAAGAGACCAGACATGATGTGGTGGCTTTCACCCGCGCCGTTTCCGAATCTTTGGGAGAAGAAAGAAAATGGGTCCACTATGGCCTGACGAGTACCGATGTGGTCGATACTGCCTACGGCTACCAATTGAAGCAAGCCAATGACATCCTGCGCAAGGATCTGCAGAACATGCTGGAAATCATCGGCAACAAAGCCAAAGAACACAAAAGGACTGTCTGCATGGGCCGTACGCATGGCGTGCACGCAGAACCTACGACTTTCGGCTTGAAACTGGCTACGATGTATTCGGAAATGAAACGCAACATCGAACGCTTCGAACATGCCGCTAAAGGCGTCGAAGCCGGAAAAATCAGCGGCGCAGTAGGGACTTTCGCAAACATCCCGCCATTCGTGGAGGAGTACGTGTGCGGAAAATTGGGCACAAGACCGCAAGAAATTTCGACGCAAGTATTGCCGCGCGATCTGCATGCCGAATATATGGCAACGATCGCTTTGATCGCGACAAGCATCGAGCGCTTCGCGACGGAAATCCGCGGACTGCAGAAATCGGAAACCCGTGAAGTCGAAGAATTCTTCGCGAAAGGCCAAAAAGGTTCTTCCGCTATGCCGCACAAACGCAATCCGATCGGTTCCGAAAACATGGTCGGCCTTGCCCGCGTCATCCGCGGCTACATGGTCACTGCTTACGAGAACGTGGGCTTGTGGCACGAACGCGACATTTCCCACTCTTCAGCGGAACGGATCATCCTGCCTGACGCAACGACATTGTTGAACTACCAGTTGAACCGTTTTGCGAACATCATCAAGAACTTGACCGTGTTCCCTGAAAATATGCTGCGCAATATGAATGCGACCTTCGGCTTGATCTACAGCCAACGCGTTCTGTTGAAATTGATCGACAAAGGCATGAGCCGCGAAGAAGCTTATGACTTGGTACAGCCGAAGACTGCCCTTTCGTGGGACAATCAGACCGATTTCCGTCCATTGGTGGAAGCGGACGAAGCAATCATGGCAAAATTGACGAAAGAAGACATCGATGATGCCTTCAACTATAACTATCACTTGAGCCACGTCGACGAAGTATTCGAAAGACTTGGACTAGGCGAATAATGGAAAGGCTGGGACTGCGGTTCCGGCCTTTTTGCGTACCCCGGAGGCCTTGAAAACAGTGAAGAAAAACCGGAATTTATTTCAATTTTCATGAAAATTCCATTGACAAGCGGGTGGCAGATGATACAATATAAACGAATGAATTATACGTTTAGGTAAATTAATGTTCGGATTTAGAAAGGGACGGGAACGATGGAAAGAAAAGAATTGCTTTATACTGGGAAAGCTAAAAAGATGTATGCTACAGATCAGGAGAATGTCCTTTGGGCAGAATACCTAAATCAGGCTACCGCATTAAACGGCGTAAAGAAAGACACTATCGAGGGCAAAGGCAGACTCAACAACCAGATCACCGGCCGCATCTTCGAGTACCTGGCTGAAAAGGGAATCGCGAGCCATTATATCCAAGAACTATCAGAAACCGAACAATTAGTAAAAAGAGTCACGATGTACCCATTGGAAGTGGTTGTCCGCAATGTATCCGCAGGAAGCTTCGCGAAACGCTTCGGCATGGAGGAAGGCATCGACTTGCCGTTCCCGGTTTTGGAATTCTACTACAAAGACGACGCACTGAATGATCCTTTCATCAATGATGCCCATGTGCAAGTGCTGGGCGCGGCAACGGAAGCAGAAGTTGCCGAAATCAAGCAGCAAGCGCTGAAGATCAATGCAGCCTTGATTGAGATGTTCAAAACAATCGGCATCCGCCTGATCGACTTTAAAATCGAATTCGGCAAGACAGCTGAGGGAGAGATCATCCTGGCTGATGAAATTTCGCCGGACACATGCCGCCTTTGGGATATCGAAACGAACGAACACTTGGACAAAGACATCTACCGCCGCGACCTCGGCGATCTGATCCCGGTCTACGTGGAAGTGCTGGACCGCCTGAACAAAATGTAAGCCATCCGGAACATAATCAATAAATGCAAAACATAAAAAATAAAAAAACAGAAGCGAGGAATTTTCAGATGTATAAAGTAACCGTGTATGTAACGTATAAAGACTCAGTATTGGATCCGCAAGGGGAAGCCGTGAAGGGCGCTGTCCACCGTATGGGCTACACAACGATCGAAGATATCCGCATCGGAAAATATTTCGAGATCCAAGTCTCCAAAGAGGAAGAGAACGTCGAACAAGTCATCGAAGAAGTCTGCGACAAATTGTTGGCGAACGTGGTCATGGAAACTTACCGTTATGAAATCCAGGAGGTTGAAGCTTAATGAAATTCGCTGTCATCGTTTTTCCTGGCTCGAACTGTGATTTAGATATGTATGCAGCCATCAAAGA
>Ga0194136_1000951_pt1 | contig 14568 bp, 11 predicted proteins | sample TARM_MetaG_T3A_1_FD_134023 | JGI IMG/M metagenome (GOLD analysis project Ga0194136, IMG submission 134023) | Freshwater microbial communities from Pennsylvania, USA, analyzing microbe dynamics in response to fracking - TARM_MetaG_T3A_14 (version 2) | ecosystem: Environmental > Aquatic >...
GTGAACTTCATTTTATCAGATTAAGGGGGGAAGAGGTGCCTTTTTGTATTTTAATTGATAGAGCAACGATAGTTGCATTAAAACAACACGAAAAAACAAAAAAATTGGTAATTACTTATATTGAAAAAGGAGAGGAAGTATGAATTTCCTTTCCTTCTTAATAGAAAGGAGAAATTTGTATGGCTGGCAATGTAACTGCCAGAAAGTCTAGAAAGTTTTCTGACAATATTAAAACATCGATATTCTTGTCTCCAGCTCTGGTTATCTTGCTGATCTTCTTCATCACACCAATGCTACTAACAGTAATGTTCTCTTTTACAAATCTATCTCTGACAGGTACACAGGCTGCTCGACTGGAGTTTGTCGGTTTTGACAACTTCGTTCGTATGTTTAACGATACTAATTTATATAGAAGCATTATAAGAACTTTAGTGTTTGTTTTTTTTTCTGCTATAGTCGGGCAATGTTTAGTAGGATTTACTATTGCTTTTATGATGAAAGGGAAAAATATACGTTTTAGAAGAGCTATAGGGATCGCGGTTATTTCTGCCTGGGTGACTCCTGAAGTAGTAGTTGCTTTTGCCTGGGTTATATTTTTAGGAGATAATGGAACAGTCAATAATATACTGATGTTTATGTCCAATTATTTGCCATTTCTTCCGCAGCAACCTGTTGCATGGCTGTTTCAATATCCTATGATTAGTATAGTTGTAGCTAATATATGGAGAGGAACGGCATTCTCGATGATGGCATTCCAGACTGCATTAGATGATATTCCAACTGAAGTTGAGGAATCTGCAACTATGGATGGAGCAACACGGTGGAAGCTAGTTCGCCATATTACAATTCCAATGGTCAAAGGCACTATTGTAACTAATCTCCTGCTAGTAACACTTCAAACACTTGCAGTTTTTGCGCTGATTTACACGATGACCGGTGGGGGGCCAAGTGGAGCAACTATGACCTTACCTGTATACATGTATCAGCAAGCTTTTGTAAGTTTTCAGCTTGGGTACGGAACAGCAATTTCATTGATACTCTTATTGATTGGGATTATTTTCAGCCTGTTTTACATGAAGTTTTTAAAAGTGAAAGTTTAAAGGGGGAAGAATATACAATGAATATTAGTAGAAAAGAAAAAATCATTCATCATGTTATATTGGTCATATTAGCTGTTTTGTTTATTCTTCCTTTAATGTGGATGATATTAGCTTCCGTGGATACATCACCTATTCAGACTCTCAGAATCCCAGAAGAAGTAACATTGGGCAATTATGCCAGTATCCTTCAAAATCCTCAAATTCTAAGGTCTTTTGGTATAGGGATCATAATATCAGGAGGACAGTCAATTATAGTTGTTGTCATATCAGTAATTGCAGCGTATCCTTTATCCAGATACAGGGCATCTTATAAAAAATCTTTCTTATATTCAATACTCTTTCTGACCTCCTTACCTATGACGGCTGTTATTGTTCCAGTTTTCCAGATGTTTCTGATGCTGAGGTTTCAGGATAATATTTGGGCAGTTATGTTTTTCTTAATAGGTACATCTCTTCCCTATGCTATTTGGATGATGAAAAATTTCATGGACTCTGTACCGAAAGAACTTGAAGAATCAGCGTGGGTAGACGGAGCAAGTGTTGGAACCGGATTAAGGAAAGTTGTAGCGCCTTTAATGGTACCTGGAATGTTTACAGTACTGATCTTCACTTATACTGGAAGCTGGGGGAACTTTTTCGTTCCTTTTATACTCCTTTCCTCACAAAGTAATATGCCCGCTTCGGTAACGATCTTTCAATTTTTTGGTAACTATGGATTGATCGATTATGGTAGATTAGCTGCATTTTCAGTATTGTATACGACTCCTGTGGTTATTTTATATTATATTGCTCAGCAGTATATGTCAGCAGGGTTTAGTTTTGGTGGAGCGACTAAAGGATAAAATCTAATTAAAGAGGTGCTATAAATGGTATTTCAATTTGAAAAACTTAGTGTGAGGGTACAGGAATTGGAATCTCTTAGGTACATTAATAAAAAACCATTAGAGGGGCTGACTATACACGAAGATGATACAAAAAATCAGAAATATCCTCCACAGGGAATAAAGGATTCGGCTAGAGCTCTCGAAAGCAATTCATTGTGGGAAGGAAGAGACAAGTACTTTTGGATAATGGGAGAAGTGGATGTTCCTTCTGTTAAAGAGGATAACCAATTTTTACTGCTGTTTGATTTTGGAAAGTCTAATGACGGGAATACATCTGGTTTTGAAGCAATGCTGTATATAAATGGAGAATTATATCAGGCAGTAGATGGGAATCATAAAGAAGTATTTATTGATGAAAGCTATTCAGGACAGAAAATAAATGTAGCATTGAGACTTTGGGGCGGATTAGAAGGTGGAGGAGCTGCAGGTGAAATTTGGCACCACTTCAAATATGCTGATCAAGCTATACTTTCAGTTCAAGTAGATGATTTATATTATACTTCTTTAGTGATGATTGAAACGATAGAGATTTTAGATGTAAATGATCCTGTAAGAATCAGATTATTAGGTTTGCTGGATGATTCTTTCAATAAAATAAACTGGTCAAACAAGCTAAGTGAATCGTTTTTTAAATCTTTAGAAAACGCTAATCATTTTCTGCAAAGTGAAATCGATAAATTAGAAAAACATTCTGATATAAATGTTACCATGATTGGACATACTCACATTGATGTGGCATGGTTATGGAGATTAAAACACACGAGAGAAAAAGCTGCTAGATCATTTTCAACTGTATTCAGATTAATGGAACAATATCCTGAATATATTTTCTTACAAACTCAACCTCAAGTGTATGAGTACATCAAAGAAGATTTTCCTGAATTATATGAAAAAATAAAAGACAAAGTTAGAGAAGGAAGATGGGAAATAGAAGGGGCCATGTGGCTTGAATCAGATGCCAATATACCCTCAGGTGAGTCATTGGTTAGACAAATACTCTTTGGAAGTAGGTTTATCAAAGAAGAATTTGATAAAGAAACCCAATATCTCTGGTTACCAGATGTTTTTGGATATTCATGGGCACTTCCTCAAATTTTAAAAAAATCAGGTATAGAATTGTTTATGACAACCAAAATCAGCTGGAATCAATTTAATCGTATGCCCAACGACACTTTTTACTGGAAAGGGATTGATGGAACAGAAATATTAACGCATTTCATCACGACTCCTGTACCAGGAAATACAGATGAATTCTTCTACACGTATAATGGAGAAATCAACCCATATACAGTAAAGGGATTATATGATAGTTACAGAGATAAAGATTTAAATAGTGACTTGCTGATAGCATACGGATATGGAGATGGCGGTGGTGGTGTAAATAGAGAACAGCTTGAAAAAGCTAGGAGGATCGATAAACTGCCGGGATTGCCTAATATCAAATCCGATACCGCGGGAAATTATTTTAAAGAGCTAGGAGAAACAATCAAAGAAGCAAAAGAAGCTGGTAAGTATGTTCATACTTGGGATGGAGAGCTATATCTCGAATACCATAGAGGAACTTATACATCACAAGCTAAGAATAAATTATGGAACAGAAAACTCGAATTACTATATAGGGATGCGGAAATTCTGTGGTCTTGGGCTTTAAAAGTTAAAAAAGAGAAGTATCCTCAAGAGATGTTGAACAGTGGGTGGAAAACCATTTTAAGAAATCAGTTCCACGACATCATTCCCGGATCTTCAATTAAAGAGGTGTATGAAGATTCTGAAATAGAGTATGCAGAGGCCGATTCCTCTATTAAAAAAGTCATAAGCGAATTGGACAAAGTCACACAGGATAAAGCTAATAGCTGGTCAGTCATCAATACTGCTGCATGGAGTAGGGACGAACTAGTAACAATAAGTGATATTAAAATTAGTAGTGGTGTATTCACTGATGATGAAGGAAATGAATTAGAGACAGTATTTAAACAAAATCAGGCAGTTGTACTCGTCAATGATATTCCAGCTTTAGGGAGTAAAATAATCACATTTAAAGATAAGAAAAATGAAAAAAGAATCAATCCTTCTTTTGAAGAGGTAGAAGACGGAATCAGTACGCCATTTTATGATATTAAATGGAATGACAAAGGACATTTAACATCGATCATCGACAAACAAGCTGATAGAGAAGTAATCAGGGGTAAAGGAAGTGGAAATGTCTTTCAGTTATTCGAAGATAAACCTTTGAACTGGGATGCTTGGGATATTGATTTATTCTATCAGGAAAAAGGGGAAGATATCACATTTGATTCTGTTGATGTAGCTGATTCAAATCAATTATATACGGATGTTGACTTCAAAGCAACGTTCGGGAAGTCCACTCTTGTTCAAAAAATGAGACTATATACGCACAGCAAACGTATAGATTTCATAACCAAAGTTGATTGGCAGGAGAGGCAGCAGCTGTTAAAAGTGAAATTTGATGTAGACATTAGATCAACTGAAGCAACTTACGATATTCAATACGGAAATGCTAAAAGGCCAACACATTGGAACACCAGTTGGGATATGGCTAAGTTTGAAACCGTTGGACACCAGTGGGCTGATTTATCTGAAAATGGTTACGGCGTAAGCTTATTAAATGACTGTAAGTATGGATATGACATTAAAGATAATACGATACGATTATCCTTATTAAAAGGAGCAGTCTATCCAGATCCAGATGCTGATTTGGGAAGTCATTTATTCACTTATTCACTTTACCCTCATGAAGGAGGTTTTGTTGAAGGGGAAACGGTATCTGAGGCCTGGAATCTCAATTCTCCGGTTCACCTTGTAAAAGGAGAACTAAGAATAGACAGTCTGTTTGACATCAAGAGCGAGCATTCGATTATGATTGATGCAATTAAGAAAGCTGAGGATAATGATGGCCTTATCATTCGATTACATGATTATACTGGAGGACGACAAAAAATCAGCTTGAAACCAACATTCAACTATTCCAGTTGCACCGAAGTTGATCTCATGGAGAAAGAGATGGAAGGCAGCAGAGAATTCAACGAAGAACGAATCGAATTGATAGTTAATCCATATGAGATAGTCACACTATTAATCGAGTAAAAACCTAAATTTTAAATAAACTAATAAGAGGAAGGGGTCAGATACTCCCTTCCTCTTATTAGTTTATGCTTCAGTATAGTATAAATTATACTCTATGTCCTGAGCATGATTTCCAAATGTATTTCCAAAAATCGTCAGGCCACCAATGTTGTCTGCATTTTCTTTAATTGCAATTCGTAAGGTTATTAAGTCAGATTCAAAAGGTAAATCATTGATTGTAATATTAGAAATCAGTTCTCCATCCATATTAGTCTGTAAAGAATTGATTCTTAATGTTTTTAATAGTCCATATTGACTATTAGTATCAGGCCACCATAAGGGAGTCAGTTTTCCACGCACATCTGAATAATTACCAGGAACTGTCCATGTACCAACCTCCAAATCATTAATATAAAAGGTTATGTCGGATGGCCAGTTGTTGTTAGATCCAGGAAACTCTGAAGATATCTCCAAACTGAATTCTAAAACTTCTGGTTTTTGATATTTTCTAAGTACATTTGGGAATTTGTATTCTACAAAACCTTTAGAAAACCATATAATATCAGCATTCATTCGAGCTGAGTCCATGAAATATCTTGCATCGTCAGAACAGCCTATAATCGAATCCATAGTAGCTAGTCCGCAGGTAGGAAAGACTTTATAATCAAAATAATGACCTAACCTTATAGAATATTTGTTTGAGTTATATTTAGGGTAGATTTGTTTTGGAAACACAACAGATAAATGATCAACACTTAACGTACACATTTTCTGAACGCCTGACTTTGCGGGGAGGGCATACGTTCTGATAAGTCCAGCTCCTTCAAGCTTTTTAACATGTCTGGATACAATAGCGCTGGACATATAAAGTTCATGAGAAAGCTCTTTTATATTCCTATCTTTTTCTGAAAGCTTATTTATAATGTTCAATCTAGTATCACTTGCTAATGCCTCGAATACTGATAATGAATCAATCGATAAATCAATTTCCACTAGATCACTTCCTTAACATATTAGTTAACTGTAATGAGGTTGTAAAGTTAGAGGTTTAAAATAATATACTCTTTAGTAAATTAAGTATAATATAGTCAATAAATACTTGCAAGAGTTAAATGTAATCGCTATCATATAATTAAATAATAAAGCGCTTATTATTAAGAACAATAATATAATTAACCATTGTGTTAATTGAAGGAGTCTGTTAAATGAGTGAAAATACGAAACACAGTAGAAAAAAATATCCAAGGCCGCATTTTGTTAGGGAGCATTGGCTAAATTTAAATGGAGATTGGGATTTCTCATTTGATGATAGCAACGTTGGAGAAAAAGAAAAATGGTATAGACAGACTGAATTGACGAATAAAATTACTGTGCCTTTTACTTATGAGACTAAGGCAAGCGGAATCGGAGATACTTCTTATCACAGATATATATGGTATAAGCGAAATATTAAATTAGATAAAGATCTGATAGAAAAAAAAGTAATATTAAGATTTCAGGCATCTGATTATTTTACTAAAGTTTGGATTAACGGGCAGTTTGTCGGAGAACACTCGGGAGGGAATTCGTCTTTTAGTTTTGATATAACCAATTTAATCTCATTTGAAGATGAAAATAATATTACTGTAAAAGTTGAAGATTCTGCAAGTAAAAGTCAGCCAAGAGGAAAACAGAGATGGGTCAAAGAGAATTTTGGATGCTGGTATGTTCAAACTACCGGAATATGGCAAACAGTTTGGATAGAGTATGTAAGTTCCAGTAATATCGATAATGTGAAAGTAAATCCAGATATTGACAAGAACTTAGTAGAATTTGAGTTTAATTTATCTGATTATCCTGGTGAAAATTGGGATATAAAATCGACTGTCGGATATAATAACAAATTAATCAGTAAAAATGTAACATCGGTCAGCAAAAAAGAGACTACAGTAGTCGTTAATGTTACAGATGAAGATAACGAATGGGGAATCCATCTTTGGACACCTGAAACACCTAATTTATATGATGTCAAATTTGAACTAGTCATTGATGGAACAATAGTTGACGAAGTTAAATCATATTTCGGTATGCGCAAAGTCTCAATTTACAATGGACAAGTATTACTTAATAATGAACCGTATTATCAAAAATTATTACTCGACCAAGGATATTGGCCGGATTCAATGCTTACTGCGCCCGATGACCAGGCATTGTTAGAGGATATAGTAAAAACAAAAGAAATGGGATTCAACGGTGTTAGGAAGCACCAGAAAATAGAAGATCAGCAATTCTTACATCTCTGCAACACAGAAGGACTATTAGTTTGGTCGGAAATGGCTGCTACTTATGATTTCGATGATACAGCAGTGAATAATTTTACAAAAGAATGGCTCGATATCGTCCATCAGAATTATAATCATCCTTGTATTGTGACCTGGGTACCATTTAATGAATCGTGGGGAGTATCCAAAATTAAAACAAATAAAAAACAGCAGGCGTTTACTGAATCAATTTATTATCTGACTAAATCGATTGATAAAGAAAGACCAGTTATTGTAAACGATGGATGGGAGCATACTGTATCAGATGTCATAGCCCTGCATGATTATGAAGAACTTGGAGAAGTATTTAAAACCAGATATATAGATAAAGATAATATCTTAGGAAATAAAATACCCCATAATGGCTTTAAATATGCATTTGCTGAAGGATACAATTATACTGGTCAGCCGGTAATGATTACAGAATATGGTGGAATTGCATTTAATGAGGATCGCGGATGGGGTTATGGAAATCAAGTTGAAACTGAGAAAGAGTTTTTAGACAGATACATGGACATCACTGATGCTATTAAAGAAATACCATATATTTCAGGCTATTGTTATACACAAACTACAGATGTCCAGCAGGAAATAAATGGATTGCTTAACGAAGACAGGAGTCCAAAAATCGCATTAAATAAAATAAAAGAAATTAATGATCGATAAAAAAGGAGTGGAGCGAATGATGAAAAAATCTTTAGGTTTATTAGCTATCGGTTTGTCCGGATTGTTGCTTGGAGCTTGTGGTGGAGGAAGTAATCCAAATGAGATTACTTTCTGGAATCCTTTTACTGGTCCAGACGGTGAGAACATGCAGAGGATTATTGATGAGTATAACAACACAGATCCAGAGTATCCAATTAATAATATTTCCATGGCTGCTGATGATATGTATTCCAGAATTCCTACAGTAGTAAATTCTGGAAGTGGGATTCCTGATTTAAATATCATACACGCAGAGAGAATAGTGCAATTCAGAGATGCTAATCTTTTAGTTCCTTTTGATGAACATTTAAATAATTTTGATGGCATAACAGCTGATAATTATGTCCCGGAAGCATGGGACATCGGGGAAATCGATGGGGAGCGTCTAGCATTGCCTTTAGATATTCATACTTTTGTAATGTACTATAATCCTACATTAGTAGAACAGTATGGACCAGACATACTTGATGATGGAGTGATTACATTTGATGAGATTCGAGAAGTTTCAGAAAGAGCTGCTGAAGACGGTATAACTGGAATGGGATTAACTTGGATGAGACCAGCCTTCTTATCAGTAATGGCTCAACATGGAGGAGAAATAACAGTAGACGGTCAAAACCCCACATTGAATACTCAGGAGTCACTTGACACTTTAGAATTATATATCGATTTGTATGAAGACGGTATAACAAATGAAGAAGGCACGGATCCACTTCAAATGTTCTTATCAGATGAACTGGTTTTCTTCCCTGAAGGGATCTGGATGCAGAATGAAATGCTAAATGCAGAGTTTGATTATGGTTTGACTCACTTCCCACAAATATCAGAAGACATAGATAGTGTTGTAAACTGGGCTTCTTCACATCAATTTGTCATGTTTGAAAATGAAGATAGGGACGAGGAGAAAACACAAGGTGTTATTGAATTTATTGACTGGTTAAGAGATAACTCTATTGAATGGGCTAGAGCAGGACAGATACCAGCTACTTTACAGTTGTTGGAAGATGGTGAGTATCAGGATATGCCTCAGTCTTACTTTGTAGAATCTGAGGAAAATCAGGCTTCAATGAGAATTTTTGAATATAAGTATAATGGATTTGTTGCTGAATGGTTAGATGCGAATGTATTTGATGTTATTTTCGGAAGAGTAGATCCTGAAGACGCAGTTGAAGACATGCAGCGCGAGGTACAAGACATGATCGATCAAGATAGTACAGGTTTAGAGGGCTCACTAGGAGATGCAGAAGAAGAGACAGAAGAAGCCGAGTAAAATAATGTAGAATTGTATTCGTTGCTTCGTTTGATAATGAGGCAACGAATTGATTCAAACAATCACTAAGGGGAATTCAAATGGAAACAAATATAAAAACTCTTTATGAAGAAAGCTCTTCAAAAAAAATATTAATTAAGTCTTCTCCCTACTTATTTTTGCTTCCTCATTTGATATTTTTTCTAATCTTCTTTCTAATTCCAAGTGTTTTTGGAATCTATATATCTTTTACAGATTGGAATCTTTTTGGAACTCCGAATTTTGTCGGACTACAAAATTATCAAACAATTTTAATGAATAGTGAGAGCACTTTTAATACTCAATTTTACAATGGATTGACAAATACTTTTATTTTCGTCCTTTTCACTGTTCCATTTTGCATCATCGTACCTTTGTTATTAGCTTCAGCATTAAATGCTAAACCAAAATTACACAAATTCTTTCAATCCCTTTTTTACTTACCTACTTTACTTGCTATATCCGCTGTTACATTGATATGGTCAATTATTTTCAGTCCTTCTCATGGACCTATCAATAATATGTTTGATTTAAATGTATTGTGGACTTCTTCCCAGCCATTTGCATGGGTCGTGCTAGTGGTAGTAACGGTATGGTGGACTATCGGAGGGAATATGATAATTTATCAAGCAGGGTTAAATGGGATATCTCGAGATTACTATGAAGCAGCAGATATTGATGGAGCAACTACTATTCAGAAATTTTTTAAGATTACACTTCCTTCATTAAGAGGCCAACTATTATATACAGTAGTCATTACTACAATTGCCCAGTTCAACGTTTACGGACAGCCGTTGATGCTGACAGCGGGTGGACCAAATAATAGTACTAGAGTATTGTTAATGTATATACAGCAGAATGCATTTGGTTCTGGTCAATCTATTGCGGGAATAGCATCAGCTATGGCAGTGATGCTAGGGTTGTGTATTATGGTAATATCTGCGATTCAATTTATTTTTTTAACCAGGAATGATAGAAAATAGATAGTTATATAATATTAGAAGGAAGGAAACTAAATGTCTTCTAAAAATAATGTCATCTCAAAAACTATTTCATTAATATTTTTAGTTCTAATGGGAATTATATGGATAACCCCTTTAGTGTGGGGGTTATTAACCTCATTTAAATCAAGACAAGAGTTATTAACTGGAGGATTTAATCTACTGCCGATCAACTGGGTATTAGACAATTACACTCACTTACTAATCAACAATAGGAGCACACCTTTATTGAGATGGTTCTTCAACTCAATGGTGATTTCAGTTTCGCATACTTTTTTGGTAGTGATCATAGTTTCACTATCTGCATTTGCGTATAGCCGACTAAGATTTAAAGGAAGAGATTCCTTATTTGTTTTTCTACTTGCTACAATGATGTTTCCACAAATAGTAAATCTGATCCCTCTTTATGTCATAGTCGATAGGTTAGGATGGGTCAATACACCATTTGCTATGATTTTTCCCGGACTTGCAGGGGTTTTTAATATTTTTCTGGTGAGACAGTTCATGAACAATATTCCAATTCAATATGACGAAAGTGCAAGAATTGATGGTGCAAGTGATTTTAAAATTTATACTAGTGTGATTCTGCCCTTAGTTAGACCTGTACTTCTAGTAGTTGCCCTATTTTCATTTACTGCATCATGGAATGACTTTCTATGGCCAACAATTGTGGTCAACGATGTAGACAGAATGCCAATTACACCAGGATTGCAGTTGTTACAAGGAATGTTCGTCTCACAACCAGGTCTTTTGATGGCAGGTGCTATAGTAGCCATAATTCCTACATTCTTTTTATATCTATTTGCACAGCAATATTTCCTAGAGTCAATGTCACTATCGGTAGGTGTAAAAGGATAATGAAAAATATATCGAGAAAAAGCGAGCGAATATTATTTAAGATAGTTGGTGTCTGGCAAATTCTTCAAGGAGTGTTTACGCTGATTTATTACAGTATATTGAATAAAGCGAGCACAACAACAACTTTATACGCTTTCTTAAATAATGAACATGATGCTGTATTAGTTATGACTATAATAAACATTTTTGGTTCTTTATTAATTGGACTGGGTATCGTTAATTTAGTTGTTGTTAAAAATTATATGAAAGATACGTCATTAACAAAAACTGGTTATTGGATTTTAATTAATAGTTTTTTTTCCTATTTTATTTTTGATATCATCAGTTTGGTTTTTGGGATGTCAGCTCTAGTTATATATTTTGCAAAAAATAAAACAATTAAGCAGTTTATGCTTGTGCAAGATTTATGATGAAGAAAGAAACCTATAATAATTCAATTAAATTTATTACTCTAATAATTGGACTGATGATGCTTTTGGGATGTGATATTTTGTCGGAATCTTTATATTATGAAAATCCAATTGGAGAAATGACAGATATAGGTGATCCCTATTTATTGAAGTATAATAATATGTATTATATGTATGCTACTTCAATAGCTGGTTCTGGATTTTTAGTTTGGCAATCTGAAAATTTAATAGAATGGGATTCAGGTAAAATTGCTTTTGCAAACAGCCAGCAGGATGAGCGGTGGGCGACTGGTGACTTCTGGGCACCGGAAGTTGTTGAGCATAACGGGACATTCTACATGGTATACAGTGCCAGAGATTATACTGGAAGCCTAAAAATGGCTATTGCGACCAGCGATTCTCCGACAGGCCCATTCAAAGATGCAACTGTCGGACTGATTGACCGGCCAGGTTCATTTATAGACGGACATATTTTCATTGATGATGATGGAACGCCTTACTTGTATTATGTAGAAGATAATCACGAAAACATTATTGACGACAAGCACATCAGTCACATATACGTTCAGGAGATGACTGACGATTTACTTAATGTAACCGGAGAACCACACTTTATACTTGAACCTGATCAGGTCTGGGAAAACCCGGATGGAGATTTTCAGTGGAATGAAGGGCCGTTTATCGTCAAACATGAAGACTTGTATTATCTCATGTATTCCGCCAATTTTTATGCCAGCTCTGATTACGCTATTGGATACGCTGTTTCTGATCATCCTATAGGTCCGTTTGAAAAGAGCGAGTCAAATCCAATTTTATCTAAAGACTTGGAAAACGGAATTTCAGGACCGGGCCATAATAGTGTGACAGTTGGTCTGGACGATGAGACACTTTATGCAGTTTACCACATTCACACTGATTCAGAAAATCCAAGCGGAGACAGAAGACCCGCAATTGACCGTTTATACTTTGAAGACGGGGAAATGAAGATTGAGGGACCAACAAGTGATGAACAGGAATTAAGATAAGATGTAAGGGGATGGGAAAAAAGTCACCTTTTAGTAATAATTTATAAATCTGAGTAATTAAAAACACCGTCAAATCAAGAATCATTTTTCCTAGATTTGACGGTGTCTTCTAATTCAGCTAGTTATTTCCCAGCCCCTTTTTTTCGAATAGAAAAACATAGTGCTAAGTGGAATGAGTAGAGGAAGCTGAGTTGCCTCTATAACTGAAGATATAGGCAAGCCAGGATCAGAGAGATGACCCAGTTGCCCATATAACCAAAAATATGAAGGTAGTCTTAATAGTGGATACTGCCTGATCGGTTGTGCGTAACAGTCTAAAAAGTATCCCTATTTATGGACAGTCGCAGAGTCGGCTGCAGTGAAGGCAGAAGCGATTGAAGAAGAAATACACATACCACACATTGGAAAAGACTTATCAAAGCTGCTATCATTACAAAGAACCGAAAAAGCTCGTTAACGCATTCTTCAAAAGGAAGAAGGCTTAGCCGATTTTTTAAGTCATAGATATTAATGGAAAGGTTTACAAACTATTAATAAAAAGGTACTCTTTTGTAAAGAATTATTTGCTAAATTAATGGGATCAATAAATAATCTATAATAAAGGGTGATTTCATGTTCGAAATAAAAGAAGACTTTTACTGGAAAAATGAGCCTATCAAAATCATATCTGGAGCTATCCATTACTTTAGAGTCTTACCTGAGTATTAGAAAGATCGCCTACTTAAACTGAAGGCAATGGGGTGCAACACAGTTGAAACCTATGTACCCTGGAATTTTCACGAGCCTGAAGAAGGAAAATTTAACTTTGATGGATAGGCTGATTTAGCTGCATTTATTAAAGCAGCCGGCTCACTTGATTTGTTTGTCATATTGAGACCGTCACCTTACATCTGTGCTGAATGGGAATTCGGCGGACTGCCGGGCTGGTTACTTAAAGATAAGAATATGCGGTTAAGAACACATTATGGTCCTTTTTTAGAAAAGGCAAGTGCTTATTTTGACCGACTGTTTAGAGAAGTGGAAAATCTGCAATGCACCCATGACGGCCCGATCATCATGATGCAGGTCGAGAATGAATACGGCAGCTACGGGAATGATAAAGCTTACCTGAAAGAACTAGTCAGACTGATGAAAAATAATGGAGTAGATGTGCCTTTGGTGACAAGTGACGGAACATGGCTGGATATGCTGGAAAACGGGACAGTCTTAGAAGACCCCTTACCGACTGTCAACTTCGGTTCTGACCCGGACGAACATTTTAATAAGCTTAAGGAACATGTCCAGAAACCCATTCCATTAATGTTTAAATGCTTTTCAATGTAATTTCCTGTAGCCAATTCCAAAATAAGATGTTTATCTAGATGTCGATCAGGATGATACTCAATGTCTTCAATAGCTGCCGATGGTTCACTAAATTGGGCTTGGTTAATCAAGCGCTGTAGTTTATTTGACTGTCGACGAGAATACTCGCGATCGACGAGTAAATTGAACCGTTCTTCAAATGTCATCCCTTGATAATCAGAATGATTCCATTGTTCTTTATATGAATCTGCCATGCCACTCATTTTCATCTCTGTTAACTTTCGCAAGGTTTCTTCGTTTCTCATTTTCGGTTTCCTCCAAAGTAGTTCGCGCCCCGCACAAACCCATAGTTTTCATCGATGGCCGGTTATGCATTAGCCAGAAACAAGAGTAGGCTGAGTGGAGCGATTCTTCTCATGTTCGTAGCAGCTATGCTTATTCCTTTTCAATCTGTTATGATTCCGCTGACCTCAAATTTCGGTCAAGTCGGGATGCTGAACAGAGTGGGGCTGATATTTATGTATCTTGGATTCGGAAGTAGTCTGGCTATTTTCCTCTACCATGGAGCTATGACAAGGGTATCTATTTCACTTGATGAAGCGGCGATCATA
>Ga0194136_1000958_pt1 | contig 14522 bp, 7 predicted proteins | sample TARM_MetaG_T3A_1_FD_134023 | JGI IMG/M metagenome (GOLD analysis project Ga0194136, IMG submission 134023) | Freshwater microbial communities from Pennsylvania, USA, analyzing microbe dynamics in response to fracking - TARM_MetaG_T3A_14 (version 2) | ecosystem: Environmental > Aquatic >...
AGTTACTCATCGTGGTATCCACGAATTGCTTAGTACTTGCTTCTAGTTGACTAGTAGGATTACCCACTAGAAATAAAGGATTAGTAACGTTCACCACTATGTCGGTGTTCATTATGCCGCTAGCATTTGAACCTTGAGAGATTAGACTAATTCTCATACAAAATACTCCTTAAAAGCCAAAAGAAACCGAATTTCACAAGATGTTTTTACTAGAGTTCAAGTGTTTCTTTCGTCAAAAAGCGATTCTTTGAACTGTTTAAACCTTCTCTCACAGGAGTATCTCACATGACTACTTTCACTCTTAAGAAATACGAAATACAAAAACCAGATGAACAAAAGAAAGAAGAAATACCAAACGAACCTCAGCAAGAAAAACAAGTAACAATTAAGATAGAAGGTTCTATTTCAGAGATAATAGCAAACTCCCTCAATAAGCTTCTTCAACAAAACAATTCAGAACTCACTGAAACGAAAGATGAAACTCCTTCTACTTCCGTTAAAGCAATCACTACTGAAGACATTAACACAGATCCAGTAACTTGCTATAAGAATATAGAAGATAACGATGTACTCTATATAGCTTCCAATGGTTTTAAAACAGCAGCAGAAAGCTGGTTTCTCTATAACGTATCAGCAAGAAATATTAAAACCTTCTACACTCAAGAAGCTCTTCTTTCTTACTTAAAACAGAAAGTACTATCTTGAAAGTCCTAGAAGCCCTCAACACTCATTTCAGTAAAGTAGATTTCGATACAGCTCTCTATAAGAAGATAGTCAGAAACAACATAGAGTTCATCACTAAAAACGAAGAGCACAAATACCTTTTCGGATCAAGACTTATAGGTTGTTTCCATATCAAGTACACTATGTTCGATAAGAACATCTTCTACGAGAATATCTTCAACATGAACTATGAAGAGGTAGAAGAAGTAGTCTCACAAATAAGCTCTATACCAACTAACTTCAAAATAGCAAGAGATGACATAAACCTCATCTGCTTCTATATAGCACATAAGTTCCTAACTAACGATAAACTACCTAAAGCTAAACAACTTGAATATGCTACAGAGATACTTAACTATTTCTCCTATAGAACACTTGTACTTATATCCTCTATGTACTTCATATATCCTATCTCTGAAGAGAAAGCAGTTTCTCTTACAGAAAGACTCAGTAATCGTTACCTCATTAAGAGAGTAAAGAACTGGAATGAATACTGCGAATATAGGTCGAAAGAATATCTCAATAACAAATTCCTACCTCTGCTTAAAGACTTCACTAACGATAAAGATCTACCTAACGCCATCAATGACCTCTATAACAGAACTAAAGATACTCTTAAGAACATCTATAGCGAATTCATCTCCATGATGGAGAAAGATGAACTCATCAAGTCTAAGAAAAGCACTGGTAGTGATATGACTGGTAAAGAGATCATCATAGACAAAGTAGACACTCCTTATAACTACTTTCAGAGAGTAGAAGCGTCTTTAAACGACAGGAGTACTTTTATACGAGAAGAGTATAAGAATGTTACTGTAGATATAGTTAAGAGTGTAAGTAACTCTCAGCTTCATGAAGCTCTTGAACTCATATGTGACTCTTACTTCAACGACAGAGATAAGCATAAAGAGATACGCAGAATAACGGAAGAGATCTTCATTAACTCTATAGAGTACTTACAGTCTCAAGAGGTGTATATCACTAACTCGAATGTTGTTTCTGTTATGAACTATCTAGTAGGTAATTTGCTTCAGGCTAGAGGAACTGAACTGAAGATTAATAAGCTTAAAGAAGACATCGACAAGCTGCTTAATAGCCTCTACAAGAAGAGTAAAAAGAATATAGCACCCAGAGTACTCAAAAACGTAAGAAACGCTCTATACGTCTATATACTGCTTCTAGGACTAGTTGCTTAAAGATACATCTCCACCTTCCTGCTTATTTCAGCAGGAAGGTGGAGTTATTTAAGTTGTTGTACTTCTTCTAGCCATGTCTACTGTAGTAGGAGTAACGTTACTAGCTTGTTGCTGAGGTGCTTGTCTAGGAGCACTAGGTTGTGGTGTAGTACCTAAATGGTTCTTGAGTGAATTAGAGATAGTTTCACCTAGCTTAGTCATATCTAGATTAGAGTTCATAGTTTTGAGTAGTCCTGATATGGTCACTAGTGTAGTAAGTTGTTCGTTGAGTATGCCTGATATGTCTTTATTCATGAGTTCTGTAGAGTTTTGTCTTGTAGTAGATGCAGTAGGTGGTGTAGTCACTGGTGGTGGTGCTATAGTTACTCTATTTGCTTGTGTAGGAGCATTAGGAGTCGATTGAGAAGGATTAGTGAATAGATTTGTGTTAGCGGATGTGTTATTTACTGCTGTTGAAGAAGCTCTAGCAGCTGTTGCTTCTCTTGTAGGTCCTGGTCTAGGAGCTGTAGGAGTAGAAGCTGAACCTTCTGTCATCTGTCTAGCTCTTTCTACTGTAGGACCACTTCTACCTGTTCTCCAATTAGCAGCAAAAGCTTCTACTGGTTTATTTCTAGCTGTATTGATTCTATTTCTTAATCCGTCTAAGAACTGTCTACCTGTTCTGCCACCCATGCTTGGTCTATTGCTAGCATATGAACTAGAAGAAACCATAGTACTCATAGGCGCATCTGGATTTGATCTATAGGCGTTAATGAACCTTCTTGCTCCACCTGGACCAAGAAAGTGAGCTAAATAAGTAGCTAATGTATCGTCTATACCTAAAGACCTATACTCAGGCAGAAGTCTTAAATTAGACTTTATGTATTCTGCACCCATAAGTGAATTATGATAAGCATCGAATCTATTCGAGCTACTAGTTATACCATATTTAGCTCCGTGTCTAGTGGCAAGTTCATTCCATGTACCATTTACTATCTGAAATAACCCAGAAGCTGAACTTGTAGAAGCTCTTGCATTTGGATTAAGACTTGATTCCATTTTAGCTACAGTCATCATTACGTCTTGATTTACACCTACTACAGAACTTGCTTGCGCTATAGCCTCTGGTGGATTTAATTGTCCAGTTCTACTTATATCGGTATTTGCTCCAACTCCTGAAGCTACTGTATTGTTATTATTGAGAGCTGTATTGTTTCTGACTACTGTGTCGCTTGTAGAAGGAGGAGTAAGTTGTTGTCCAATTCTTGGTGGAGCTGGTTCTCCTTCTGCGTCTGGAGGTAAAGTTCTTTGCGGAGTAGTTGTTCCAGTAGCTATAGGAGTAGTTGGTCTATTATTGACAGAAGTAGAGTTCTGCGCTATAGAGTTCTGTGCGCTAACTAAAGCAGTTTGACTATTTGCTTTGAGTTTCTCTAAGTCTATAGGGTTGTTTGAGTTGGTGTTATAGATGCTTAGTTGATAAGGAATGTTTCTTCTCTTTAGTCTACTGTCTGATCTAAAACCATAACCACCACCACCTTTACCAGGTGAACTTGCTATAGCATCAGCTCTAAACTTAGGATCTCTTCTAGCTAGTTGTGGATTTAAAGAAACACCTATAGGCTCTAGATGCCATTGTTCTCCACCTATAGCTGCAGTAAATCCATATTTCCTTAATAAACCCATTCTATCTAGTTCTCTAGCGTGTTCGCTATTAATATCTACTGCTAAACCAAACTCATGTACTGAGTTACCTGGTCTAGCTGCTCTATCAGGAAATCTTCTAAATAGATCAGCTTGTTGTTCATATGTTCTAAATCCTTCAGTTATAGGTATATTCTTACCAGTGAGACTATGGTACTCTCTAGCCATACCAGTAAATAGTTCTCTCATATTTGGATCTAGATTCTCTATCTGAGATCTTTCTATATTGTGTAATTGTAGACCAGTTAGATCTAGTCCACCTGGCATTAGAGAACCTGATGCTAGGTTTATTTTACCTGATAGTTTAGCGGAAGTTTGACCTAAGTCATTACCATGTGCTTTTATGTTAGGCGGTGCTGGTTCTCCTTCAGTATCAGGAGGCAGAGTTCTTTCTCTATTAACTGGTTGTGGTCTAGGAGCCGGTGGATCAGGTGGTCTTACTACAGGTGGCGGAACTACTGGAGCAGGAGTAGGAGTAGGGTTAGGGCTAGTAGCAGTTGTAGCTTCAAGCTTAGGTCTTAAATAAGCCATGATAACTTCTATCATTCTATCTACTTGTTCTTTACCGACTGGTATAGTCGGGTTAGAGAATACAGGTATTTGTGTAGTGTTGTATATAACAGTAGGCACCGAGAACCTAGTCATTAAGTCATGTATATCACCTACTTTAAGGTTTTCTATCTTATCTAGGTATACTGCACTATTGACAGAATAAAGAGCCTGCATGAAAGCTCTATAAGCTGGTAAGAACCTTCTGCTTAACCATTCGTTAAGTATTCTGAACTTCTCTGTTTCTTGTTTAGAGATATTGAATAAGTCCATAATCTTAGTAACTGCTTCTGGAGTAAAGTTCTTAATCTCTACTTTACCATTCTGAAAGACTACAAAGTCCTTCATAAACATCTCTAGGTCAAATATGCGGTTGTAGTAGTCTTTGTTCTGATCACCGTAACCGTACATAAGTAATCTTAGTCTAGTAAGTTTACCGTATATAGTATCGCCAGCTGCACCACGAGTAAGGTGTCTGTATAACAGATATCCACCTCCTGCTATGGCTACTACAGCTATAACTGGTGCCAGAACTTTAGCACTTAGAACAGTGCCTACTGCAGTTGCTCCTACTTTAGCTGCAGTAAGGGCTCCTTTACCTAAGACACTACCGGCAGTAGCAACTCCTCTGGCTATCTGACCTAAGTTTCTAACTCCTCTTCCAACTACACCCGGCTTACCTCTTCTACCTCTACCTTCTGGTAGTTCTACTCCATCTGCTAATTCATCAGCAGCACCTACTGCTGCTTTAGCTGTTAAAGCTGCTATAATTTTACCACCTACATACTTAAACACAGTACCTAAACCACTCACTACCGCAGTAGCCACTGTACCTATTGCCGTTGCTACTGCGCCTATACCTGAAACTAATAGTGTTCCTACTGAACCTATTTTACCAAGTATATCGCTTAGCCATCCTGGTTTCTTATCCTTTTTACCTGCTTCTTTAACTCTATCTTTTTCTTCAGCTATTTCTTTTCTTCTTTTAGCCATTCTATCGTATTTATCCCTTAACCAGCCTTTCTTAGGTTTCTCTTCTACTTCTTCTTTAACATCTTCCTTCGCTTCTTCAACAGTAGATTCTTCAGGAGTAGTTTCTTCTTTAGTTTCTTCTTTAGCTTCTTCTGTAGTCTTTTTCTTACTGAAGATATTGGTAGGGAATTTGCTTATGTGATTTGCTGCGAAGCTTTTAACCTTACCTAAAAGAGAACCTTCTTTAGGTATAGGTTTACCGTCAGCATCTAGTTCTTCACCTGTACCACCTAGTTTATTAACTAGAAAGCCTTTAAGTCTGTCTAACTTACCTTCTACTGTTTCTCCAGGAGGTCCTGTAGCTACTTCCGAAAAAGCTTTGTATTTTTCCTTTAGAGTGTTTATGCCGTCAGTTACTGAAACTCTAACACCTTTTTCCTTTACATTAGTTCCTACTTCTATAAGTTTTTCATAAGCATTTTTAGCGGACTCTCTTCCCTTATCGTACATATCCTTAACATCTACTCCGTGTGATTTGAGAAAGATATCGAGAGTCTTTGTTACTGCTTGAAATGTGTCTGCTGTTTTCTCTAGTAACTTAATGACTGAAGAGTCTTTGTGTCTTTCTATTTGGTTATTTGTTACTTGTTTAAACTGAGCATAAAGTGCTTTTGCTTGATTCTTTGCTTTATCTATCATAGCTAAGTTACTCCTGAGAAGAAAGAAGAGAAGCTCTAGACCTAGCTGTTTTTGCAGTTAGGTCTAGAGTTAGGTTTAATTAAGCTTTTGCTTCTGTATCGAGTTTTTCTCTTTCTTGTTTATAGGTGTTTATTAAGGTTCTTACTTCTTCTAAGCAGGTATTTGCTGTGTTTCTTAGAGTAGTGACTAAGTTAACGTCTATTTCAGCTGATCCTGAAGACAGCATATTCTCCATATTTGTCTTCTGTTTATTGACTGTTGCTTCTAAACTCTTAAGAGCTTTAATAGTTGTGTCGTAGTACTTACCTACTGATGTTATTTGTTTCTCTATTTCTTTCTTAGCTTTACCATCGTCTGTAATAGTTGAGACTTTGCTAAGAGCTTCGTTGAGATCTGATAGTTCTTTTGCTTTAGCTTGTTCTTCTTCTACTATCATGCCTTGTATATTCTTGATTGAGTTATCTACTAGACCTACAACTCGAATTAATGCTTCTTTTGTTAGACTGCCTTTACCGTCACCTACTGCCTTTTGAAGCTGGGTAGATATTTCGGATACTGATTCAGAAGCTTTTTCGTAGCCTTTATTTATTTGTTCTCGAGCGCTTACTATAGCTTTTTTAGTATGCGCTAGAACAGCTCTTGATATGGCTAATGGGTTACCTTTAGCTTCTAGTATGTCCTTCTTAAAGGCTTCTGATTTAGCTGCTAGACCTGAGAACAGACTAGTAGTAGTCTTTGTTTGCCTCATGTTTTCTATTTCTATTTTAGGCGTACGTATGATGTCTCTTATAGTTTCTTGTGAAACTGTTTCTTCATCTTCTTCTGTTTCTATCTTTATCTTATTCTCGAATATGTTCTTAGCGGTTAAACTACCTTTACCTACTAAACCTGGATAAAGATCTTGAAGTGTTTGAAATACTCCTGGATCTAGTTCTGCGTTCTCTTTAAGCGACTTGTTCATGAGTCCTAGTAATACTTCTAATTTAGATGTAACTTCAGGGTTATTAGTAGCTTTAACCTTTGCTATATCGTATACAAAAATGGAGTATAGATCTTTAATTTTATCTGTCTTTTTTTGAGTTAAAGTTTTAATAGGTAAGCCTTTGACTATCTCGTCTAGAGTGATGTCGTTAAGTCCTTTGCTGTATATGTACTTAGAGAACGCTTCTGCAAGTATAGATGCTTCCTCTTTAGAGACTTGAGTAGTAAGCTTATTGTTACCAGATAAATTAGAAGCTCCTTGTATAAGTTTAATTAAGGCTAATGTAGGGTAAGTAGAGCTACTGTCCTCAAGTCTAAGATCTATGTCTTTCTTAAGCTTATCGTCTGCTTTATGTCTCTGTATGACTGATATTACTGAAGCAAGAGTTTTATCATTAGAAATCATACTCAGTAGTTCTCTTTCTGCTTTAGTGAGATCTTCAAATCTCTTATCTTTGATACCTGTGATCTTTCCTGTGATTGTGTTTACTTCTAAGTTATTCACGAGTGTATCTTGAGATAGATTTAATCCTTCTATCTTAGCTGCTCTCTTTACGTAATTACTCATAGCTGTTTGTGACTGTTTTTTATCTAGAAGAGCTATATCTGCTTTATTGGCTTTCTTATCTTTTTCAGCTGTACTTTTAGAGGAACTAAGGATAGTATTGCCTATAGACTCTAAAGCTCTGTCTGAAGATCTTTTCGGCATAACGTTCTCTTCTATGTTCTTTACTATAGTTTCTCTTGTAACTAGTTTTTTACTATAGAAATCAAACTCTAAACCTTCTGATAGTTTAAAGTCTTTACCTAATTTAGGACCATTAATGCGATGGTACATGTTTGTTAGATCTGTATTTTGTCTAAGTATATTGCTTAGGTAAAGTGGTATGATTTCCGTTATGCTTCTATGTACTCTGTTATCGAAGATAGCTGGATTAGCGTGAGACATGAGTATGTTACTATCTTTTACTTCTAAAGGCCCTACATTGTTCTCTGTAGTTCTTAGAAAGTCAGCTAAACCTCCAAAGAAGCCTTTCTTGATACTTCCTGAAATACCTACATCTGAATCAGCTTCTTCTCTAGCTTTACCTACTTTTTCTCTAATTATACTAAAGAAAGTGCTTGGTGAACTTGCTAGCATTTCTAAGTAATTAGCACCTGTATTGATAGTATTATTGTCTTTAATCATATCTTTTATCTTAGGTGATATTCTGTTAGAGACAGCTTCACCTATACTACCACCGAAAGTTCCACTAAGCGCAGAACCTACTAGTCCTAGTCCACCTCCACTTCCTTCACCACCCATGGAGTTCATCATACTTAGCTGATCACTTATGGTATTTACCTTCTCTAGTTGTTCATCTATTTTAGTGTTCACATATCCAGACATGCGTTTCTTTATGTCTGCTACGTATTTGTTATTAGTGTAAAGAGAACCGTAGATATTCTGTACTGTCTGAGTTCTTATGATCTCACTAAGTCTTTCTGTATTTTTTAGCTTAACGAACTCTGGTAGTCCAGTGTTCTTAGCTATACTATCAAACTGCAAGGAAAAAGCCTTATAGCTATCCTTCATAGTCTTAAGCATATCTGCTTGTATGAAGTAAGTCTTAAATTGCAGTTCAAGAGACTTACGATAATATTCTTTACTTATTTGTAGTGTAAAGGCAGTCAGATTAGATAAGCTGTTGTCTATGCTTGTAAGCTTATCTATGTTGAGCTTATTTGCTACGAGTCTTTCTTTTCTCTCTACTTCGTCTTTAGCTTCAGATCTTGCTTCTAGATCTTTTTGTATTTCTAGTTGTTTGTCAAATATGCCAGTGAGAGAACTCTCTATGGAAGCATTTCTAGCTGCTTCCTCTGACATAGCGGCGTCTGTCTCTTGTTCAGCTTTCTTTTTCTCTATATAGTTATCCATTGCCTTAAGTTTAAAAGGCAATATTTTCTGCACTTCTTTAGTAAGTTTAAAGAGAGAGGCATTAATTTTCTCTCTGTTTCTTTCGTAGGTTTCCTTAGTGAAATCAACATACTCCATAGCTTCGCTATAGTTATGCTCGTATTCACTTGGAAGAGACTTCTTAGCTGTATTAGTAACAAGACTATTCAAGAAACCTTTACCTGCTTCTTTACCGAGTTCTTTAGCTACACCAGCTTTAGATGGCTTTCTGTCGTCTGGTATGTCTTCAAACTCACCAAAGTCCATCTCTTCAAAGTCTAAGTCATCTAAGTTTAAATCATCTTCACTACTACCTTTACCTTTAGAGTCTAGTTTTACCTTCTTACTCTTTTGTTTGTCATCCATGTGAAAACTCCTTCAATTTCAAGTATTCGAGCTCAAACCATGAACTTATGACAAGAAAAAAACCTTCAGACAAATTCCTTGAACAAATAGGAGAACACCTTGAACATAAACGCAATCGATAAACTACCTTTCAACATAGACTTACTACAAGTACAAGAATCAGATCTCAGCAAAGTAGGTAAAATCTCCGAAAGCAAGATATTCGACAACATGAATAACTTTCATTCAGAAGGTTTATTTAGTACGACTATATTCGGTGCTGTGGGGTCTGAATACAGAGCCCAGATGTTTGGTTATATAGATCTTAAGATCACTATCTTTCATCCTCTTGTATATTACGCCATCATTAACCTTAAAGCCTTCTATAAACAAATAGCAGAAGGAAAGGTAACAGCTATCTTTAACCCTAAAACAGGAGAGTTTGAGAAGTCTAACTCAGAAGAAGCTTCTACAGGTATACACTTTCTGTATTCTTACACTAAGCAACTTAAGTTCGAAAAGAATCAGTCTGATAAAAGAAACTTTCTTATAGATATGTTCAATGAAGCAGTAAGAAAGAATAACTATTCGCTAAGGTATCTGTTAGTCATACCAGCTGGTATAAGAGACTATATCGTAGACGAAAATGGTAAACCACAGGAAGATGAAATCAATTCCTTCTATCGCAGACTTATCTCTCAGTCTACTTTAGTGAATGAAATAACAGCTAAAAAAGCTCCTGAAGTGTACGATAGTTTAGCTATAGGTATGCAGAACACTACTCTAGAACTATTTGAATACCTTAAGTCTCTGCTAGAAGGTAAAAACAAGCTTATACTCGGTAAATGGTTATCCAGAAAGATCTTTAACTCTACACGTAACGTTCTATCGAGCTCTATAGACAAAAGCTCTAACGTCAATGATCAAAACAGATTAGGTTATAATCAATGTTTAGTTGGTCTACATCAGTTCATAAGAGCTGCTGTACCTAAGTCTACCTACGAAATCAAGAACAAATACATCAAGAATGTTTTTATAGAGAACTCCTCTAGAGCTATACTTGTAAATACAAAGACTCTGCTTAAAGAAGAAGTAGAGAACAGTTCCATACAGAAGGAATATGATCTATGGACTTCTTCTGAAGAACTACTAAAGACTATCTCTATGCTAGAGAACTTAACAAACAGAAATGACCCTATAGTTCTCAACAAGGGTAAACACTATCTTGGGTTACTGTATAGAGACGATAAGTACTTTAAGTTCTTTTCATCTATAGACGAACTACCAGATACTTTCAGTAAGGATAAGGTAACGCCTGTAAGTTTAGGTGAACTCATGTACATGTCTGTATACGATATGAATGGCAAGTATCCTGGTTTCGTTACTCGTTATCCTATTACTGGATACGGTAGCGTTTATCCTGCTTATGTAAAGTTTATTACCACTACTGAGTCTGACACTTTAGAAGAATTAGATGAAAACTGGTTTCCTTCTGGTAAAATAGCAAGTAGTTTTCCTAGAAAGAACTCTAACTATTTTAACACATGTGCAGTGCATCCTTCTCATCTAGGTGCTCTTGGCGGTGACTATGACGGTGATACTGTTTCTTTAACTATGCTTCTTTCCGATGAAGCTATAGAGGAAGTGAATAAATTCACTTCTAGAAGAGAGTACTATGTAAACAATGAGAACGAATTTGTGTTTAGTTGCGATACTGATATATTATCAGCTGTTTTTGCTTTCATGACATAACTTCTAGCCTGGGAGAGCATCCCAGGCTAGAAGCTTTTTGTTTAACGATTTGCTAAGTCTTGAAACGCTGCTTGGTTACTTCTTAGTATAAGTCTAGCCAGTCCAGATCCCATAGAACTAGTAGCATTAGCAGCGAACGCAGTCATAGCAGCTGGATCTCTTACAGAACTCAATACCATCAATCTTTCAGCTAGCTTAAGTCTTATCTGTGGTATACGATATATCTGTGTATAAACGTCTACACCTGTAATGGTATTAATGTAAGAGGTAAATGGATCGTCACTAAAGTTAGGACTAAACTGCTTAAGTAGTCTTGTCAAAACTCCATTACCTTGTACATCTACAGATATGACTTCATCCATATTTGCTATAGATAGATCTATGTCTATAGCGTTAGGTTGACCGTTTCTTGAGAAAGGTAAGTTACTTGTACCTCTCGTTATAGAAACAGAATCTATCATACCTAGGTTAATGTTTACTCTACCTCTATCAAATAGCTGACATACAAAAGGAGAAGTATAAGTACTTAAACCAGTGCTTCTTGGTAAGCTACCAGCAAGTATCATAGCTAAAGGTAAGTATATATTAAAGAGTTGTGAATAAGCGTTACCATAAGGAGATATGAGTTTGATCTTATAAGAAGCTCTAGGAAGAGTAGCAGCACTACCTTCCCATTGTTTAGGCATAGTGATATTTACACCATAAGCAAGAGCAAGTAAAGGATTAGCAAGACCAAATGTGGCATTACTAACGAACGTAGCACCTGCTGCACCTATGAATCTAGTTATATCTCCTACTATAGGTATTTCTGTAGCTGATTGAAGAAAAGCTCCTATGTTTCTAGCTTTACTCGATATAGCGTTAAACATAGGTTCTATTGGATTAGGTTCAAATGAGTTAGTGAACGACTCACCTACAGATCCAGTATTGTCTACGTTAAATACAGCAAAAGCTGCACCGTCACTTAGCTCAGCCATCATATATTCACCAGCTCTTTCAAAGAAACCAGCTTTATTAGTGACGTTAGCTCTTTCTCTTGCTTCTATGTTATCGTTAGGGTTATTTGGATCTAAACTCAAAGCTAAAGGTTGACCATTTGGATCAGTGGTCAGTGAGTCAAATTGCATAAGAGAACTTCTCGTAGCAGTACTTCCTTCTGAAGTCATTTCCACTATTCTAGCATCAGGATTGTCTTTTGTAAGTAGTCTATGAGCAAAGTTAAATAACCTTTGTGTGAACATTTTGTTATCGCCATCTGCTGTGGTGAAAAAGCCATCAACACTCGTAGGTCCGTCTAACTGGTAACCTGACATATCTCTATTAGGTCCAAATGCTACTGGTTCATCTCTACCTTCAGCGTTAGTAGTAAAGTCAGTTCTTCTTATTCTATTAAAGGCAGCTTGGCTTCTTAGAGCTATAGCAAATACACTTATACGACCTGTCTCATTAACTATATCAGGTATAAGAGCATTTAAAGCGTCTACATATTCTCTACTTATAGTCTGTTCTCTTTGCATAGGGTTGTTTGACTTTGTCATACCGTAATCTTGAAGTATATAAGGTACCATAGTCCTTCTGGCTACCATCTGGTTAAGTATATTCTCTACAGTAGCCCAATAGTTATACATAGTAGGTTTAACTGAATAGAATCTAGTGTTCTGTACCACTACACTAAAGGCAAACATACCTAAAGACATAAGAGGCATAGTCTTTATAGCCCAGAACTTACCTAGTAAACCTATAGCTTCCAGTAAAGCACTACTGATAACACCTCTAGTCTGAAGTATAACTTTATCTACGTCAAAAGACTTCGCTAACCATGTTAACAAAGGAGCATAATTAGGCACACCAAATCTAAGAAAGATTCTCTGTTGGTTATCGTCTATAGCTTCAGAGTAGTAATGTCCCATACCTAAACCGTTCTTATGCCCCATACTACCTATACTTATATCTTGCCTAGAAGATATTCTTCCTTTGCTTCTTATATCGCAGTATCTAGTAAACTGAGGTTTAGGATTTACAGCCATACTCATACCGGGAGAAGTAGAAGTATACTTATAGTCAGCTGTACTGTAGTACCTATTCTTTCTTATGAAGTTAGCGTAATAAGCACCACCTTCTATGTCTCTATCAGGCACAATAAACGTCGATTTCATCCATTCAGAATCTTTAATCTGTGAAAGCTCACTTGTTCTTTTTGAAGTATCCGTTTTTGCAGTAATGAATTGCGCTAAGCCTACCATAAGAAACTCCTTAAAAATCAAAAAATCTGAATCTTAAGCAAAAAAAGAACTCACTCTGCAGGTGTAATCCTGCAGAGTGAGTCTATTCATCAGTGAAACATTTCTTGCTGAGAAGCAGCTTTAGACGCTTCTTCTTGAGCAATTCTTGCTCGAGCAATATGCAGTAGATCTTGATAGCTAATCTTACCAAGTAGACTATTGCACAGAGTCCTTAGTACATAAGTGAAGATACGAAGTGACCAATCTTCTAAGCTATTTTGTTCTTTCAGTTGTTTAGTGATTTGATCAATGGTATAAGTAAGGTCTAGTTGTTCTAGAATAGCGTCCATGTTGACACCTAGAACATCTAGTTTCTCAATCTCTTCTGGATTAAAAATACATTTATCTTTGAACTCTTCAAAGCGTTCAAATGGTAACTGAACCTGAATAGAGAAACCTAGATGAACTTGATTAACTTCATCTGCTTGATCACCAACAAAGAAAGCAGTGTTTGCTTTGTTGAAATCAATGTCAAAGTCAGCTAGATCAATACCGATCTCTTCTTTAATTTCACGCTCAGCGCAGTTAAAGCAAGTCTGAGCCATATCAGAAATGTTCATGGCATAAGCCACTGTACCGTCTTCTTTATGAATAACTTCCGAAGAAACAATATCGCTAGCAGTGTCAATGTGACCTCCAAAACCGATACTTGTCATACCAGCTAGGCGCTCTTCTGAACCTTCTTCTACATTACCCTTACGCTGGTACTGAATAAAGACAAGTTTACCTGTGTCTTGATTTACAGCGAAAAAAGTAACATAAGGAATAACCTGTAAATAACGATTTACTGGATCTTCACAGATCTCACGGTCAATAAGACTAACTTCAATTGTTTTCTCTTTGTCTTCAATAATTTCTTTTGCTTGTTCAAAACTGTCAATGCAGAGTGCGACTTTCATGTTGTTTCCTTTGAATGAAAAAAAAGACAGAACCCTTGTGAGAGTTCTGTCGTATTTAAACCTTAGCCAGCTTTTGCTTCTTCGGTTTGTTTCTGAGTTTGTTGGTTCTCTGAGTCGTTTTTAGATTCCTCAGTTTCACCAACCATCGCTGCGATGATTTCAGCGATATTTTCTTCTAGACCAGGAAAATGCTCTTCCCAGTCGTACGCAGTTTTAGTACCACGATTCGGGTCTAGAATATGTTCGATCATGCTCTTAACTTCAGTCGGATACTCTTTCCAGCGATCAAACTCTTTGATACCAGATTGATGTTGTTTGTATGCGACAAAAGGCAAATGAGTCAGTTCTTTCTCAGATTCCAGCACACCTTTCAACGCGCACAGTTGATAGAACTTAGCGTAAAATACATACTGCAGATATCCTTTTACAGTATGAGTTACACGGAACTTAGAATTGTGACGCGCGTCGTCATCGCCTGTAGAAAGCCAATTCGCAAAACAAGTAGGAG
>Ga0194136_1000959_pt1 | contig 14515 bp, 15 predicted proteins | sample TARM_MetaG_T3A_1_FD_134023 | JGI IMG/M metagenome (GOLD analysis project Ga0194136, IMG submission 134023) | Freshwater microbial communities from Pennsylvania, USA, analyzing microbe dynamics in response to fracking - TARM_MetaG_T3A_14 (version 2) | ecosystem: Environmental > Aquatic >...
ATCCCCCACCCGCGCCACCGTCACCGCTCCGCGCGATGCGTTCTTGGCCTTGCTGAACTGCAACGCCAGCCGCCCCGCCTCTTCCAGCACCGCTTTGGACGGCGTGTCCTCCTCGGGATGATGAAGCACCACGTGCGAGCCCGGACACCCCTTCACATGCAGCCACCAGTCCTGCGGAAACGACGCCTTGAACGTCAATCGATCGTTGTCCAGATCCGTCCGGCCCACCCGGGCCGTCCAGCCGTCCTCCAACGCGAACTCCCGTACATTCGGTTCCCCATGCTTGTTCACGACGTCCCTCCGCCTCAGGGTTGAAAAAACACCATCGTCCGATTCGGAATGCTCTTTTCGTCGATATCCGCCCCGTTCCGGATCGTTCCGTCCGGCAAGCGATAAAAGGTCGTCGGCAAATTCCACCGCGGACCGCAAATATCAAACGCGCGTCGACCCGAGCTGATCACCCCGCCATGCACATACCCCACCAGCATGCCCGTGCCGTCGGGTAACTCCGCCAACTCCGCCGCCGACATTTCGCTGCCCTGCTTTACCCGCCCGTCCGTCATAAAATAAATCGTACTGTCCCGCGCCACTGCCGCGCCCGCGATCTCCGCCGCCGATGCCCCGTCGCGACCGATTTTCTGCACCTGCTCAAGACTGCTCGTATGTTCCGCTGGCTCCCCGTCCAGCCGCACTCGGGTGCCCGGAGGAATCCGGTTCCAATCCGCGATCTCGTTCCCCCGTTTCACCGTCCCGTCCGGAAACGTGTAGGTCGTCGTTGCGGCGTTGTAGTTCTCCCGGGCGATATCCCAGGCCGAACGCCCCCGCGCGATGACATTTTCCTCCGCTGCCTCCGCCTCGTCCGACGAACGCGGCGTCACCGAAAACAACACGCTTTCCAGATAGGGATCCGCCACTTTCAGCCGACCCGCCCGCACATCCGGATCGTGCGACGGCTTCGCGTTCAACCCGATCTCCCGCCGCTGATCGTCCCGACCCAGCAGCATCGCGCATCGCTTCCGACCCCGGTGCGCCACCCGGTGCCACCGGTTCGGCCGCCCATACGCCACCATCGAATGCGGCAACACCCGATGATCCGGAATCCCGTAGATCGACTGCAACTGACGCAGCAACTCGCTCAAGGCCAGCTTCTGTTTCGCCGTGATCGGCTTGTTGTGATACCCCACGATTTCGATCCCGATCGACACGTTATCAAGATTCGTCGTGCCCCGCCACATGCTCCGACCCGCGTGGAACGCGATCCGGTTCCGGTGGATAATGCGGTACACCTTCCCGTCCCGATCCACCATGTAATGCGCCTCCCCGTATCGGCGCAACTTTTCCAGACTCCCCCGGCCTCCACCCTCTGTCGTGTGCAGAATGATATAACTCGTCGCCCGCCGCGGCGACCGCTCCCGGTTTTTCGGACTGTACCGGCTTTCGATGTCCAGCCCGCCCGCGCCGATACCGGCGAACGCGGTCAACATCACCACAAGCAACCGGGCCAATGGAACACTCCGAAACATCATGCCCCGGAACCTACCGCTTTCCCCACCAATGACCAGAAAATTCCGGCCCCGCACACACCTTGCCCCCACGACCTCTGCACGAATCAAACGGCGCCCCAAGCCCAGGCGTAGGCCATGCGCTCCGCGCGTGGCAACTGCGGACGACAAGCTCCCGGTTCACAATACAACATGCTGTACAACCCGATCGCTCGAACCTTCCAGAAAGGGTTTCGCTTCATCCCTCTATTTTGTATACTTTACGAACTCATCAATCATCAGAGCCCACTCACCAATGACAAATGACTGCTGCCCAATGACCCATCCCCCATGAACAAAAATAGCCCCACCTCGCTTTTTTTCCTTCTGATGTTCCTCCCCGGCTGGGGCTTTGAGGCCAACGCTGCAGGTCAGCAGTCCTGCGTCCACAACCTCAGAATGCTGGACGGAGCGACGGATCAGGTCGCCATCGAAATGAACCTCAAAACCGGGAACCAAGTCGCCGCGGCCACGATCTCCGAATACATTCGGGGCGGAGTGGAATCCCTAAACTGCCCAAAAGGAGGCCGGTACACCTTCGGCACCGTGGGCCGAGAGCCCCGCTGCAGCGTCCATGGCACCATCAGCGACCCCACGGCCCGGGGGAAAGCCGCCGGGGCCCGGGAACTGTGGGGACGGGAACCAGAAACCGAAACAGAAGTCGAACTCGACCGGATCTTGGTTCGGATGTCTCGGGAGCAGGACCAGTTCGACCCCGGCTCGCTTCGAGAGGCAAATCGGGAAACCCTGCGGGCGCTTGCGGACCGGTTCTTTCCTCAAGCGGCAAACATCCATTCCGAAGAGGAAGTGGAGAAACGTGTGCACCAGCTAGGGGCCGACGCCTATCCAACACGGGAGCGAGCATCTAAACAATTGAAACGATCCACCACCCCTTTTCGAGACATCGTGGAAAAAGCGGCCCGCACCCAGGACCCGGAAGTGCGGCGGCGTGCCCTCAACATCCTGTCCTCCTGGGAAGCAAGGGATCAGGATTGGAAGGAACTCGACTTCGCCCAGTATGAGGCGGGACTGCGGAACACACTCGAAACCCTGAAACAAAAACCCGGACGCACGATACTCGCCGACCAGGCGAAACACGCGCGGGCCACGGGGCCCATCAATGCCAGCCAAAAAATCCTCATCACCCTCTGTCTCCCCACACCGGAAGAGACCCTGGACCACTGATGAATTCTCCCTCTCCGAATGACAAACGACCAACCCCTCCAGCGCAGCTCATAGAGCGAAGACGGATGACTACTGACGACTGACTATTGACCTCCCCACCAATTCTTTCAACCGCTCGGGGTCCGTGGTCGAGGTTTTGGCGACAAAGCCCTGTTTGTGGGCGAAGTGGACGTCGGGCTCCGCCTCAATTCGGGTGAAATTAAGCCGTGGATCATCATCCACCCAGGTCAGGCCATACCCGCTGCCGCGTTTGTCCGGGGAGACGGTACCGGCGATATCCCCTTCCTGCTCGCGCACAAACATGGGTAACGCCCCCCCCTCATCCGGACTCAAGCTGTCGTCACGTGAAAGGAAAGCTATCTCCAGATCTCCAATCCTCCAAAACTCCACCCGTTCCTTCAGCACATCCAGATTACGGCGCAGGTTGCGTAAATAACTCAGGAGATCCCCGCCAATCCGGGCCATCAATTGCCAGACGGAATGCTCCGGTCTCAGTTCCGACGCCTCCGCAAAGTAGCGGAGCAAGGAGAAATCGATCGGCGAACTCAATTGCGCCACGACAAACGGATCCACGCCCAACCAGGCGGCCGTGTTCCGCGCCCCCCGCGTGTCCAGCCATTCCGCCGTTTCCATCCACGGACAAAACCGCCGCGCATCCTCGTAAAGCCCCAGATGGTCGAGCACCAGCGAAAGGGAACAGGTGGGCGCATGATCCGCGTCAAACTGGTGATGATCAAAATTCAGCAGCTCCGGATCGTGCCGCCCCCCGACATCCACCACAACCACCTCCGGATCCGCCAACTCCCCCTCCGTCGGCTCCCGGCGCTCAATGGGAAGTCCCGTCTCCGCCGCCAACACACTGCAAGCAAGAAAATCGTCTTTGTGGGCGCTGCCCGGATGCGTGAGAATCGTTTTCATCGACCGGGTCGTAGCATGCGCGCGAGGGAGAGGCAACCGGATTGCGGGATCCATGTCTGATCACTTTATCCCTATGGCAACGAAATTTTTCGCCTTGTTACGCGCACCGAACTCCCGGGCCCGACGGTGGCGTTACGCTTTCCCCACGGCCGGCCTCGACCGGCCGGGATGACTATGATACGTGAGAATCCTGACCTCACCTTTATTCAACTGATTCCGTTCCATGAAAAAGACCTTCAAGCTCAACGAACCCGGCACCCATCCCGACCGCAGAGTCGAGGCGGTGAAAAACGAACTCCGCAAATACCTGCGCCGGGAAAACCGCCGCAAACTGCCCGAGGGAGCCGACTATTGGGATTTCGACTGCCGTTTCGGCGACACCCCCGCTACAGCGAATGCGGTGAAACCCGGCGAAGTGATCAAATGCGTCGATCAGGCGAAAGCGGAGGGCTGGGATCAGTTCTACATGGAGATTCTGGCCAGGCCGGTGACCCGTCCCGCCTCCGAGTAATCCCGAATCGGGACGCCCCTCGACCTGGCCCGCGCCCGCCGCCTCCGGGAGCCCTCCGTGTCATCCGCGCATGGAAGAGGTATGCCGTCTACGAAGGACCTGCATAAGTCCCAAAGAGAAAAAGGTCAATAGGACCACGGAGGGTTCGGGGATCACGGTGGGATCGACCACCAGCGTGAAGCCGTTCAGGAAAGTGGTCCCCCCGTCCGTGTCGTCTGTGTAGGATCCCGGATGGAAATTGTCGAACGAAAGACCCGGAGTCACTCTCGCGGTCCCGTTGATCGAATACGCGGTGTTCGCCAGCATGTCCTGGTTGACGAAAATCCTGAAATCGTCCTCGTCGTCTCCCGTGTTGTCGTTGTCGACCTCGATTCCGGTGATGAACACCTCGGTCGCTCCCTCCTGTTGGATCCTCAGGGGGGTGTCAAAGGTGAGCGCGAGATTGTCGGGGTTCAGGACGTCGTCGAAGGGGTTCCCGCTCAAATTCAACCATTGCTCTCCGAAGGTGATTCCATTGGTCAGCTGGGAGATATCGTCGTCGCCGGTCGTTCCACTTCCGATAATTCGAACGATGAGATTGTTCTCCACGTCCGGATGAAGTTCCACCACCAAGGAAGCCCGCAGAGACGAAAAGGAGAAAATCGAAAGAAGAAACAAAAAACCAAATACGTTGAACGTGTGCATAATTCAGAGGGGAAAGCCCCCTGGCGTAACGCACAGGCAGGCGGATTGGATAGGTCGTGAAGATCGCTTTGCCTTTCAGAAATGGGTTACACAAGAGAAAAGACCCCCTCTCTCAAGTTCATCCAAAGCCCGCCACCGCTCCAAACGCGGCGAAAACGGCGTTCTTGTGCAGAACTTCCACGTGGCGAAATCCCACCTCCCTCAGCAGATCCAACTGATACGTCAGCGGTCTGGGAGAATCTTCCTTCTGAATATAATCAAACACCGTGTCCCGATAGGAGGCGTCCCGCAAGGACTCCAGATGCTCTCCATACCGTTTCCACATCAGGTCCTGAACGGCGGGGATTTCGTGGGCAACCAGATCGGTGATCCACACGCTCCCACCGGGGCGGAGCAGCCCATGGAGTTTCTGAAAAGCGTTCCGCCAATCGGCCTCGTCCCGCAAATGATGCAGCACCGCCGCGGCGAGGATGACGTCGTACCCCTTCTCCGGCAGGTTGACCGTCCGGAAATCGCCCACAACGGGCCGAATCCGCCCATCCATCGCGGCGGTCACGCGTTCCACGGCCGTATCCACCATCGGGCGGCTCAAATCCAAGAGATCCACATCGAAGTCCCGTCCCAACACTTCGCGCAGCTTCAAGCTGTTGTTCCCCGCCCCGCATCCCACATCCAACACCCTGCGAATATGCGGAGTGGAGACGACCGCGGCCCGGGTGATCAATTCCATCGCCAGCGGCGCGTCGATCGTCGCGCGTTGCCCCGTCTCCAAGTGGGTAAAACGTTCCACATCCCCGTCGAAACGCGCACGGATCTCGTCGACCGAACTTTTGTGTTCAAACTCGTTCATTTTTTCCATACTCTCGTGTCCTGTCCTCCCCCGAATCCGGTATTGATGTCTTCAAAACGTTCAAAGCAAACCCCATTGTACCCGGGAGGTCAAGCGCCATGACCGGACCGACATTCCACTTGCTTTCTCCATCCCGGTATGCGGCACTTCGCCGAGCCGAACCCCGGTCCGCGCCCCCCTTCCGAAACCAAACAGCCCGAACGCGGCGGCACATCCGGAGAGCCCAATCATGCCGACCCTGAATCAACTTCGTAAACAGGTGGTGTCCACTTCGTTGTTTCCTCCCTGCGAACTGGGAGAAGCCGTCCACCGGTTGGGCTTTGTCCAGGCGGATCCGATCCGCGCTCCCGCCCGGGCGCAGGATCTGATTCTTCGTCACCGGGTTCAAAGCTATCGGGCCGGGGAGCTGGAGCACTCCTATCCGAAACTCGGACTGGAGGAAGGGGTTCTGTACGCCTATGGATTTCTCCCGAAAGATTTGTGGCGGGTCATCCATCCAAAACCCAACAAACCACTCTCGGACACGCAACGAGACGTGCTGGAGTTGATTCAGCAACACGGGCCCATGCATCCGAAAGAGGTCGAATCGCATCTGGGCGCGGAGCGGGTGCGAAACGCATGGGGCGGGTTTTCGAGGTCCACGAAGATGGCCCTGGAATCGCTTCAACATCGAGGGCGGCTGAGGGTCGCCCGACGCGACAACGGTATCCGCGTGTACGAGGCCGCCGAGGCGTTCGAACAACCCCTGTCACCCATGGAACGGTTCGAGGAAATCATCCTGGCGGCCCTGAGAACCATGGGACCCGCCACCAGGAAGTTTCTTCTGGGCGAACTGTCCCATTTTAAATATCTAATGGGGACCCCGACGGAACGCCGACGCTGTCTGGACGCGCTGATTCAGGCCGGACGCATCCGCACGGACCTCGTGGAGTCCGTGGAGTATCTCTCTCTGGACGAACGTCCCAAAGGACGGCGAAAAGCAAACACCGTGCGGATACTGGCGCCCTTCGATCCCATCGTGCGGGACCGGGAACGGTTCGAGCAGCTGTGGGGCTGGACCTACCGGTTCGAAGCCTACACGCCAAAATCGAAACGAAAGCGGGGCTACTACGCCATGCCCGTACTCTGGAGGGAACATATCGTGGGATGGGCGAACGCGACGCTGCGAGACAACCGGCTGCGGGTGAAATTCGGTTACGTTTCCGGTCGTCCCCAAGAGGCGGACTACCGGGAGGCCGCCGAGCGGGAGGTCGCCCGCCTGGCGAAATTTCTCGAAAATGAAGGGGCCGAATGGGAGGCTTCGATATGACCGGCCGCGACCCACTCGCCCAAACAATAACACAAAAGGCACGATGACCTCCCGGCATCATACCCTCATCACCGGTACCGGGAGGGCTGGCACCACTTTTTTGGTCGAACTGCTGACCCATCTCGGTCTCGACACCGGATGGACGGTGGACACGCTCCCCCGGGGAAAAGATCGGCTCGGCCGCGCAGGGTTGGAGCATGACATTCGAGAGGAGCACAGCCCATATGTCGTCAAAAGCCCCTGGTTTTGCGATTACGCCGAAGAGGTGCTTCGCAGGAATGACATATGTATCGATCATATTTTCATACCCGTGCGAGACCTGAACGCGGCCGCCGAAAGCAGACGATTCGTCTCTGAAACAGGATCGGAGGCCGGAGGATTGTGGCACACCAGCTCGGGCACGCCCGGTGTTCAGGAAACGATTCTTTTGAAACAGATCTACCACCTCCTTTTCGCACTTTCCGAAACGCACGTGCCCGTCACCTTGTTGCGGTACCCGCTCCTGACACGGGACGGCCCCTACCTGTTCCAAAAACTGCGCCCCGTATTGGGAAACATGGAACTCGAGTACTTTCTCACAACCTTCAACCGAGTGGTGCGTCCGGAACTCGTCCACCGTTTCAATACCAACGACAAGTAAGGAGCGGCGGCGCTCGCGGTCGCGAAAGATCGGGAGGCGAACAGCGCGGCTCCGGCCCCTTTGATCCCGGCCTATCCCTTGCCGATCAGCCACAGACCCGCGCACATTAAAACGGCTCCCACCGCCTTCCCGCCAAAACGACGCGGGAAGAGGAAGGCCCGGGATCTCAACAGCCGGTCCGCGAACGCGGCGTACAACAATTTCACGCCTCCGACCGCCAGGATCGTCACGACCGCCAAGGCCAGGAAGTCGCCCGTTCGCAGTGCCTCGACATCCACGAAGGCGGGGAGAAGTCCCGCGTAAAACGCGATCGCTTTGACATCCGCCAGTGTCACAAGAAGTCCGGCGGAGAAACCGGCCGCGTGTGCGCATTTCCCACCCCGCTCGGCGGTCAAACCGGTGGCGGGTCCCGCCGACTTCCACAACCCGATACCCAGCCAGATCAAATACGCGCCCCCAAGCAGTTTCACCACCACGAACACCGGGCCGAAGTTCCGCGCCAGCGACACGAGCCCGAACGCCGCGGCGGACAGATAAAGCAAATCCCCACACACCACCCCGGCGGTGGTGGCCACACCTCCCCAAAACCCCTTCGCGCCCGTCCGTGCGACAACCACCGCCACACTGGTGCTCGGCAGCGCCGCGAGCGAAGCCATCACCACGCCCAGCCATCCTAGAGAAGAACCTTGCATAGGGAGGGGTTATCGGTCTCCGTTTCTTTTCGCGAGAAAAATTCCACGTATCCCTCCCGAAGGACAAAAGAAATGGTAAAACGTTGATTCCAAAGCTTATCCTGACTATTTTTTAAATAAATCCTTTAAAATCCTCATTTTAAACAACACCTCATTTACGTTTCGAACGTTGAAAAAATGAATGACCAGTATCGAGTCCATCAGTGGCAAACGCTCAATAAAGAGCTAATTTGGGCCTATCGGGGCCCGGTCACCGAAAAATACCGCCGTTCCAGCCACCCTCCCCAACACAATGCCCTTTGGTTTCTTACCGTCGGAGAGGTGAAACTCGAGTGCGACGCGGGCACCTTCGAGGCCGAGGAGGGGGATTTTCTGTTCATCCCCTCTTGTGAACGAACTCAGCATTTCTCCGACGACGCGGAACTGATTTCCATTCGGTTTCTTTTGAATGACTCCACGTCCAAACCGGTCCTGGATTGCGACGCGCCCCTGCGCCTCTCCCCACGCGGATATTCGCTGTACCGATTGTCCAAACTATTGGCCGACAAAACCGAGGATCTGTTCGGGGACCTCCGGTATGAATTCTACAAGGCCGGAGGCACGCCCCGGGCCCATTTGGAGGTGGAGGCCATTTTCGCCCAGTTCCTCTCCGAACTGTTGCGGGTGCTCGATCTTCACGGCATCGGATTCCGGGGTATTGGAGACATGGACTCCCGGGTCGCCACCTGCATCGCCAAAATCAAGCAATCCCCCATGGACAAGCGGTGGACCGAAGCCGAGATGGCGAAAGTCGCCGGGGTAAGCCACGTCCATTTGAACCGCCTGTTTCAGGAATGCCTCGGCGTCACCTCTTATTCATGGTTGGACGGATTCCGGCTGGAAAAAGCCTGCATGGTTCTGGAGTCCAAAATGCAGATCAAAGACGCGGCCTACGCCCTCGGCTTTTCCTCCCCGCAGCACTTTTCCACCTGGTTCCGGCGCAAAACCGGAAAAACGCCCCGCGCCTATCGGAAAAAGCATTCCTGAAATCGGTGACCGTGGCCAGCGATCGCCCCTGTCCAGCATAACGGCACGACGCCCGAACGTCCGACGTTTTCCGGTTTCGAGGCAATACATTCATGTATAGATCTTGATCATGGACCCTACCTATCGCGTGGATCAGTGGCAGACGGTGGATACCCAGTTGTTCTGGGCGTACCGGGGCAATGTCGCCCGCGAGTTCCGGCATTCGAAAGAGCCCTCCTATCACTATGGACTTTGGCATCTCTATCAGGGCCGGACGGAGATCGACTATGGCGGGGGGCGGCTTAAAGCCAAGAAGGGGGATTTCGTTTTTCTCCCGCCAAGCAAACGGACACAGGATTTCACCAACAACACCGAACTTCTCTCGATCCGTTTTCTCCTGAACGGCCCCGACGGCGCCCCCTTGCTCGATTGCGAACACCCCATGCGGCTCAAGGGAGACACCGGCGCCCTCAGCCACCGCGGAGAGGAGTTGGCCACCCGGGTCCTGGAAGGATTCGGGCCCTATCGCTTCAACTTGTATCGCGCGAAAGGCCGCCCGGCGGCGCATTTCGAATTGAACTCCGCCTTTACCCGGTTCCTGGCGGCCCTCATTCAGCAACTGGAGGACATGGGTATCGGATTCAATCGGTTGGGCGACATGGACAATCGCGTGGTCACCTGCATCAACCGCGTCAAACAATCTCCCATGGACAAGAGATGGACGGAGATCGATATGGCCAAAGTCGCCGGAGTCAGCCCGGTGCATCTGAATCGACCCTTTCAGGAAAGCGTCGGCATAACCGCGCACACCTGGCTCGACGAATATAAATTAACCCATGCCCGCCTGGTGCTCATGACCGACGTGCAAATTAAGGAGGCGGCCTACTCCCTCGGCTTTTCCTCCCCCCAGCATTTTTCCACCTGGTTTAAACGGAAGACCGGCCAAACCCCGAAGGAATTCCGCCAGACGCGGGAAGAGGCATAAAACCATCCCTCCTCCCCGAAGGGACGCACATCCTATTTCCGCTTCAAGGTGTACTCTGGATCGTCTTTTTCGGCCGCCTGGTTGGACCAGTGACGCATGTCGCGCAGCTCCTCCTCCCCCATCATCCGAACGCTCCCGTCCAACATCGCCACCACCGCCTTTCCGTCGTAACGGAGGTCCAAAAATCCGAAGGCCGAAGCCGGTTGGTCTTCTTGAAAGGAGGGCGCCCAGCGTTCTCCGAACAGCCGGGGGGATTCCACCTTGAAATGCCCCCGGGCCACTTTTCCGCCATGGGTGTTTCTGGCCGAGGCGAACACGATCAGCGAGGAGGGGTTCACCGCCTGATAGGATCGCGTCACACAGAACGATCCGAAGTGCGCCTCGTGCGAGGGGATCGGTTTTACCCCCTGGCCACTCACTCCCGTCATGTCCCCTCCTACGAAAAACACGTTCATTCCCAACGCCGGAGACACGCTGACCCGGTAGGCGAAAGCCTCGTCGTCCTCGTGTTTTTTCCGGCCTCCGTTCAACAGAAACGCGTGTTCAAGTTCGTAATCCAAATACGGAGCGAGCCGCCAGGGATAGCGCGCGTTTACGGGATTGTGCAACGTATTGCCCAAATGATCCGTGGCCCGGTCCTGCGCGTATCCCGGCATCAGCCGCCCCTCGTGCTCGACCGCGTACGTCAGATACGCGGCGGACAATGTCTTTCCCGCCGCCCGCTCCTGTGCGGCCCGGGCGCTTTCCATCACGGAGGGAATTGCGGCGAGCACCAGAGACGACACCACCGCGATCCCCGCCAGTACCACTAGGAGTTCAAGCACGGTGAATCCTCCTCGATGCGATTTCCATCCCCCCGTCATGCCCCGTCCCTCCGATGGAAACGAAACCGGTAAAGCAGCAACCCGGCGAACAGCATTAACCCAAAAGTTTCGGGTTCGGGAACGATGTCGTATTCGATGTGCAGGGTCCCACTCTGCCCCACGATATTTTCCTTGGTTTCGAAGGACGGATATATCGCGGGACCTCCCTGACTCGCGGGATGAAACGACGCCACCACAAAGCTGGCGTTTCCACCATGGAGTTGTTCCCGAAGAAAGCCTTCGACCCACGGGGAGGACAGGTTCAAATCGAACACGAACTCCGTGCCCGCCGTCACCGTGTCTCCCGCGGAAAGGCCGACCGCCGTTCCCACCCCGAACGAGACCGGAGTGAATCCGTTCGCGCCGCCATGGGCGTAATCCAGAGAATTGGACACGTCCACCGCGTTCCCGTTACCATCGAAACCGACCGGATAGACATTGCGGGTGCCGGCGGCCGGCGCTCCCGGCCCGAACGCGCCCGTTTCCCCGAACGACTCGGCATCGTAACCGTTGCGGTATCCCGCCCCAAACAACTCGAGCGGCCGCCCGGCGTCCGAGTCCGCCTGATACCCGCTCGCGCCTGAATCGAGATAGGTTTGATATCCGTCGGTGGTGGGGTCGTATACAAAATCCCCTCCGTCGTGCCGCAACGTCAAGGTCGCGGACGTGACATGGTACGCGGACGCCCCCAGACCCGTTTGGATCTCGCCGGAAGTGTCAAACCCGACCAGAAACTGTCCGTCCCGTTCGTCAAAACCCTCGGTGCCCGGGGCACCGAACACCGGTGCCGAGGAACGGGTTCCCGGCGTCGAATTAAACGGATACATCCACCGGTCCGTCGTAGGCGTGTCGAATGACACGTGCGACGCGGAAACACGGAAAACCGTCGCGCTGCTCAAAAGAAGAAAAAGAAAACGTTTCATAAGATCCAAAGGAAAAAAGGTCAGGAAGTCGTCGCGTCGGAGATCAGGGCGCGCCAGTCGTCGCGCTCTCGCTGTCCGGGCTTGCGTTCCCCGAACAACATGGCGATCTCGTCGCCCGCGTAATCATAAAGCTCCATGGAGGTGACAAGGCCGTCGGAGGTCGGTTTCCGCACCACCCAGACCGAGGCGATCCGGGGCAGTTTCAGATGCAGATTGAATCCGGGATCCATCACGTTGAACCACTCTTTGTACGGCATCACCTTGTGAACCCGCCCCGTGTGGATCTGAATACACCCCCGGTTCCCCACAAACACCATGATGGGAGCGCCACGCTCCGCCGCCAGCCGCAGCAGCTTGGTAAAACACGCCGGTTCCACCCGCACGGCACGATCGCCACCCGCCAGTTTGAGCGCATCGGGACGAGACAGGTTGAACCGTTTCAGCAGCCCGAAAAATTCGTGCGTGTCCGTCAACTGGTCCCACGCCTCCCGAAATACCTCCATCGAAACGGTCGAGGGGTCCGCCTTCGCGGGTTTCCCTGACGGTGATTCCACCCCGTACGCGGCCTCCGGTTCGACCCGAAGGTCGGACACCAGCCGGTCCCACGCCTCCACATTCGTATCGGGGCGCATGAACACCTTGTGGACCGCGCGTCCTTCTCTGTCGAATACCTGCAGACTATGCTGAAGCGCGTCTCCCTTTGCGAGTGTCACGGCATACATCCGATGCCAGTGCCGCAGGAAAATACGGAGATCCACGTCGTGGTTCACCACCTGGGCCATCCCGGCCCGATCGAAAAAGCCGATGTGATCGTACACGCCGACCTTTTCATGCACGGCGGACGCGTTGCGGGTCAGCGCCATCACTTCTCCCAGAGACGGCAGCGCCTCCAGAAACCGTTTGGGATCCGACACCAGTTGAGCGCTCTCGTGGCCGAGACAGGCGTGCACCCACTCGCCCTCGGAGAGGCCGAGCGCCGCAGCAACGTCGATTTGACGAAGACCTGTGTACCGTTCGGGATGGGCGAGCCAGCGCTCGCGGGGAGAGAGATCGGACACCTTGGATTTGTTCATGGAAACCACCTCATGCGGGAATGGAGTTTTCTCGTTCGGATTCCGTCGCGCGCGTCGCGACGGGAACCCAGTGGGGTGGATGCCCGGGGCGGGAAATCGCTTCCACCCGCACACCGAACACCCGCGTCAACAAATCGGATTGGAACACCTCGGACGGATTCCCCACAGCCGCCACTTCCCCCTGTTCCAGCAGCACCACGCGATCCGCCACCCGGGCCGCGTGGTTCAAATCATGCAACACCGTAAACACGGTCAATCCCCGCCGCGTGCACGCCCGCATGCACCCCAACAAATGCTCCTGGTGGCCGAGGTCCAAATGCGCCGCTGGCTCGTCCAACACCAACAGACCCTCGCCCGCCTCCCGCGCCTCGTGCAACTGTACCAGCGCCCGGGCCAGCAACAAGCGCCGTCGCTCTCCACCCGAAAGCCGCAGCGCCGAACGATCCGCCAAACCGCCGAGTCCGGTTTCCAATAGGGCCTCGCGCACCAGACGGCGGTTCATCTTCGCCGTGCTTTCACGGTGGGGATACCGCCCCATTCCAGCCACCTCCTCCACCGTGAAGTCGAACCGGAAATCGGAATGCTGGTTCACCACCGCCCGTTTCCGGGCCATGGTTTCCGGGGACATCGCGTCCAGGCGCTCGCCCAGCCAGTGTAGCGTTCCGCCCGACGCCCTCCACTCGCCGGACAACAGACGCACCAACGTGCTTTTCCCCGCGCCGTTCACGCCGAGCACCGCCGTAACCTCCCCGGCCCGAGCCTCGAACGACACGTTCCGAAGAATCGTCCGTCCGTTTCGCGCCACCTCAATGTGCTCGAAACAGATCACGCCCGCGCCTCCCTGCGAATCAGCAAAAACAGGAAAAACGGCGTGCCCGTCAACGCCGTGACCAGCCCGATCGGAAGCTCCGCCGGAGCCATCACCGTTCGGCACACCATGTCGACCAACGGCAAGAACAATGCCCCCAACACCAGACTCGCCGGCAACAGCCTCCCGTGGCCCGGACCGAACATCAACCGGCCGATGTGCGGGATCACCAGCCCCACGAATCCAATCAGGCCCGACATCGCCACCACCAGCGACACCATCCAGCAGGTGAGAAGCACCAGGACCGACTTCAACCGCTCCACCCGCACGCCCAGCGCCGCCGCTTCCGCCTCCCCCATCAACAACGCGTTCATCGGCCCCGCCAACCGGCGCAACGCCAGCGCCGCCGGCACCGCCGCCGCGGCCAAAACCGCGGTGGTGCGCCAATCCGCGCGCCCCAGACTCCCGAAACTCCAAAACGTCAAATTCCGAAGCTGGGCGTCGTCCGCCACAAACATCAAAATCCCC
>Ga0194136_1000960_pt1 | contig 14513 bp, 17 predicted proteins | sample TARM_MetaG_T3A_1_FD_134023 | JGI IMG/M metagenome (GOLD analysis project Ga0194136, IMG submission 134023) | Freshwater microbial communities from Pennsylvania, USA, analyzing microbe dynamics in response to fracking - TARM_MetaG_T3A_14 (version 2) | ecosystem: Environmental > Aquatic >...
AAAATTGTATAAATTCATACAAATCTGTCATAACGACAAAAAATGGGAGCAACCAATTAAGGTCACTCCCAATATTAATTGTTAATTATCCCCAGCCACCACTTGAAGTTGATACAGTTAAACCTGTTTTAATATGTGGCTCAAGATAATCTGTTCCATTATATGAGTAGATGTTTACAGAATAAGTGTCTACACCCAATCCACTAAAAGTAACAGATATAGTAGTAGCAACTTCATCATGTGGTACATTTTTTGTTTCAACTAATGTTTCAGTAGAGTCATAGAGTTCAACTTTGTAATGGTCAACAGCATTGACATCTGGTTCAAAGTCAATTTCAATCGCTCCATTTGCACTGCCTTCTGATGTTTCGTCATATACAACAATTGTGACTGTTCCTACATCAGTTGTTCCTAATGGTGGTTCTGGCTCTGGGTTTGGGTCTGGTGCTGGCTGTCCTTGATACATAGTAACAACTTCACCATTCCATGCAGATGGGTCATCTTGCCAACTGATGTCATAGGTACTATCTGGATAAGAAGAAGCAGTTTTTACAGTGATGTGGACTAAGCCAATATCAACAAAGTCAAATCCCTCATAGGTGTATGATTTTCCACCAATTCGTACTCTATGTTCATTCAGTCCACCTAAACTGTCTGCAATTTCTCTGGTTAGTTCATTATCTTGGATAATTACTGTTATATGTCCAGTTTGCATTAACATAGAACTACCATCCAATTGTAAGGCAGTTGTTACATCTACAATAGAAGGTAATTGTAACACTCTGAATGAAGTGTAGCCAGTGCCACTGTCGTATTCAGACAGGTTAAAGTATAAATCATGTTCTGCATTTGTCATCTTTGCTTTGTAGGATTCATACTGTTGAATTGAAGGATTATCAGTGATGTAGAAATCATTTCCTTCATATACAATATGGTCTCCACGTTTTAATTGTACGAATGTAGATACATTGTATACATTGTCTATATGTTTAGTAATAACTGCTCTGGCTGGTTCATTGTTTAATAGAATGTCCTTGCCCATGTAATCTAACATATTCTGAAAGTCATCTTTACGTGGTGTAAATATATTTAATTTCATTGTATCATCTCCTATTCGCTTTGACCTTTGAATAACATAAAGAAGTTGCTGTCGTTCTGACTATCATTGACTGGCATACGTCTAATTTTTGATTCTAATTGGTCAATACGAGCAAGTAAATTCTCATGAAATGCACTAATGGTCATATCATCTTGTTTGTAATCTTTCATTAGAGTTGGGTTATTGGACAGTGATTCTAAGATAGATAGTGCTGTTTCTAAGATTGCACGTTTTGCTTGTTTAGATTGAGCGTTGTATTCGTCATGTGGTTTGAGTCCACTTTCTTCTAAATAGATGGCTGATTCGTTTTGTGATAATTCAATTCCTTGTATTTCTAATTGCAGACGTTGTAAGTTTGTCATGCTATCATCTCCTTGTATATTTGTGATGGTGATTCAGTTGTTTATGTGAATGTTTGTGATGAGTTGTGTTTGGGAAATAATGTGATTAGTTGGGAAATAATGACTGATGAGTTAGGTAATGGCTGGGTGTGATTGGTTCATGTAGGGAATGGCTGGGTTGATGGTAATTGGTAGTTTTCTATTTTTTTGGGTGTGTGTAAGGGGGTATTACTAAGCCCCAGAACGTATGTTTGGGGTATCGCACCCCTAAACACGAACGTTTTAGCAATTTTTCCACAAAATGTTCGTATTTTGCTATAATTTTATACAATTTATTGAAAAATATACATAATATTTATTAGGAATATAGAAAAAATAGTCAGAAACGCAACTTTCCACGTTTAAAAAGTTTATAATTAGAAAAGCAATTTCCACATTTATGAAAAAAGCAATCTCCAGAAACGCAACTTTCCACGTTTAAAAAAACTAAATATATACAAAAATGTCCAGAAACGCAACTTCTCACGTTGAAAAAAAATACAAACATAAAGGGGAACAGTTTATATATAATTGTGGATATATATAAATCCATGAAAATTGTAATTATATGGAATCCAAAATCTGGTTATAGGAAAAAATGTCCCAAAACGCAACTTTTTGCGTTGAAAAAAGTTTTATCAGAAGCGGTACTTTTGACAGCACCCTCTGAGAGTCAAATAGAGCCATTCTGAGAGATTTTACCTTTTCCACGAACTATTACACTAGGATTGAAAAGCAAAAGCCAGAAACGCCATTTCTGACACACACGAAGTGAGTGTGGTAGGGGGTTATACACCCAACCAAACCCCACCCACATTTCCCTACACCCTCACTTCACACAAATCCAATTATTTCCCGAATATTTCCCAACAATTTAATCACTCACCAACTGTACCATCATCCTCTACTCCAACATTGCTCCCACTAGGATTGCCCTCTTGTTGCAAACGCTCCATCTCTTGCTGTACGTCCTTCGTATAAGGGCTGTTCTCAAGTACACTTTCAATACTGATACTACCAATCTCTCTTAACTCTTTTACATTATCAATAATATCTTTCTCATTAGTAGGTCTAGAATACTGGAACGACACATCTAATGTCTCATATACTTCTTCATCAATACTCTTACCTAACCTGCCTAAGAGGTCATATATCTTATCAAAGCGTTCTTCCATACCTTCACGTACAAATCTCTCATTCATTCCTGCCTTAATATCAGCCAACTGGAATAATAACTTCATACTAACTTCACTTAGATTACTTACATCAGTATTATTCATACTAACTGCTGGTGTACTACTTACATCTAACAATGCTTGCTTCAATGTCTTATAGATTGTATCAAATGACTTATAATCCAATTGGTTAGTAACCATCTTAAAGTCAGCACCATCATCTAAGTTAATACCACCACCAACAACATGTTCTGGTAATCCCTCACCCTTTAACTGTTGACCAATCACAACTGGAATTGGATTGTGGTGCTTATAGAAACTATCTGCATACTTACTCAGAATGTCTTCCATGTTATCTAAGATGTTAATGTAATCATCTAAATCACTACGACCAAAGTTCTTATCTAACTCATTATCATTCTTGTAGCAGATAGGTAAGCCAGTTACATTTCTATGCACCTCAAGTAAATACAATTCACCAGTGCCAGCATTCGTATATGTCTCTACCTTATCCTTATAGTAAACAGTATAGTATTCACTGTAGTCAGCAACATAGTATTCAATAAACGCAATCAGTTCATTCTTATAGTTATATACTGGATATGAATCCTCTGGTGCAATCAACTTACTTTTAATCTTACCATCTTCAACATATACATATTCATAAGCGTTACCATACTTAACTAAGTCATTGAGTATATCAAAGTCAATCTGATTAAATTTACCTTTCTTATATACTCGTTTAAACTCATTTACAACTTCCTCATTCCCAGTTAAGTTGACTGGATTTTTCATAAGGTAATTAGTTTGAAAGTTAAGAATCGTCTTACTATATTGTAACACAATCTTTCTTGGTGTATATGTCATACCATTATACTTTTCAACTGGTCTATTTAAAATCTTATGCTGACCACTTAAATAATTCTTCTTATCTAGAATGTCACTCACTCGTTGATGATGATAAGGCATTCCAATCTCTTCTTTAAACCAAAACTCATCACCTTCATAAGTTCGTTTAATGTATTCTTGAATATCCATTCAAACACTTCCTTTCTTTTTATACGTACCATTTATTTGCTTTCATGGCTTGGACTGCTAATGAAAATGAGATTACTAAGTCATCATGATTGCCCTCGCCTTTCTTATTTCCTTGCTTACCATCGTTCTCAACAAAGATTTGCATTTGTGTTAATGTCTCTTTACAATTTATCAAAATCATTCCCATCTCAAAGTTCTCTTTGAAATCAGAAATCATGACACTCTTTGTTACTGCTGTTGTCTGCCAACCTAACTTCATTTGTTTCTTACCATTATGTTGATTGAATACTTTCTGTTTATATAAGTTCATATATTCATATTCTTTTCTTAATCGTTCTATCATTGGTAGTCCATAAGAGTTACGTTCAATTACTAAGAAAGCGTAACCATAATATTTACCCAACATATCTACCACTTCAGCAAACTTATAAACTGGCAATTTGTTATGATAGAAACTAAGGACTTGATTACCTTCACTGTCAACAATGCTCATTGTACTAAAGTCAGCACCACTACCACTTGATGTATCGACTCCACCATAGTATCGTTCTGTTCTCTTAGGTAGTTGATAGATAAATAAATTCTTACCAACATACTTATGCAACATCTCTGGCAACGCTTGTTCCACTTCTTGTCTTGGTAATTCCTTTGCAACTCCCTGTATTCTATCCAACACCTTACTTTGGTCAAATACACTGAATCCACTTGAAATAAACGACTCCATTGGATTAGATGGAAACTCTTGATAGAACTCTTGAATACTCATATCCAACAACTTCCACTGTCTCCACATTATTTGTTTTAAGTTAGCACCAGCGTCAAACAATATCCTTTCCTCTGGCATTAAATCCTTTTCTTGCAATCTCATTCCAGAGTTCCACTCTCTAACCCACGCTTCTGCTTGGTCATATTCATGTTTAAATTGTTTTCTATATGCACTGGAATAGAAAGGGAAGAAGAATGCTTTGTACTTTGAGTTACCCTTATAAGCATTCATAAAGATTTTCTGATAGTGGTTAAATCCGTTTGATGTTGTTTCAATTACAATCCTACTACTATCATTCTTTGCTAATGCCTGTTCTGCTGACAGGATTACTTTCTCTTGGTTCTGATAGAAAGCATACTCTGACAATAAGATATATTGATAGGTACTACCTCGACCAATATCTTTTGTTCCAGCAACAGAACTCTGTATTCGACTGCCATTACTTAGTAAGAACTCATTTCTATTGCTACGTTTTACCTCTGGAAAATCATATTTGTCTACTGGCAAAGAGTCATACATCTGTTTAATCTTCTCAAACAATGATGTACTTGACTCTGATTTATATGAAACTAACATGTAGTTTGTATTTGGATAACGACAAGCATAATATAGACATAAACCTAATGATAGTGTACTGAATCCAATCTGTCTTGCTTTTGAGATAATGTTAAATTTCTCCATCTCATCAACAAACATTTTCTGCTGTTCATTTATCTGGAATGGTACAAAATCACCATCATTGTTTACTATCTTCACAAAGTTCTTTAACCAGAGTTCTGGACTTTCATTTATCCTCTTTAACTTCTGCTCCTTAGTCATTCTTGCCATTCACAATCACCTCTTATTAAAGTATCAAATCATCATCTTCTTCTTTATTTCCCTTTTCATTGTCAACTACTGCTTGTGCTGACTTCGCTAAGTTATCAATCTCTTTGGTTAATTGTAAGAATAGTTTGACTGCCTTCTCATCACCAGTTCTAGCATTGTCACTGACTGCATTGTAAATATCTTGTAAATCATCAGCAACTCTTGACTGTAACAGAATAGAAACTAATGCCTTGTATTCTGATGTCTTTTCCCAACGATAGTATGGGTTCATTGTTTTTTTACCAACTGTACTCAAAAACTCTTCTTCTGTCTTTTGTGGCAGTGTCTTATCAAACTTACTCTCTGGGAATTTATACTTAAAGTATTCTGCTCTGTCCCAACTAATTTGTTTTAATGCTTGTGATATATTCATTTAATCCCAACTCCTTATTTGATTAACTTCTTGTTCTTTCAATCTTTTCATCTTCTGTAGTGGAGTTTCATGACTATAATCTTCATACTCCACATCTTCATCATCAGCCCAACTTGTATCTACTTGTGGTGCTGGCTTATTAATACATGATGTATCTTTCTTTTCTTTCTGTTCTTCTGCTTTAATTATCTCATCAATAAGTGGTGGCTCATCATCATGCTCATCAACACCATCACTCATTTTCATTCTTGCTCTCATTTCCCAATCATCAATCATCATTCTCCCTTTGACACTTTTGCTTTTGATTTCATTAAAACGTTTATCTGCTTCACGTCTAACAACATCACAATCAGTTGTTAAATAGATTTCCATATCCTCTTCACCTAAGTCCATACCTCTATCAAATATGTTCATTCTTGTCCACATTCTAATGTCAGATGTTTTTTCAAGTAAGTTAGTCACTGCTCTACTTTTCTTTTCTTGAGCAACGATACCCATTTCATATTCTTTATCTTCCTTTTTTGACACTTCTGTGCTATACTTATTTCGTTCTTGTCTGACTTGCCCATCTTCTGTTGTGTAATATTTACCACTCTGGCAATAGATTGCTCCATCTTCAATCATCTCTGTAATCAAGCGAATGGCTGTTCTCTCACTTATATTAAGTACATTTTTCCACTCATTATATGAAATAGTGTAATTAATCTTCTCTCTCCATTTGATATGAACCAATACCTTTAATCTTTGACCAACATTCTTCATATCCTTACGAGCAAGTTCCGTTATGTCTTCTCTTACTTCTGTGTAGCCAGAAAATACACTTGAACCAGATTTAATGCTCTCACCATAAACATTGCCTGTCTTCTTGACTATTGTTTCAATAGTTAGATAAGAGTTGTTTTTAATCTTTTCATCATCACAATGGACAACAATATACTTCTTAGCAACCAATCCTTCGATTGCCTTCTTGATTCTTGTCTTACCTCTTGATTTATTTTTCTCTTCCCAATCTAATCTACAAGCCAACATATCAACAGTTGTTCTAGTTATCATCATGTTCCTTGCACTTGCATGGAATCCAATCTCATAGAATACTACAAACTCATCATCAGTCAAATAGAAATCTGACTCATATGCTAACGTCATCATAGGTATTCTCACATAACTATTATCAAATATATTTACTTGTTGCACCTCACCAATTACTTGCTCATCATTCATCTAACATCATTCCTTCCTTTAATTTATCAGTATAATTAATTTATCAATCTCAACTTATTTCTTCAGTTCATTTCCAATCTCTTTGTACTCAACTAATGCTTCACCTAGTTCTTCTGTACGTTCAAACTGCCAGAACTTACGTAATGTCTTTTCATTTAGTCCAGAACAAATGTATCTAAATCCCTTCTCTAATCGTAAAAACTTAAATAGATTTGTTGAGTAGCAGTAGTAATACTCTCTGTTCATTTACAATCATCTCCTTGTTTAGTTGAGTAGCACACAAAATTTTGACCAGTTAAAGCCAGTGAGAATATGTTATTCTTCTTTGTCTTGCTCCCTTTAGTTAAATTACTCTTGTTACTTTTAAACTTACGCTTTAATTTAAACTGTCCTTTTGGTAAGGTTAAATCAATTCCTAATATCTTTCCAACTTCTTCTAATTTAATGGCTGTTTCTAACTTACCATCAATTAATTCAATCTTTCCATTTAAGTTGTATTTCTTAGTAATCTTTTGAAAATCTCTTTGAGTATATTTATCTTGCAACTCAATCAATTCATCAAATTCTAACATTCTAAGATATTTGTTTTGCGTTTCTTTAAAACTTCTGATATAATGACCTTTATAGGAACTATCAATTACAAGTAATATCATCTTACCTTCGTCTGTGGTGGGTAAAGGTAAGTTGTAGTAACTCCATATTTGAAGTAATGTAGAGCCAGCATACTTATCTGTATAGTTGTCTCTACTTATTTTTAATATGGCATTTAAGTTTGCTGACTGTGGGTTAATGCTGTCTCTTCTTGACAACATTGTAACATGATTGTCCCAAATCTTGCCTTTCATTAAAGCAATATCGACTCCAATAGCAACCTTATCATTGTTTTCATCATCTACATACAACTCATCAAATGAATAGAAGTAATTGGTCTTATACCCTTTAATCTGTTCTAATACTTTAGAACCCAATAAACTATCTAAATCATCACTCATACATATTGTATATTTGCCTACGTTATTATCATTTACCCAATCTGGGAACTTACTTCTTATGTCTTTAATCATACTAATCGTGAAAGATTAACCTTCCACTCTGTACCAATAATAAAACTAATTATTTGAATCTTTTGTTAATGTAATGCTCTCCTTTTACTCCCATTGGTAAAAAGAGAGTATCAAGTTATAAATCCATTCACATATTTCACCTGCCTTCGCATTTTTCATTTATATAATTTCTGTATTTATCAATCTTCTCATCTATCATTTTACAATCATCATTTTCATATCTTGATAGCAATGATGGGCTACAACCAATGTATTTAGCAATATCGACTAATCTTACTTTACATTTCCTACGTTTCATTATGAATATATCCTTCTCATTCATTTAATTTAGCCACCTCTATTCGTTCATTAACTTTTTTGAGTGAGAATTAATAAAAAAATAGGGTAGATTTTCACTACCCTATTTAATTGTTATCTATTATACACCAGCAGGAACAGCAGTAAATTCTGCAACTGCTTTAGGTGAAAGGACTTCTAGAGTTGCTTCAGAAACAACTTGACCTGCAACTGAGTCACCAGTTTTACCAAGTAATTCAAACTCTGGTTGACGTAGGTAAGCAACGCTTAGTGCGTTTAAGTCAAATGCAAACATCTTGTCTGCTGGCACATGACGGTCAAGAACAAAGTTTAAACGACCATAGTTAGTATCAATTGTTTGAACAACTAATCCAAACTCATTTGTCTTAGCAACATAGTTGTAACGGTCTTTGTAGATTTCATCAATTTGTTCTTTAATGTCAGCATTTACAAGTACGTAAACTTCTGAAGCACCAGAACCTTGTTCCCACAATTTACGAGCAAGTGCTTTAACATTTGCTTCAGTTACTTCACCAGAAACTTGGTTGTCAGCGTGTACGTATTCTGCAATACCACCCATTTTACGAATACCAGAAACTTCACCATTATCTTTAGTACCATTGATTAAACGCTTCTCAATGTTTACTTTCAATTCAGCCAAGCGGTCATTGATTTCACTTGAGAATAAATCTCCAACCTCACCAGTTGCTTGTGCAGTTCCAGAAACCTTAGCAGATTTCATGAAGATTTCCATTACGTTGTTAAGTTCAGAACGAGTACCTTCTGCAAAGTTAGTTGCTTCAGCACCTTCTGCAACAGAAACATCTTCTGTAAAGTCAAGTGCTTTCTCTCTCCAAGTGTGAATCTTAGCAGTTGATTGCTTCACACGACCATTACCAATTAATAGTGTTGCGAGTGGAGTGTCAATTGGTGCGACAATTCCAATTTCCTTTGCCAATGAAATATTTTCTTGTGTAGTTAATTTAGTTGTGTCTAACATATTATCAATCTCCTCTTGTATTTTAATATTTGTTATTTAAACAGATTGGATAGTTTAGAGCCAATCATATTTACTGTATCTTTATTCTTTTCTGCCAACGAATACTTGTCAGTACTCTTGTGGTCATCTGGTACGAATCCACCATCTAACTCACGCTTGCCAATAATCTCTTTAAACTTACTAATTTGTTTCTTTAAACCCTCTGAGTCATCAGTATCAACAACAAAGAACTCTGCAAAATCTTCAAGTCCATTCTCTTTGAGTTCGTATGATTTCTCTTTCTCCCAAAGTTTACTGGCTCTATCTTGAAGTTCTTTCTCTTTCTCATCAACTTCTGGCTCTTGATATTGTTTGAGTAATTCATCAACCTCTTCTTGCGTATAAGTTTTTACTTCATCTTTTTGGTTGTCCTCAACATTATCTTCTTTTGTTTCAGCATTAGTATCATCTACTTGTGTTTTATCTACCTGTTCATTATCTTCTACTTGTTGATTATCTTCTACTTGTGTATTATCTTCCATTTAATCATCCTCCTTGTTTTGATTTAATCTGCTCTTCAAAACTATATAACCTATCATCTATATGGTCAATCCTAACACTAATTCTGTCTAATGATTTGCCAAGCGTTTCGAGAGTATTTGATGTCTTTTCTAGATGTCTTATTAATCTGTCTTCTCTATCTGCTGTCTTCTCTAAGTGTCTCATTAACTTATCCTCTCTACTTTTTGATTCTTTCCTAGTTTCAAAGAATAGCCACACGAATAAGACAGCGAATACACCTTGTGATATAACCATTTCTAAGGGAATTTCAAACCCTTGCATTCATGAACACCCCCTTATATTAAATAAAATCTCTGTCAAACCTACCTCTTGAAAGGATTGGCTTGTTATTATGTGTTCCAGAGAACTCGTAAATCAATGTATCTGATTCACCATAAGGAATAACATAATCATATTCATAAACACCAACATCAACTTTATTATCATTAGTAATAGCAACAGTTTCAACTTCTTGATAGTTATCGCCATCTAATACTCTTAAATTAACGTCTAGTGGGTCTACCGCATTTCCATTAAATGTTCTAAATTTAACTTTTAAACGAACTGTATCTCCTACAAAAGCCATCTAATCCCTCACCTCCACAATTGTTTTATTTAAAAGAACATTTACATTTGACATGTTTTGCATATCATTTTCATCTGATAAGTTCTCATAAATAGACAAGTTATATTTACTGTTTAAATACTCAGACAATGTACCATTTTCAATATGATTAACAATAGCATTGATTTCATTTGGTCTAAGGTTAGGTGTTATTGACCGTCCTACAATCAAATCAATGAATGAGAGTGCATGTCTAAGTGATTTCATTTCCTTGTATACGTCACTGACAACATCATTTACATGAGATGTTACTGTTTCAGTCATTATTTTTACTTGTCTTCTTAAAGTTTCTACATCACTTGTAATAGGTAAGATATAGGATGTGACTTCTTTTTCGCCTACTTTAATAATTTGTACTGACCTACTTACACCAGAAACAATATCCTTGACAAATGTTGTTCCTACTTTAACTGACTTAATTGTTTTCTGTATGTCTGCTGAAAACTCTTTGATAGTAGCAACTCTTTTTATAGTCGCTATTTTATCTAGCATTAAATTGGACTCAATGCTGTTTGAATAAGATACTATGTTTCTATCTTCTATAATAGGTACAATTTCTTCTCCAAATGCTTGTAGAGTTGGATATTGACCATCTTGTAATGACCAAATTGTACTACTCCAACCAACATAGGTAGAAGCGGTTTTCATTTGTGCAGTAGTTTTACCTGTTGCACCACCTTCTGATGTAGGCATTCCACTTGATTCTGTATCCCAATAACAGTTTACTGTAATATCAGAAGAACCAAATCCTAAAAATCCACCATTAGAACCTGTAGCATTAGTAATACTTCCAGTTGAATAACAGTTTCTAAAATCTAACTCATCACCAACAAAAGTACCTGCTCTACCAGCAAATCCACCACATCCTTGTCTTACGTCAGTGATGTTGACATGAGAATATAAATCTCTAATTGTACCACTATAAATTGCTCCTATGAGTCCACCAAGGTATTGGCTAGTACCAGACAGTCCAGTTATGTTACCAGTGGCATAACATCCTTTAATTATTGACCTGTTAGTACGACCTACTAATGCACCTGCATAGTGGCTTGTTGTATTGAGATTTATGTCTGTTAAACCTACATCTAATATGGTTGCGCCTTCAGTAAAACCAAATAAACCAGCATATAAATCACTTGTGTTAATAGTAAGATTTTTTATTCTAAATCCATTTCCATTAAGTTGACCTGTAAAATTTGTTGTACTATCGCCTATTGGTGTAAAGTCACCAAATGATGACATATCAATATCATTTGATAGTTCATATGATTCAGATAAATTATTTCTTATATTATCTAAATCTTGTGGTGTTGAAACATAGAGAACCATTTGTCATCACCCCTTATACCACCTGTGGAACTTGAATTTGGTGTTTGACAGTCAATTGGTCACTTGTTCCTTCCATTGTAAATGCTGTGAAAGATTCTTCTGAGTATGCTGTGCCACCACTAGCAACATCATAAATTGCAGATGAAGCAAATGTTTGTGGTAATGTTACTTCAGTATCAGAACCACTAACAACGATTTGCAATTCTAACGTTTGAGAACCTGCAACATGAGTAAAAGATACTCTTGAATCTGTTGGGTCTAGACGTAAGATTGCTGTATTTGTGTCATCACGAAGTTCAATGTATGTCCAATTTGCTTGAACAAAATCTCTAATTGACTGGTATCCATCTTGATTAATTTCTGCCAATCAAATCACTCCTTTCAAATTTGTTTATTTCTATTCATTTTTTTTAATCGTAATCAAAGAAAAAAATAGGGCAGTAAGTAGGAGGTACTCACCACCCTTGTCTTCATTTAAGAAGAAAAATGTAATAAATGAAATTAGCAGTTGATTAGTAATTGCATAAGAATTTAAAATTGTTATAAATAACTAATTTTTCATCCCTACATATATATAAGAAATTATATCCAGTAGTGTGACGTTTTTAAAATGGAGAATGAATCCATTTACTTCCACTATTATTTTGACGGTCAATCTCATCTTGCTTGCGTAATTCTTCCAAATATTTGTCTAAGTTTAGTTTAAACTCTTGCTTTAATATCTCTTCTGCTTTGACTATTCTGTCTTGTATTCGTTTTAACTTATGTTTAAAGTTACTTTCATTTAGACCAAATCGTTTAGCAAATGCTCTTTTATTTAATGTAATTAAACCATCAGCAAGGACTGTATAATCATCTCTGTAGTCATTAGTAATGTCATTATTAATGATTGTAATTATATCTCTGACCATTTGTTTCTGATTTTTGTTGAAGAATCTTTCTACATTCTCTTCAGTGAAAGTAAATCTCTTGACTTCAACATCTCCTAATATCATATGCTCTGGTGAGTCCCAACGTTCATGTTTAGACACATATGTTACAATACCGTTAATCGTCTTTCTGGTGACTCCCTGTTCTTTCATTTGTAAGTTCCAATACTTAGTTGCCCAAGCCCTGTTAATGTATTTAACGACCTCTTTAATGCTTCTGGAGACATCTACTTTAGTTAAAGCATATTCTAACGCTTCGATTACAAATGGCATTAAATACTCTTTGATTTGTTCTCTTGCTTTATCTACTTTTACATCTAAACTATCAAAGTGTTCAATTAGTGACCACAATTCTTCTGGTGGATATGATGTATTTTTTAACCAATCACTAACGTCCTTCCAGTTATCTTTTAGGTCTTGAGTATAACCACTGTAACGATGAGGAAGGTTTAAATAATCTCTTACTTGTTCTGCAACTTCATTTAATTCAATTAGTTCAGACATATTTCCTGCCCTCTCGCTCCTAGCACCTTTCATAAACTTCTCCATCATTGCTTTGATTCTATAAGCAACAAAGTCAACTGGGTCATTACTATTGACTGTTATTTTGTTACCAATTTCTTGTTCTCTTAATTTTAACAAATCAGTGTCTAACCTGTCAATGATAGTGTCAATGATTTGACTGCTATTTCCTAACTGAAACTCAATGATTTCTTCTTTGAATTTAACATCTTCCATTAATTTAGCCCCCAATTTTTATTTTAGTATAAACCATCACACTTAGTTGTTATGTGTGACGTTTTTTAACTATATACTAAGTATAACATAAATATTATTTTTGGTCAAATTATTTTGAGCATTTTTTGTAAATTTTTTGTAAAAAGTTTTTGAATGTTGTTTGAATGTTAGTTGTGACTTGCTGTTTATTTATTTATTTACTCTATTTTCTTCTCTTTACTATGACATTCTTGTATGAATTTATACAAATTTGTCACAACATAATGTCATTTTTGTATAAATTCATACAAATTTGTCATAAACTTATGGACAAAAAAATAGAGTGGCTATTTTACCACTCTAAGTTTTCTAACTCGTCTGCAATCATATTTAATTCTAATTTATACCTATTGTTTAAATCAACAGGAATACGTATTCTATTGTATTTATCTATTATAAGTGTTATTGGGTCTGAACCTATTAAACGTGCCATAGAGCGTAGTCCTTTTGCTTTGTATCTACCTTCTAAAGCATGACCGTTTAAACCTTTCATTACAAAAGTGTCTTTGTCAAAGTATCCATCAACCATTCTTAATTCTATTGCTAACATAAACCATCACTCTCCCCTTGTTTTGTTTCTTTTATTATAACAGAGACAGAAGTGGAAATCAACAATGAATTACTGGTTTAAAGTTAAATTTATGACTGTGATATTTGGAAATGAGATAGATGATTGGTTTAGATTAATTTTCTAATTTCGTCTGAGAGCGTTCTGACAACATTGAATTGGATTCTTTTAGTATGACTCTGAAAATATTAGTCAATATTAATTGGTTATAGAATGTTTGTTATAAAGTTTGTTATAAAGTTTTGTTTAAATTGTAGGTTTATTTATTTATTTACTCTATTTTCTTCTCTTTACTATGTCAATTTTGTAGAAATTCATACAAATCTGTCAGTGGATTATGACAAAATTGTATAAATTCATACAAATCTGTCATAACGACAAAAAATGGGAGCAACCAATTAAGGTCACTCCCAATATTAATTGTTAATTATCCCCAGCCACCACTTGAAGTTGATACAGTTAAAC
>Ga0194136_1000961_pt1 | contig 14505 bp, 10 predicted proteins | sample TARM_MetaG_T3A_1_FD_134023 | JGI IMG/M metagenome (GOLD analysis project Ga0194136, IMG submission 134023) | Freshwater microbial communities from Pennsylvania, USA, analyzing microbe dynamics in response to fracking - TARM_MetaG_T3A_14 (version 2) | ecosystem: Environmental > Aquatic >...
CGAATATCCTTACCTTACAGATTGTAGGGTTTGCTTCAGCAGACGTTCCTGCAGGGTTCACTATACTTTTTCTGATGCCTTTCCTGATGCCTTTCTTGATGCCGTGCCTGGGAAAGACTGTCGATAATTCTGCGCCTTGCCTCATTGGATTCCAGGTCATTAAGATTTCTATGGTGCTGTGGGGTCTTCAGCTCAATGATCTGATCCACGGTGCAGGGGTTTTTGGAAAGTACAACGATTCGACTGCCCAGGAGCAGGGCTTCGTCAATTTCATGGGTGACAAACACCACGGTATTTTTCCACTGGGTCCAAAGGCTTCGAAGCATATCGACCATGTTGATCCGAAGATCATAATCCAGAGATTTAAAAGGTTCATCCATCAAAAGCATCTCCGACTGATAATGATAGGCCCGGGCAATGGCGCAGCGCTGTCGCATACCGCCGCTCAGTTCATGGGGGTAGCTCTTCTCGAAGCCCTTCAGTCCCACCATCTCAATCAGCTCCCAAATTTCCGAAGAAGTCCCGCTTTTTTTCACCAGCCGGATATTTTCCTCCACAGTTTTCCACGGAAGAAGACGATCCTCCTGAAAGACGTAACCGGTCTTATCCTTCTTTCCCACAATCTCCCCTTCATCAGCGTCCATCAGCCCGGAAATCATATTCAGGAGGGTCGACTTCCCGCAGCCGGAGGGACCCAGGATGCAGGTAATTTCCTTATCCCGGATCTCGAGATCGAAATCCTTCACAACCGTCAGTTCCGAAAAGTGTTTGGTAAGATTTTTCAGAATCATCCTAGGCTCCCCTCCTCTCTCTTTTGTTTTCCTCGTTCCGATCCTTCAGTGCATAATACATAAAGGATTCCAGCTTCGACCGGTCCGTCTCATTTTCATTCCCGTCAAAGGTCATGCCTAAAACCGGTAAGGCTTCCGTGGACTGCTGATTTTCCTGCAGAATACTTAAAATCGTATTGGTGTTTTCATACATTGAAGCGGCAATCAGTCTTCCCTGGATCCCGGGAACCGCTCCCCTCGCCTTGGCCAATCGGTAGCGTCCGTTTCCGCCGGCATAGTACTTCAGTGCCTGGTCCGCATCGGCCTTTAATGCCTTCAGGTCTTTTTCAAAGGGGCTTGCCCCGTCCAGCTGATAATGAATCCTTTCCATCAGATTTTCCAGCATTTGTACCGCTTCTCCGGCATCCTTTTCGGTCTGTCTCTTCCCCTTGGAAAGAAAATCCTTCCAGTAAAACCACAGGTATTCACTAAGGGGCTGGTGTTTTATTTCAAACCCGTTATTCTCCAGCCTATCTTCCAGTTGATTGTTCAGCAGCGGATTAAAGAGAATGCCCGGATCACCGATTAATTGCAGGGTATCCGCCGCCTGGTTTTGATGAAGTTCCCGGATCTCCTTTGCCCCATCCTCCAGTTTTCCCATCGTAAGTTTGTCCGTCTCGATCAGGTGTATAAATTTATAACGGAATTTTTCCTTGCTTTTTCTCGGTGCCCGGTGAATCAGATCCCCTGCCAGCAGGATTTGAAACAGTTCTTCCCGAAAGTCGGCTTCTTTAATCAAATCCTCCACAAAAGGCGCCAGAACCCTCACTTCACCGAGATCGTTTTCGTCCAGCTTGCCGCGGATAATCTGATGATACTGTCCGCCGGCTTCCGAGCCTTCCGTCGTGGGCAGGATAAAACCGATGGGTTCCTTTCCTTTTAAGGACCTTTCTTTTGCCGCCGTTTCCAACACATCTCCCAGCAAGGCTGTAAAGGTCAGGTATTCCTTGGTCAGGGTCTTTTTTCGCCCGGCGGCCAGGGTATTTCTTGTGGTTTTCGGCAGCACTTTTACAGAGTATCCTTTTCGTTCAAGACTTTTCTCCAGCAGTTCGCTGTAGTTTTCCAGATAGGGCAGATACCAGGTGGTTTTTTTATCCATCGCCTTCAGATCCATCTCCATATTCAGGGTTTTCTCGGAAGGAAATTCCGCGCATTCCCGTAGATCCGGTATCGCTCCCTCATAGGATTTTTCCGCCTTCAGGGAATTGATAAAGGCTTCCAGACGGGTGACCACGCCCACGGAGGAGCAGTGTTCATCCACTTCCAGATGTAAAAATGGTTTCTCTCCCAGCTCATCCTTTACCAAATGCAGTAAGGCCGTATCCGGTCCGCACCCGTGATTGGTCAGGTAGATGGGATAGAGATTCGGATGATTTTTAATGATCCGAATCCCCGTCAGGATATGCTGGCCGAAGGGCCAGTACATATTCGGATAGTGCTCGGAGGTATCATAGTCATGGGCGGGAAGATTGGACAGGGTCAGGACTTTATGTCCCATGGCTTCCAGTTTTTCCGGAATGCCCATATTCAGTACCGGGTCGGTAATTCCGTAGGCCCGGGTTACAATCACAAAGGCCTTCTCTCCTTTTTTCAGACCCCTGACGGCTTCCTCACCCAAGGCTTCCACCTGTTTTTCAAATCCCTTAAAGCGCATCATCCCTTTGGCCAGGGCCGCCCCTGTCTGGAGTTTATTTTTGCCCAGCTCTTCTCCCAGGTCCATCAGTACTTTCATCATGTACTGCTTACCGAAATGAAAGGACAGCTCAGGAGTCAGCAGTCGAATTCCTTTTTTCTCCGGCTCCATAATTTTTTCGACAAGCTTCGGAGCGCACTGCATATACACGCACCCGTAATTTTGCCGGGTGGTGGATACCGGATGGGCCATGGTGTGCAGGGAAGGTAGGAATATATAATCCACTTCCTTTTCCATCAACTCCGCCACATGTCCGTTGATCAGTTTGATCGGATAGCAGGTTTCCTCCAGGGAGTACTCCTGACTTTTTTCCACCGTATTTTCATTACTGTTGTCGGAAAGGAGCACATTCATGCCCAGTTCTTTGAAAAAGGTGTTAAAGAGCGGAAAGAGTTTGTGTAAAAACAGTACCCGGGGGATGCCGACGGTTTTCTTGCCGGGAGTTTCAGCGGCTTCATAGCCCTGAAGATAACACTTCTCCACCGCAGCCAGCATACCGCTTTTTTTAGTGGTATCCACTTTGCTGTTGCTAATCTCTTTATTCGAATCACTACCGTTTTTTCTGCTGCTGATCACTTTATCCGGATCACTACCGTTTATTCTGCTGCCTATCGCTTTATCCAAATTTCCCGTAGCAGATTCCATGCCTTCTCTCGCCAGCACCGCAGCGCCGTAGGCTCCGGTCACACTGAAATAAGGGGGGACTTCCACGGGCTTTTTCAGGATCGAGCGAAAAGCATTGACCACCGCCTGATTATGGGCCACACCTCCTTGAAAGAAGATTTTTTTGCCCATGGGTTTGTTGCCCACCACCTTGTTCAGATAGTTGTTGGCAATGGAGTAGGACAGCCCCGCCGCAATGTCTTCGGTTTTTTCCCTTCGTCCCAGGGCCGCCGCAATATTGCTTTCAATAAATACGGTGCACCGATCCCCAAGATCCACGGGGCGGGTGGCCCTAAGGGCTAAATCTCCGAAGGCCTCAATGGGGATATCCAGTTTTTTCGCCTGCTCCTCAATAAAGGATCCGGTACCCGCTGCACAGATCTTGTTCATTTCGAAATCCACCACACCGCCGTCTTTCAGTTTGACAAATTTGGAATCCTGTCCGCCGATCTCCATAATGGTATCCACTTCCGGGTCCATACTCCAGGCTCCTTTGGCCTGAGCGGTAATTTCATCCACAATCACGTCGGCATCCACCATTTTTCCCGCCAGATGTCTTCCGGAACCGGTGGCGCCGATGCCGAGAATCTCCAGAGGCCGGTTTACCTCCTCTTTGATTTTTTCAATCCCCAGGGATACTGCGGCCCCCGGATCTCCTTTGGTACGTAAATACTGATAACTGATTACCCGCTGCTCTTCATCCATCAGTAATACATTGGTGCTTGTGGAGCCCACATCCAGTCCCAGATACCCGGAAAGGGTCCCCTCCTTTGAAGCAAAGGTCCGGTGTTTGTCCCTTCCGTCCTGAATTCCATAATCTCTGAGGGGGTCAAACACAATGCGGTCCCCGGTTTGTTCTTCGTAGTAAAAGTCCTTGGTCCCTTCGGCAAGCTTCATAAGATCCAGGGGATATTTTTCCCGCAGGGCCAGAATTGCCGCTCCCAGCGCCGAAATGTTTCCCGGGTTATCGGGAAGGATAAAATCCTCCTTACCCATTTTCAATACGGACTGTAAGGCGTCGAGTATGGCCTGATTTTTCGCCACCCCGCCCGCAAGCAGAATCGGCTTTTGGATGGGATGTTTTTTGATCACATTGGCCCGATAATTTTTAACAAGGGCATAGGCCAGACCCAGTAAAATGTTTTCCACCGACTGCCCCTCCTGCTGATGATGGATAATATCGGTTTTGGCAAACACACTGCATCGCCCGGCAATCCTCGGGATCTCCGTGGCCTGTTCCGTCTTCGGGGCGTATTCCTCCAAGGCCATTCCCAGTCGGGACACCTGCTCTTCCAAAAATGAGCCGGTCCCGGCGGAACAGTTGCTGTTAATGGAGATGGTAAGGCCCGTGGCTTTTTCCTGTAGACCGGTGATGTATTTCGAGCTCTGTCCGCCGATTTCAATAACCGATCGAACCTCCTGTCCACGGGCGACGCTTCCCTCCACTAGAGCCGTCACTTCATTGATTCCACGGATTCCCCCGGCATTCGTCAGGGCCTTTGCACTTTGCCCCGTGGCACCGCCGAAATGAATTTTTCCCGAATATTTTTTCTCAAGAAATTCTATATACTCCTCCACGGTCTCCTTAATTCGCCCCTTATGGAGGGTATAGGTGTTTTCCACAATTTCTCCTTCCTTATTGAGCACTACCGCTTTGAAAGCTGAATAGCCGATATCGATCCCTACACTGTACATATTGTATCCTCCTAGCTTCTATTGACTCCGATTGTTCCGGATCCTTGTGCGTTATAATATTGACATTGATTATCATTACCATATATACTGGATACAGTATAACAATAATTACAGCAAAAAAGTGTATCCTAAGATACACTTTGATAACATTTCTCATTTACTCAACTATTTAAGGAGGGATCCACAAATGTCCGATCATAAAAATCAACCCTTAAGGAAACTGCAAAGCCGACTCCAGCGCTGTATTCTGTTTGGTGATCTTTCCAGTGAGGAACTCTTAAGCCTCTTATCGAAAATCGACTACCGGGTGCAGAATTTTAAAAAAAATGAGGTGATCTTCAGTCCCCATCAAAAGACCGACACCCTGGGCATCCTTCTGGCCGGTACCGTGGATGTGCAAAAAGTTTTTTCCTGCGGTAAAATTCTTACGGTCAATCGGAGGTTTGCTCCGGAGCTGATCGCCGATGCCTCGATCTTTGCCGACATCACCCACTACCCTTCCAGTATCCTGGCGGTGGAAGAAAGTTTAATCTTCTTTATCAATCGGGAAAACCTCTTACGCTTATTTAGTCTGAATGAAAATATTATGGCACGATTTTTACAGTCCGTATCCAACCGTGTGCTTTTATTGAACAATACCATTGAAATTTTATCCATGCCCTCGGTAATGTCGAAAATTGCCTGGTACTTACTGAATGCCTACAAAAGACAGCAGAGCGCGAATATCAAAATGGTCTACACGAAAAAAGCCCTGGCGGAACACCTGAATGTCTCCCGCACCACCCTGTCAAGAGAACTGAAAGCCTTGAAGGAGGATGGGGTTATCTCCTTCAGCCGAAAATCTATTACCATTCTTGATCTCGAGAAACTGGAGAACCTCTGCTCTCAACCGCGCTAAACCTTTCCTAGCCTTACTTTGAAATATCCATGGGTTATTCTAATGATAATGGGTACAATATTAGTAATGGATTCCCCTAAACAGGATCCGAAACTGCAACTAGTAACAATTGATAATAGTTGATAACAGTAAGGCAGCGGTAGAAAGGAGTTATGCAAATGGCGCGGAACAGGCTTGAAAGTAAGTATTTATCATTGGAAGAGGGCATTGAGATGCACTATGTGGAAAAGGGGGAAGGCGATCCCATGGTACTGATTCCGGGACTCACCTTTTCCTGGGAGATTTTCAAAGCACAGATTGATCACTTTTCGGAGCATTACCGGGTCATTGCCATCGACCCCAGAAGTCAGGGACTATCCACCAAAACCATGCACGGAAACGACTATTTGACCCACGGTAGCGATCTTGCAAAACTGATTGAGGAACTGGAGCTGGAAAACTTCGTTCTGGTGGGATGGTCCACCGGAAATTTTGATGCCTGGGGCTATCTTAAGCAGTACGGTCCTGACAAAGCTCGGGCGGTTATTACCATTGATATGTCTCCCAGACCCCTGTCAGCGGATCCCGAGGATTGGACGGAGGCCAGCATTGAAGAGCTTCGCACGGTAGTCTCCGAGATTCTGATCAGCCCGGAGGGAACCCGGGACTTTTTTACCGACTACACCAAGGAAGTGATGCTGGAGCACGCTCCTGATGCGGACGAGCTGGAATATATTTTGGATCTCTCCGCGAAAACCCCCTACTACGTCTGCAGCGCCCTATTTACCAATGCGGTTTTTTCGGATTATACCGAGACCGTCAAGGAGGTTGCTGAGAACGTCCCTTCCCTGATGTTCATTGCCGAGCACTGGGCGGATGTGGCCGAGCCTTATATGAAAAAGATCTCTCCGAACACCCAAACCACGGTTATGGGCGGGCACTTAATGTTTTATGAGTATCCGGAGAAATGGAACAAAGAAGTGGACACCTTCTTAAAGGAGGTGAAATAATTTATGAAATATCTGGCGATGAAAAAACATGAACACAAAAAACACGGGGTGCTTATTCCAATGCTTACCTTCTTTATCGGAGTTACCCTGGGTTTCTTTACCGCTCCGATCAAAAAAGGGATCGGAAATAACAGTGGAAATACTACCCATAATTATTATGGCAACAATGAACCCTCTGATGAGCTAAGCTAGCTCTGCAATATGGACATCAGACAAGCAGACAAGAGCAGACAAGGGGACAGGGACCTGTCTTTTTTGATGACTATTTTTTCAGCTGATATTTTTCCATCCGATACAGCAGCGTGTGACGGCTGATACCCAGCATTTTCGCCGCCCGGGTCTGATTGTAATCTGTCCGCTCCAGGGCCTGAAGGATCAGATCCTTCTCCAAATCATCCAGATTAATCCCTTCCTCGGGCAGTTGAAAGGGCGTCTCACCGCTTTGCACCGAATCAGCATCAGCAGAGACTCCACCGCTTATTATCCCTGCCGGCAGATCTTTCTTTCCGATCACCGGCCGGTTGCTGATGATCAGGGTGCGCTCTATAATGTTCTCCAGCTCCCGGATATTCCCGGGCCAATGATAGTTCCCTAAGACCTCGATGGCCTCCTCCGAGAGAATCATATCTTTTTTCCCGAGTTCCTTTTGGAATTTTTCCAGAAAATGCTGTGCCAGCAGAGGGATATCCTCTTTTCTCTTTCGAAGCGGCGGAAGTTCGATGGGGAAAACATTCAACCGGTAATATAAGTCTTCCCGGAATTCCTGTTTTTTCATTTTTTCATAAAGATTCTGATTGGTGGCCGTAATAATGCGGATATCCACGGGGTGGCTTTCCATACCGCCTACGGGTTCCACCTCTTTTTCCTGGAGGACCCGCAGGATCTTTACCTGCATGCTCAGGCTCAGCTCTCCGATCTCATCCAGAAAAACGGTCCCGCCTTCGGCCCGTTGAAATTTCCCGATTTTTCGTTTTACGGCTCCGGTAAAAGCGCCTTTTTCGTAACCGAAGAGTTCACTTTCCAACAGATTTTCCGGAATTGCGCCGCAGTTTACCTTGACATAGGGACCCTGATGCCGCGCACTGTTTCGATGAATGGTATCGGCGATAATTTCCTTTCCCGTACCGCTTTCCCCCAGAATCAGCACCGTCGCATCGGTTTTTGCTACCTGATTGACCATTTTTAATACCCCATTCATCTTTTCGCTTTTTCCGATAATGGGCTTTCCCTGTTTCAGTTCCAGGGCTTCTTCCAGGTAATCCACCTTTTCTCTCAGACCTTTAAATTCCAGGGATTTTCGAAGAATTATTCGAAGTTCATCCACATCAAAGGGTTTGGAGATGTAGTCCAGGGCTCCGAGCTTCATCGCCTCTACGGCGGACTCGGCGGTTCCGTGGGCGGTGATCATGATCACGGGGATTTCCCTGTCCATTTCTTTTTCCATCCCCTTCATCTTCTTCAGGGCGCTCATACCATCGATTTTCGGCATTTTCAAATCCAACAGCACAAGATCCGGCTGCTCTTTTTCAAAAACCCTCAGCCCCTCTTCCCCGTCTGCCGCTTCGAAAAATTGGTAGGGTTGATTTTTAAAGGCCCGCTTAATGGCCCAGCGCATATTTTTCTCATCATCCACAATCAGTATTTTATGCATGATCTTCATCCTCCTTGGAAATGTACGGCAACTCAATTATAACCCGGGTGCCTTTTTTCACTTCACTGCTGATTTTTAGACTTCCCTGATGTTCTTCGATGATTCGGTGGGTTATGGAAAGGCCGAGGCCGGTTCCCTGATCCTTTGTGGTGAAAAAGGGATCGTAAATCTTTTTAAGGTTTGCCGGATCAATGCCTTTTCCCTGGTCCTGGATAATCACCCGGACCCATTTTTGTTCCTGCAGATTATCGGTCTTTACCTCTGAGAGCTTAATCCTCAAAGTTCCCGCCGCTTCTGATTTTTCCTCGGCCTCTTTCGCCTCGTCCATCGCCTGAATTCCGTTAAGCACCAGATTCAGCAGTCCCTGCTTCAGTTTATCCGGATCCCCTTTAATGATATAATCCTCAATCCTTGGCTCAACAATCAGTCGAAGCCCTTTTTGCTCTGCCAGCTTTCGGGTCATCAATTCCAAATCCCGCAACAGTTTTTTTAAGGAGATCTTCTCCATGGTCATCTTCCCCGGCTTCGCAAAATCCAGCAGACCCTCCACTACTTTATTTGCCCGATGGATCTCCTGTTCAATGATCGCTAAACTCTCGTTCATCTCCTCATCGGTATTTTCCTCCCGGATGGATTGACTGATGGTTTTGATGATCCCCAGGGGATTTCGAATCTCATGGGCCACCCCGGAGGACAGTTCCCCCACGGCCGCCAGCCGCTCTCCCCGACGTACCTGTTCTTCCAGTTCCCGTAGCCGGGATACATCCTCAATCATTAAAACCGCTCCTTCGATTCTCTCCGTCACATCCCGCACCGGAAAGATGGTGGACTTCAGATAAAACCGGGTTGCAAACTTATTTTCGTACGCGATTTCCGCTCCGGAATAATTCTTTCCCAGCTTCATTGCCTGCTGCAGATCCTCTTTCAAATCATTTTTACGAAGAAAACGGTGGACGTTTTCCGGCGAATGAAAAATCCGTCGGGCTTCCCGGTTCATGGATTGCAAATTCCCGTCCTCATCAAAGGCCACTACACCGGTATCAATACTGTTTAAGAGGTTACGGGTGTATTTTTCCAGATTGCTGACTTTGACAACCTGATCTTTAAGGCCCTGACGGGCTTTGTAATCTTCCTCCACCAGATAGCCGGTGATAAGGCCCACAACCACGAACATCATCGCCTCCAGCAACTGGTTTAGGAGTTCCATATTCAACTCGCCGAAATACACCAATAAATGGGGAGCATAAAGAATTACGGTAAGCACGGAGACCACAAGGGCCCCTTTAAGGCGGAATTTAAAGGCTGCGATGATGATCGGAAAATAATACAGTCTTCGAAAAAAATCATGGAGCTGCCAGTCTCTGGACTCCGTAAAATAATGAAAACCGGTAATCAGTATTAACATAAGTATAGTAAGGCCAAAAGCCCGCTTATTCGGAATTATATCCAGCTTTTGGGCGGCCCTGGATTTTTTGTCCATCCTTATCCCTTCTTTCAATTTTCTACTGTGCCATATCCTACACTTTATATACCCGGGATATTTATAGCCACACATTTAAAAATGAAGGCCCAGCGGAGTCCCACTGAGCCTTTAAGAACTGATTTCTTCCCTTTTGCTTGCTTTTTACTTGCTTTTTACATCTACCTTACTTCCGTTGAAGATGTTTTTTCTTGCTCTGGTATTCTTCTTCGTCGATCTCGCCCTTGTCAGACCTTTCTCTACCGCAAGTCCTCTTTACTATTGACGAACCTTTTGATACAATAGAGTTAACAGATTTGGTCAAACGTTTAACCAAACGAAGAAACAACGCGAAGATAACAGATATCAATGGATAAACGATGAACAACGGATAAACCATGGAGGGATAGCGATGTTTGATAAAGAAAATGCCCACGAAATTTTAACCTCACAAAAATTAACCCACGAACAAAAAGTCATGCAGCTGGCAAAGGCCGCGGAAAACGGCGTGGAGGTTCTTACGATTACCGATAGAATGCAAACCTTTTTCGATAACGGGAGCATTCACGATCTCTTTGAAGGGGGAGCCCCTTATCGTCCCCGCTACATTATGCCGGACTACCAGAAATTCATCCGGCAGGGCAGTGACTTCTTAAAAGTCGCGCCGCCAAAGGATTTTGATGAACTGATTTTTGCTCTTATGACCATCTATCGCCATACCCCGTCGATTACGAATTTTCCGGTGTATCTCGGAAATCTGGATCAACTGATCGAACCCTTTATCAAGGAGGTATCCGATGAGGCGGTCGTCAAGAAACTGACCCTGTTTTTCAATTACCTGGACCGTACCATTACCGATTCCTTCTCCCATGGCAACATCGGACCGAAGGAAAGCCGGGCAGGTTATCTGATTCTGGAAGCGGAAAAAGACCTGCAGAATGCGGTACCGAACTTTACTATCAAATACGATCCCGCAGAAACCTCCGACGCCTTTATGAAAAAGGCCATTGAGACCTCCCTCACCTGCTCTAATCCGGCGATTTGCAACCACGCGGTCAACCAGAACATCTATGAGGGGGAATACGGAATTTCCAGCTGTTACAACATCCTTCCTGTAAAGGGCGGCGCCTATACCCTGACCCGCTTAACCCTGACGAGACTTGCGGAAGTATCGGACAGTGTAGAGGAATTTATGGAGGATTTGCTACCTGAGACCATAGAGCTGATCGGAGATTATATGGCCCAGCGTATTCGTTTTATGGTGGAAAAATCCGGATTTTTCGAAAGCAGCTTTCTTGTTAAGGAAGGACTGATCTCTAAGGATCGATTCGTCGGGATGTTCGGGGTTACCGGTCTTGCAGAAGCGGTCAATACCCTGTTGAAAGATCAGGGACTCACCTACGGCACGGACGAGGAAGCGGACGCTCTGGCAACGAAAATTTTGGACCGGATAAAAATCCTGGTGGAGAAACTACAAGCCCCCTACTCCCCCTTAACCGGCGGGAAATACGTACTTCATGCACAGGTGGGAATTGATACGGACCTTGGCGTAACCTCTGGGGTGCGAATTCCTGTGGGAGATGAACCGGAAGATTTTATCGAACATCTTCGACACTCTTCCAAGTATCATAAATACTTTCCCGCAGGCGTTGGAGATATATTCCCGATCGCAACCCATGTGGATGCCAATCTGGATTCTCTGTTGGATGTGGTGAAAGGCGCCATGCAGGTAGGCGTACACTATATGTCCTTTTATGCTGCAGATTCGGATCTGGTCCGGATCACAGGCTATCTGGTGAAACGAAGCGAGATGGAAAAATTTGATCAGAACCAAGCGGTACTTCAAAACACCACCCATTTGGGAGCTCCAAGCTACAAAGTCAACAAGCTGGCGGAGCGAAAAGTCCGTATGACGGATTAGAGTTTGAACCCGGATCATGGATAAAAGGAGTTGGCAGTGTGATTACAAACGGAGACAAGAGTAATGCCGAAAACAATGAAAAGAGCCTTGGCGGTTCGATGGATACAATCAATACAGCGGCGAGGAAAGTACCGATCAACCGGATCATTCCCATATCCACAGTGGATGGTCCCGGTGCCCGCACCGCAGTATTTGTTCAGGGATGCAATCTGGCCTGTGAGTTTTGTCATAATCCCGAAACCCAGGAGATGGTTCAGGAAAAAAAGACACCGGAGCACTTAAAATTGAAAGATGCAGGGGATGGCAAGAACCAAGGCAAGAAAGGTTTTAACATCCGTTTCCTGTCCGCTAAAGAGGTATTTGAGGAAATCCGGCCGAATATTCCCTTTATCCGGGGAATTACCACTTCCGGCGGGGAATGCGCGCTGTACCCTGTATTTTTGGAAGATCTTTTCACGTTGGCAAAATCCGAAGGGCTATCCACATTGATGGATACCAACGGAACTATTGATCTGTCGAAGTTCCCGGGCCTTATGGTGGTGACCGACGGGGTCATGCTCGATATCAAGGCCTGGGATCCTGAGGTCTTTACGAGACTTACCGGAAAAAAGCCGACGGGGGCGCTGACCGTGAATCTTCGGTACCTCGCATCCAAAGGGAAGCTTGCAGAAATTCGCCTGGTTTGTCAGGACTCCTGGGTGGATATTGAGGGTGCGTTAGAAGGCGTAGCGAACACAATTCCGGATAAGTACCAAACAACTCCGCTAAAGCTGATTGCCTTTCGCCGCCACGGCGTAACGGGAAAGATGCAAAACGCGAAGACTCCAACGGCCAAGGAAATGGAGACTTATCGAAGGATGGCGGAAGAACTCGGTTATGAAAACATTTTGCTTCGATGAACCGTCGATAAACCATCGGCGGACAGTGTGAACAATGCAGGCTAAGGATTCGGTAGATCGGAAGAACGCAGGCAAAGGATTCGATAGCCCGAAAGATACAAAGCCCCGAAAGTGAGGTTGAAATAAACCTTCTTCGGGGCTCTTTTTAGTGCTTTTACCAAAAATGCAGTGTTTTTCAAGTTTGCACAGTTTTCATTAATGCAGAGTTTTAAAGGTTGTAGTGTTTCTCAAGGTTGTAATGTTTCTCAATAATGCTGTGTTTTCAAAGATGCAGTTTCTCTAAATAGAGTTTCTCAAGACTGAAGTTTTGAAGATGCAGTTTTATTCGAGAAGGCAGTTTTTTCAAACTCCTATTATCTGCATTTTGTTTAGGTAATCTCCGGCCGCTAGTCTTCATTGTCCGGCAAAAAGGCGACGCTGTCCCGCTCGATAAAAGTGGGAATGAGTACCGTTTCAGTAATCTTTCTTTCATCCACCAGGCTGCGGTAGGCTTCATAAGCTTTGTCTGCCAATAGGATAACGTCTTGGATAACGGTAGTGATCGCCAGGCCGAAGGTAAAGTCTTCGGGAATGTTATCGTTGCTGATCAGGGAAATATCCCCGGGGATGTTTTTTCCCTTCTCCCGAAGGGCTTTTAAAAAACCCAGGGTCATTCGATCGTTACAGGAGAATACCGCAGTGGCGTCCGTTGAAAGAAGGGCTTTCCCCGCTTCATAGCCGCTGTTATAGCCGTAATCCCCGTACATAATCCATCGGGGATTCGGCTCAATTCCCTGTTCCAGCAGGGTCTCCGTATAACCTTTCAGCCGGGAACTTGACGCTCCCTTCTCTGGCGGCGGGGCAATGATTCCGATTTTTTTATGTCCCCTGGCTAATAGATGGGCTGTGGCTTTCCGGGCACCGGCCTCGTTATCAAAGATGACCTTACTGATGTCCATATCCTCCAGGGCCCGGTCAACAAATACCAAGGGGGCCGACAACTTCGAGAGTTTAATGTTGATCCGTGGATCACCAAAGGCCTCGAAGCTTGGACAAAAGAAAATACCGTCCACCTGCCGGGCATCAAGAACATCGAGCAGACGAAGATCTCCGTCGGCCTGTTCGTTACTGTTGAGGATCAATAATACACTATTTTCCTCAAGACAGTGTTTTTCCAAATGTTTGGCCAGTCGGGAGAAATAGGGATTTTCAATATCGGGAACAATCAGGCCGATCAAGCCGGAACGGTTGGTGACCAGGGCCCTTGCGGCCTGGTTGGCCCGGTAATTCATCTTTTTAGCGACGGCGAGGATTTCCTCCCGTTTCTCATCGCTGATACGAATGGGTTTTCGGTTCAATACCTTCGATACCGCGGTGATGGAAACACCGGTGGCATCGGCAATATCTTTTAAGGTGGTTTTCATCGGCTCATCCTCTCCTCAGGATTTTCGAAAGCTTTTTCGGACTAAATCCGATTTACCCCGGTATCAATGGCTGCCTGGGTAACGGCCTTGGCAATTTGGTCCGCCACCCTTTCGTCAAAGGCATCAGGTAAAATATACTCTTCCGTCAGTTCTTCTTCACTGATCACCTCTGCGATGGCTCTCGCTGCCGCAAGCTTCATTGCTTCATTAATCTCTTTTGCCCGAACGTCCAAGGCTCCTCGAAATACTCCGGGAAAGGCCAGCACATTGTTGATCTGATTGGGAAAGTCCGAGCGTCCGGTACCGATTACCTTCGCTCCCCCTTTTTTCGCGATATCCGGCATAATTTCCGGTACGGGGTTCGCCATGGCAAAAACGATCGCGTCTTCACTCATACTTCTTAC
>Ga0194136_1000965_pt1 | contig 14486 bp, 16 predicted proteins | sample TARM_MetaG_T3A_1_FD_134023 | JGI IMG/M metagenome (GOLD analysis project Ga0194136, IMG submission 134023) | Freshwater microbial communities from Pennsylvania, USA, analyzing microbe dynamics in response to fracking - TARM_MetaG_T3A_14 (version 2) | ecosystem: Environmental > Aquatic >...
CAATACATTTGAGTTATTGTATACTTGTGTCACATAAGGATGAGCTTTCTTCAAAAATTGAATAATAAACTTTTTAAGGGGCAGGGTGAAATTCCCGACCGGCGGTTATAGTCCGCGAGCTGTTTTTTAACAGCAAGAACTGGTGTAATTCCAGTACCGACAGTACAGTCTGGATGGTATTAAAAGTTTTTTAGCTAATTTATTTAGCTATTTTGTGTTAGCTTTTTAGCCCCAATTTTTTAATTGGGGCTTTTTATATTATAAAAAATACAATAAAATATGGAGGTCAAAATGAGAGTAATCGAAGGAAAATTTCAAGGGGAAAATTTAAAAATCGCAATAATAGCAGGAAGATTTAATGAATTTATTACTTCAAAATTAATTGGTGGTGCAAAGGATGCCCTTGTAAGACATAATGTTTCAGAAGATAATATTGACTTAGTATGGGTACCTGGGGCTTTTGAAATGCCACTTGTTGCAAAAAAATTAGCAGATAAAGATTATGATGCAATAATTACTTTAGGAGCTGTAATTAGAGGTTCTACTCCTCATTTTGACTATGTTTGTAGCGAAGTGTCAAAGGGTGTAGCTACTGTATCTTTAGATAGCGGGAAACCAGTAATATTTGGAGTGTTAACAACTAACAGCATAGAAGAAGCTATAGAAAGAGCTGGAACAAAGGCAGGGAATAAAGGCTTTGATGCAGGAATGACAGCTTTAGAAATGGTTAATTTATTAGGGGTAATCTAATATGAAAGAATATATGTTAGAAGCAATAAGTCTTGCTAAAAAAGGAATAGGAAAGGTTAATCCCAATCCCTTAGTTGGAGCTATTGTAGTAAAAGATGGGAAAATTGTAGGTAGAGGTTATCACAAAGAATATGGAGGACCTCATGCAGAGGTCTTTGCAATACAAGAAGCAGGAGCTTTAGCAGAAGGAGCAACTATTTATGTGACATTAGAACCTTGTTCACATTATGGCAAAACACCACCTTGTGCAGAATTACTTGTAAAAAGCAAGATAAAAAAATGTGTAATTGGGATTAAAGACCCAAATCCTCTAGTGGCAGGTAGAGGAATAAGGAATTTGGAAGACAATGGCATAGAGGTAGAAGTAGGATTACTTGAAGAAGAAATAAAAAAAATGAACAGGGTATTCTTGCACTATATTACTAAAAAAACTCCATTTTTCTATTTAAAAACAGCAATAACCTTAGATGGTAAAATTGCCCTTGCCAATGGTGAAAGTAAGTGGATAAGTAATGAGTTTGCAAGAAACTATGTTCAAAATTTGAGAAACGAATTTATGGGAATAATGCTTGGAATAAATACTGTTAACAAAGATAATCCAAGCTTAGATGCGAGAATAGAAAATGGCATTGACCCATATAGAATAGTTATTGACCCTTTTTTAGAAATAAAAAAAGACAGTAAATTTTTGGAAAAATCCAAATTAGATGAAAAAAGCATAATAATAACTAGTACATCTGAAAAAGATAAAATTAAAGAATTTGAAGAATATAAGGTGAAATTCATATGCTTGGAAGATAGAGATTTTAAAATTGCAAATATAAAAGAAGAACTCTATAAATTAGGAATAGATTCTGTTTTGGTAGAAGGTGGTAGAAAATTAATTAGTATAATGTTTAAGGAAAATGCCATAGACCAAGGAACTATCTTTATAGCACCTAAAATAACTGGTGATAAAAATGCAATATCCTTGGTAGAAGGTAGAAGCATAGAAAAGTTAGAAGACAGTATTTTATTAAAAAATCCAAAATATGAAATTTTTGGAGATAATATAGCCTTACATTTTGGAGGGGAATAGCTAATGTTTACAGGTCTAATAGAGGAAATAGGAAGCATAGAAAATCTAGTAGATAATAAGGATTCTATTAGAATAAAAATAAAATGTAAAAAAGTTATTGAAAATGCCAATATAGGAGATAGCATAGCCACTAATGGTGCATGTTTAACAGTAGTAAATCTAGGAAAAGATTACTTTGAGGCAGATATAATGCACGAAAGTATTAAGAGAACAAATTTTAAATATCTTAAAAGAGGGTCAAAAGTGAATTTGGAAAAATCACTAACACTTAGTACCCCTCTTGGTGGGCATTTGGTTACTGGGGATGTAGATACAGTATCTAAAATTATTGACAAAAGAAATGATGGTATAGCTATTATTTATCGGCTTTACATAGATGATAAATATGAAAAATATCTAGTGGAAAAAGGTAGGATTACCCTTGATGGTACTAGTCTTACTATATCTAATATGGGGAAAAACTGGGTAGAAGTAAGCATTATTCCACATACACAGAAAAATGTAATTTTAGGTGAAAAAGAAATCGGAGATACAATTAATCTGGAATTTGATTTAATTGGCAAATATGTAGAAAGAATTTTATCTTTTAATAATACAGGGAAAAATAAAAAAAGTATAAGTATGAGCTTTTTAGGGGAAAATGGATTTTTATAAAATAAAGGGGGAGAAAAATGTTAAATAATATAAAAGAGGCTTTAGAGGATATAAAAAATGGAAAAATGCTAATTGTTGTAGATGATGAAGACAGAGAAAATGAAGGGGATTTAATAATTCCAGCTGAAATGGCAACATATGAGTCAATTAATTTTATGGCAAAGGAAGCAAGGGGGCTAATCTGTGTTCCCATAGAAGAAGAAAAAGCAAAGAGATTAGGCTTGCATGAAATGGTACAAAATAATACTGACGAACTAAAAACTGCTTTTACTGTTTCTGTAGACCATATTAGTACTTCTACTGGAATTTCAATTAGTGATAGACTGGCTACTGTTAAGGCCCTTGTTAATCCCTTATCAAAGGTAGAAGACTTTAAAAGACCAGGGCATATCTTTCCATTAATAGCTAGAAATGGTGGAGTACTAACTAGAAATGGGCATACAGAAGCTAGTGTTGACTTGGCTCGCCTTGCAGGATTAGAAGCTACTGGTGTAATCTGCGAAATATTAAATGAAGATGGTACAATGGCTAGATTACCACAATTAAAGGTTTTTGCTGAAAAACATAATTTGAAAATAATAAGTATAGCTGACTTAATTGAATATAGAAAAAATTTAGAAAATATTGTTACTTTAGAATCAGAAGCGATAATGCCAACAAAATATGGTGATTTTATTTTAAAAGCTTATAAAAATACCTTAGACGACAAAGAACATATGGCTTTGGTAAAGGGAGATGTTGAAAATAAAGAAAATGTAAAAATTCGTATACATTCAGAATGTTTTACAGGAGATATTCTTGGTAGTTTGAGATGTGATTGTGGAAATCAATTACAAGAGGCTATGAGAAGGATAGAAGAAGAAGGTGTAGGCGTTATAATATATATGAGGCAAGAAGGTAGAGGGATTGGGATTTATAATAAGTTAAAGGCTTATAACTTACAAGATAAGGGACTAGATACGGTAGAAGCAAATATACATTTAGGTTTTGCTCCTGACATGAGAGATTATACTATTTCCAGTGCCATTATAAAAGAATTAGGGATAAAAAGTGTAAACCTTCTAACTAATAATCCTAGTAAAATAAAAGGTTTAAAGAATAACGGGATAAAGGTAGAAGGCAGAGAAGGTGTTTATACAGAACTTAATTCTAAAAATAAAGAATACTTTAATACTAAGGTAAATAAAATGAGTCATATCCCAGCAAATTAAAATATAAATTAATAGACTTTTTGTCAAATAGTTTTCTAAAAGTTAGGGGTTCAAAATTTTGAACCCCTACAAATGTTATAGTTTATAAAAAATTCTCCAATTCTTCTACCTTGAAACCAATTAAGAAATCTGTATCCTTAATTAATAAAGGTCTTTTAAACAACATAGGATTTTTTGCCAAAAGCTCAATAGCGTCTTTATCTGAATAATTAACCAATTCATCTTTTAAATTCAGTTCCTTGTAAACTGTACCACAAGTGTTAAAGAATTTTTTAAGTGGATATTTTCCTGTTTTATATAGTTTCATAAGAGCTGTTTTACTAGGTGCTTTTTCTACTAGATTAACTAGTTTATATTCCACTTCTCTTTCATTTAAAAATTTTATAGCTTTTTTACAAGTTGAGCAATTTGGATAATGGTATAATGTTAGCATAGTTTCCCCTTTCTCTGTGTCTATAATAATAGAGTATACTTCTAAAAGAGGTAAAAGTCCATACTTAATAAAAAAATTTTTTTGGATAAAATTAATTAACATTTAATAAAGTATAATTTTTATTTTCTAAGTAAGCCATTAAATCAGCTCTCTTTATTTTATTTGTAATAAGAATAGTGTATTTATCTTCTTCAAATACCTTAAAGCTTAAATCTCTAATTTCTTCTTTAAAATCACTTGTTTCTATTCTTAGATAATAAGTTCCAATTAATTGATTTTCGTTAATTAAATCAGCTTCATCTTCTAAATTAAAATAATATCTTTCTCTAAAAGGAGATTCTTTAGAAGCTTTTACAATATCAGCAACTACTGCACTAGCAGTGGCATCTTTTCCTGCTCCACGCCCATAAAAAAGGCTAGTCCCTGCATAATCACTTTCCACTTCAATAGCATTAAATACATTATCTACATTGGCTAAGAGTTCTTTATTAGAAAGTAAGGTAGGAGCAACTTCAACAGCTAATTTTTCCCCAAGATATTTTGCACTAGCAATAAGTTTTATATTATAGCCTAGTTTTTCAGCAATTTGAATATCAATAGAATCTATTTTGCTAATACCACTAATTATTACTTTATCAAAATCTATATAAGAGTTAAAAGCAAGACTTGCTAAAACACAAATTTTATGTGCTGTATCAATTCCTTCTATATCATAAGTAGGGTCAGCTTCTGCATAACCTTTTTTCATTGCATCTTTTAATACAGTATCAAAATCAAGATTTTTTTCTTTCATTTCACTAAGTATATAGTTAGCAGTTCCATTAATAATACCTCTAATACCTAATATATTATTAGCTATTAAGCTTTCTTGTAAAGGACTTATTATAGGAATACCTCCGCCAACACTTGCCTCATAAAATATATTAACTTGTTTTTCCTTCGCTAAGGAAAAAATTTCTTTAGCATGCTTTGCTAATAAAGCTTTGTTAGCAGTAATTACGTTTTTACCTTTTTTAATTGCTTCGACAATTATATGCTTTGCAATAGTCTCTCCACCAATTAATTCAACAACAGTATCAACTTTTTCATCATTTAAAATATCATTAAAATCCTTAGTTAGAATGCTTTTATCAAATTCAAAAGAAAAGCCTCTATCTAAATTAATATCACAAGCATAGAGTACTTCTAAATCTATGCCCTTATTTTTAAAGTTATTTTCTTCTGTAGAAAGGATTTCCAAAACTCCCTCTCCCACAGTACCTAATCCTATTATACCTAATCTCATTGTAACACCCCTTTATATAAATTAATTTTTTTGCAAATTACTTATAATATAGTATCATATATTTGATACTAAATGTACAAAAAAATAGTAAAGAGCTATATTGATTTTATATAAAGTTTATGCAAAATATATATTTAAAATAGTATACTCTATGTTTTATTTTTTAACAAGCAATATTTGCTATATCAAATTTTTTGAGTGTCTTGTTTTATTGTATTTGATAATAAATTTTATATATCTTCATTATAGCCAACTTTTAACAATATCACATTGTTCTGAATTGAATGTACTGATATTGCCATCTCATAAGCATTGTTTTATTTGTGTTCATTTCTAAGTAGAACCTTTTAAATTCTATATTTATATCTTATTTTTGTTCCATAAAAATAACCTCCTACAGTTCACTCGAACATTGGGAGGTTTTATCTTCCATTAAATTTCATTAATTGTGTAAGTTCATCTTCCGAACCATCATTAAGTAATTGAAATCCAAATTTTTTATATAAATCTATAAGTTTTTCATTATTATCAACTTCTACAAGGATTATATGACCACCTATCATTCGCATTACTTCATTGATTTTATAAAAAACTTGGTCTAAGATTTCTTTTAAACTAATATCATTTTTACAAAACAAATCATTTCTTGCAATTTGCCCTATTAAAAAAGTTGTTATAACCTCATGATTATTTTCTGATTTTTTAACCATTTGAGCTTTCATTCTTTTTCTTGTTGTATTAGTTATTTTATGTTTATTTTCATCTAGTATAATAGGTTTTATTGCTATGGAAAAATAAGCTATAATATCCCACAAGTCATTTACCAATAAATATGTTCTACTTTTATGTTCTTTCTCATTTCTAATACTTATATTATGAAGAAAATTTTCCACATCATTATTTAGCACACATTTAAACGTTTTTAAAAAATTAGTTAATTTTATTTCAGATTCTTCACAACCTTTGGTTTGACTAATAAGCTCTTCTAATTTCAGTATTTTAAATTCCTGCATACTAGAAATCCTTTAATATCTTTTTAGCTAAAGATTTAACTTTCTCTTTACTAACTTCTTCAACTTTTTTTCCTGTTGGGAAATAAGTATAATCTGATTTTTGCATTTCTTCTTTTATCAATTTAATCGCAGATGCACTTTTGATTACAATTGTCCTATCAAATGATTTTGTTGCCATTATTGTCCCTCCATTCTTAAAAATTAAGTCTATTCATCTTATTTATATAGTATCACTCTATTCAAAGTTTGTCAATTTTTCTATCCATAAACCATCACCTTTAATACTTATTTCTTATATTCTAATATTTTTTTGCAAAATAGAGAATAAATGTCTAGTTTATTCTCTCTTATTTGATATTCAAAATTTCATTTTTCCAACTACTAAGTGCTTTTTACAAGCCCTATTCCATCTCCAAAAGGCAATAAAACAAAATCATGCTCTTTATACAAATAATCTATAAATTCTTCTAACTTCCTAACAATAGTCTTGAATCTTTTAGGATATTCTTGGTACAAGTAACCCCTAAACATTATATTGTCTATAAATATAAGTCCACCTTCTTCTACCTTTGGATATATAATATCAAAAAACTCCTTATATTTTCCCTTAGATGCATCCATAAATACAAAATCATATTTCTCATTTAATTTTGGCAATTCTTCCAAAGCATCTCCTAATATAAGCTCTACATTATTTAAATTAGCTTTTTCAAAATTTCCCTTTGCTACTAAAAAACGTTCTTCATCTATTTCTAAAGTTGTTAATTTTCCATTTAATTTTTGTATTTCCTTAGCCATAATAGTACCACTATATCCAATAGCAGTACCTATTTCCAAGATATTTTTAAATCCATAAGTTTTAACTGTAAATTTTAAATATTCAGCAACTTCCTTTGTAATAATAGGAACGTTATATTCTGTTGCATAAGCTTCCATTTCTAAAATATGCTGGTCATTTTCTTTAATTTTATTAATAATATACTTATTTGCTTCTTTTAACTCATCTAACATTAGTTTTCCACCTTCTTTAATTTAGCAATATAAAATCCATCTAAAATAGGGTCTATAATAGTAATTCCTCCAAATTCATCTTTAATATATTCTATATTTTCTGGTAATTTTATATCTTCTACCTCAAAGTTTTTATTTTCTTCTAAAAATTTATTTAGATTATCCTTATTTTCCTCATCAAATATAGTACAAGTTGAATAAACTAAAGTTCCACCTATTTTTAATTTTTTACTACATTCTAATAAGATTAAGTGCTGTAATTCAGATAATTCTTCCATATTAGCAAAACTTTTATTATAAACCATTTCAGGTTTTTTCCTTAAAACTCCAAAACCACTGCATGGTGCATCTACTAATATTCTATCAAATTCATAGTTAAGTTCTGATACTTTTGTCGCATCACAAAGTTTTGCTTCTATAATATCAATTCCCATTTTACTAGCATTATCATTTATTAACTTTATTTTATGCTCATATATATCTAGGGCAATAATTTTCCCTTTATTATTCATTTTCTCAGCCATTACCAAACTTTTTCCACCTGGAGCAGAACAAGCATCTAAAACAAGGTCGTTTTCCTTAATATTTAATAAGGTAGAAGCTAAATATGAGCTAGCATCTTGAATTGTAATCAAGCCATTTTTAAATTCATCTGAATCTATCAAACTTTTTCCTTGTATATAATAAATACTTTCTACTTTTTTTATTAACTTGCAATTATTTTTTTCTAATAAAACTTCAAATTCCTTTTCGCTATATTTAAGTTTATTTACTCTATAACTCATATAAGGAATAGTTTTTAATGATTTTAATAAGTCCAAGCTTCTGTCTTTATATTGTTTTTCTATTTTTTCTATAAACCATTTTGGATAAGAATAAAGTATATTATATTTTTTTTCAAGCTCTAAACTTTTTAATTCTTCTCCCACTTCTCTTGTATAAGCTCTCATAAGTCCATTTATAAATTTTGATATAGCAATTCCGTATTTATTTTTTGCTAATTCAGTAGCTTCCCATACCACACCTTTTGCGTCACTATTCATATATGTACATTGATAAATAGAAATTCTTAATAAATTTCTAATCCATTGTTTTTTTATTTTTTTTGCTCTCTTATCTATTTGATAATCAATAAAAATAATATTTCTAATAACCCCATAAAAGATTTCTGTTAGAAAAGCCTTTTCTCCACTTGTTAAATTATTTTTTTTAACATATTCATCTAAAGCAATATTTGAATACTTCCCATCTTCATAATTATCTAATAATTCAATTCCTCTTAATTTGATATTCATTTTTTTCCTTCCCTAAAACATAGTTTCTCTCCATTATACAAAAAAAAATAAAAAGTATCAAGAATTAAAAAAAGACCAACTTTAAAAGTTGGTCTCAAGAATTAAAACTTTACTTTTCCACTAATTATATCTTTTTTGATTTCTTCTAATTTAGCAATATTAGCTTCACCAATAATGTCTTTTGTAAATTCAAATTCTGTTGTTCCTACACCATCTTGAGCTACACCAAATACATGAACTCCATTTTGGAATTTATTATTTACAACGTCTTTTATTGTATTATATACTGCTACATCAACATTTTTAATCATAGAAGTTAATACAACACCTTTTGCTATATCATCTTGATTTGAGTCAACACCAATAGCGTATACACCAGCTTCTCTTGCAGCGTCAATTACTCCGATACCTGTTCCACCAGCTGCATGATATACTACGTCTGCACCTTGTCTAATTAAAGAAATTGCATTTTCTTTTCCTCTTACAGGGTCATTAAAAGGATTTGGTCCACTTGTATATAAGCTTCCTAATTTAATATTAGGGTTTACATATTTAGCTCCCATTTCATATCCTCTTTGGAATTTTTGAATTAAAGGAATTTCCATTCCACCAACAAATCCTACAGAATTATTTTTTGACATTAAAGCAGCTAAAGCACCTACTAAGAAAGAACCTTCATCTTCAGCAAAAACTAAAGAAGATACATTTGGAGCTTCAATAACTTCATCAATTATAGCAAATTTTACATTTGGAAAATCTTTTGATACATTTACTGCAGCATCTTTCATCAAGAAACCGGTTGCAATTACTAAGTCAAAACCAGCTTCTGCATATTCTCTAAGGAATCCTTCATCTTGAGATGGTGATGCAGGCTCAACATATTTAAAATCTATACCAAGTTCTTTTTTTGCCATTTCTAATCCTCTATAAGCAGAGTCATTAAACGACTTGTCACCTAATCCACCTGTTGATAAAACTATACCTACTTTGATACCTGATTTAGTATCCTTCTCTTTTTCTTTGCTTCCACCACATGCTGTTAGTAAAACTAGAGCTGATAGTGCAAGAAGTGTAAATAACTTTTTCATTCTCTTTCCTCCCATTTCTGTATATTTTTAAAACGCATATATCATTTGTAACACAATTATACTCTCTTTTTTATTAAAATACAAGCCTTTCATTGAATTTTTTATAAAAATTAATTTATTAAACACAAGCTTACAAAGTTCGACTCTTGATTTAAAAGAAATGATATAAAATATCCAATAAAAAAAAAGCCGAAATTAAACTTAATATATGTATAATTTCAGCTTTTTTATTTAAATTATTTATCTTTTTAATTTATTAACTTCTTCTTTAACATTGATTTCTTCTTTAATAATTTTATTTTTTATTTCTTCAATTCTCATTAAATTTTCATTCCCGATTATATCTTTTGTAAATTCAAATTCAGTTAAACCAACACCGTCATTGGCAACATTAAATATACTTATTCCACTTTGAAATTCTCCATTCACCAAATCTTTTATTACAGTATAGATTCCTACATCTATTTTTTTTAGCATAGAACTTAAAATCGTTCCTTTTCTTATACTATCTTGATTTGAGTCCACTCCTATAGCAAAAATATTTCTTTCGTCAGAAGCTTCAAAAACACCCATTCCACTTCCTGCAGCAGCATGATATAAAACATCTGCTCCTTGTTCTATCATGGAGATTGCGATTTCTTTTCCTTTAGCAGGGTCATTAAAAGGATTTAATCCACCACAGTACGCTTCATTCAATTTTATATCTTTATTAATATATCTAGCTCCTGCAAAAAATCCATTACCAAATCTCTTTATTAATGGAACATCCATTCCACCAATGAATCCTATTCTTTCATTTTTTGTCATTAAACCAGCCAATACTCCTGCCAAAAAAGAACCTTCTGCTTCATCAAATACAGCTGATTTAACATTAGGTAAATTAATGGGTTCATCGACCATTAGATAATTCATACTAGGATAATCTTTCGCAACAGCTTTTAAGGCATCAGCCATTTGAAATCCTATTCCTATTATCAAATCAAAATCTGCTTCAGAAAAATCTCTTAAGAATTGGTAAAATTCACTGGGATTAGCAGGTTCAACAAATCTAAAGCTTATTCCTAATTCTTTTTCTGCCCTCTTAAGCCCTTCATAAGCTGCATCATTGTAAGATTGGTCTCCTAGCCCTCCTGTTGATAAAACAATTCCAACTTTTTTACTACTAGTCCCTTTATCCTCTTTTGGTCCACAAGATACTGCAGTTAAAATAAGTAGTGCTAATAAAACAAACGATTTAAATATTTTCATACTTCCTCCTTAAAATTTTTAAAAATTTAAAACAAATATATTGTAAAATCATATAAAATGTTTTTTACTTAATTTTATTAAAATGCACAAAAAAAGAAGATAAAAAATAGTTTATCCAACATATTTTTACCTCCTTCTCAAACATTCCAAACATTCTACAATATTTTTATTATTTAGTCAATAACTTATTTATAATATTTTTATTTTTTTTATATTTTATTCAATTTAGTCTATTCGTATAAGTCCTAATATCCTTACTGCTCGGTTTTTGGAATAAATCAATCGAAAATTCTGGAGCAACGGCTATAAAATAATCAAATAAATCAGATTGGATACTTTCATAAGCTCCCCAAACAGTCGTATTGGCAAAACAGTATATTTCAAGTGGTATACCTTCAGGTGTAGGTTGCAATTGCCTAACAAGAATAGTTTTGTCTTGGTCAATATTTTTACTATTTTTAAGATAATTAAAAATATAAGCTCTAAAAGTTCCAAGATTAGTTAGTTTTCTACCATTTACTATACTATCTTCTATATTTACATCTTTATTATATTCTTCTATTTCTTTTTGTTTGTTTTTAATATATTCTTTTAGTAAATTCATTTTCCCTAATTTGATAATTTCATCGTCACTTAAAAAATGAACACTGGAAAAATCTATAAATATACTTCTTTTAATCCTTCTCGCACCACTTTTAGTCATCCCTTTCCAGTTTCTAAAAGAATTACTAACAAGAGCATAACTAGGTATTGTTGAAATTGTCCTATCCCAATTTTCCACCTTAACATTAGTCAAATTAATTTCAATAACATCACCATCTGCATTTTGACTAGGCATTTCAATCCAGTCACCTATGGCAACCATTCTATTGGCTATTAATTGAATACTTGCTACAAAACCTAAAATAGCATCTTTAAAAATCAGCATAATAATTGCAGTCATAGCACCTAGTCCACTTAATAAAGTTAGTGGAGATTTATCAAATAATATTCCTATGGAAATAACAACAGCGAAAATTATAACTACTAAACTTATTACTTGTAAATAACTTTTTATAGGATGTTCCTTTGAAATTTTATAATTTTTATAAATATCATCTAGTACATTGAGAAAAGAATTTATAATCATTACTACTATAAGAACAATTAATATTTTAATAAATTTATCAAAAAACAATTTATAAACTATCGAATGTTTAAGTACACCTTGAAATACAAGTACTGGAACTAATAAAATAGCATTTTTAAAAAAACCTCTATCCACTAAATAATCATCCCATTTTGTTTTGCTTTTTCTAATTAGTGCTTGTACATATTTTTTTTCTAATCCTTTTGTAATAAAGAAAAATAATAAAGCTAATACTATTGCAATACTCATTAAAAGCATAAATCTCAACATATCATTAAAGTTTTTCTCATAAATGTTTATTAATTGCTTATAAATATTTTCCACAAAATCACCCCTTTTATAAAATTATTTGAAAAAATCCAGCACAGTATCTAAGTAAGGAAATAAAATCTCATCATTTTCTCGATATAATTCATGCTTGGCATTATTTACTAAAATTAAGTCTGTATTATTAGAATACTTAGCGAATTTATTTTGTCCTCTTTTTTTTACTAATTTGTCATTTTCTGATTGAAATAATAAAATAGGTATTTTAACTTTTTTAATATTTTCTTTTTCATTGATTTCTTTAGTTAAATCAAGCATTTCATTGACCCAATGAATAGAAGGTCCACCTAATTGGATAGTACTATCTTCTTTTAATAATAAGTAATAATAATCATAACGATTTAATGAAGAACTAGAACTTTTTTCAAAATCATATTTATCTATAGAAGAACCTGTACTAGGAGCATAACTTCTACCTAAAGTAAATTTATTCTTAGTTTTAATAAAGAGTTTTGCAAAAAAATTTGGAAGCTTACCAAATTTCATGGTCATCATTGGTGAACTAAGCACAGCTTTTTCAAAATAATCTGGATACCTCTGTAAAAACAAAGCACCAATAGCACCTCCCATAGAATGTGCATACAAATAAAGAGTTTTATTTTCTTTTAAAACAACCTCATCTATAAATTTTTTAAAATCACTAACATAATAGTTATAATCTTCTACCTCTACCTGCATATTATCTATTCCCAAACGACCAGAACGACCATGCCCTCTATGTTCCATTATATATACATTGTAATTATTTTTTAAAAAATAAAAAATTAACTCATGATATTTTTCTATATATTCTGTAAAACCATGTGAAATAACAATTGCTTTATTATTAGTATTTTTAGTATATTTTTCATAGTAAATCTCCAAATTATTTTCACCAATAAAAAAAGAGCTTTCTTTGTTTTGAAATATATATGGCTCTATTTCCGTATTCATATACCACTGAAAACTTTTATTTTTTACCGGATAAGTTAGGATATTTTGGCTATATAAAACCGTAGAAAATATATAATAGAATAGGAAATAACAATATTTTTTTAAAGATAAATCATTAAATTGAAAGGTAAAAAAGTTGATATTTTTAAAATTAGATTTATTTTTTTGAAAAAACATAATTTAGCACTCACTTTCTTTTATTTTTATATTTAAATTATCCTGTATATTTTGGATAAAAATTTCTTTGTTAAGTAAATAATATTCTTTTTGTTTCTTAGTAAATTTTTTAAAAAAAGCCTCTACCCTACATGCCTCTGCTCTTGTTCCAACAACAAAAATTGAATCCAAAAGTAAAGGGTGCTTACTTTTAACTTTAGTATACTTAGCACCCTCTCTATTCTTATGTTGTTCAAATCTTTTTGCCACGTCTAGAGCAATACCAGTATACAAACTATTGTCATTGCATCTAAGAATATAGACACTATATTCCTTTAATTTCACTTTTTACCTTTTCCAATAATTGTCTATGTATCTCTCCATAAGTCAAATCTTTTTCTTCAGGTAGTTGGCTATGTAATTCAATATGTTCAATATCTTTATTTAAAACTACTCCAAACTCTTTTATATCTGCATAAAAAAGTCCACCATTATTGTCTTCTCCATCTATTGTAGAAATATAATCACATACATGGAAAATATCAAAATCTGTGGCACTAGTCTCTTCATAAAGTTCCCTTTTAGACGCTATTAACAAACTCTCCCCTTCTTTAACACGTCCTCCTGGAATTTCTAATTTATCTCTTGTTTTGTGTCTAACTAATACAAAATCATCTTGATATTTTGAAACTACTACAACATATTTATAATTAGCTAGAGAATTTTTTTCATAGAATTTAATTTTCATAATTTCACACCTCCTAATTTTTAAAATTATAGCAAATTATACAGAATATAACAAGATAGATTTACTTAATTTACATAAAAAATAAAAAAATAAAAGGAAATCATAAAAAAATAAGTAAATATACATG
>Ga0194136_1000970_pt1 | contig 14447 bp, 16 predicted proteins | sample TARM_MetaG_T3A_1_FD_134023 | JGI IMG/M metagenome (GOLD analysis project Ga0194136, IMG submission 134023) | Freshwater microbial communities from Pennsylvania, USA, analyzing microbe dynamics in response to fracking - TARM_MetaG_T3A_14 (version 2) | ecosystem: Environmental > Aquatic >...
AAGCCTCCCGCTGGCACCCACAGGAACCGCCTTCCAGCAGCGGGTTTGGCAAGCACTTCGCAATATCCGCGCCGGCCAGCACTGCAGCTACCGCGATGTGGCGCATGCCGTCGGCCAGCCAACCGCCAGCCGTGCCGTGGCGCGCGCCTGCGCCGCCAACCCACTGGCGCTGCTGATTCCCTGCCACCGCGTGCTACGCAGCGACGGCGGGATTTCCGGCTACCGCTGGGGAGTCGAGCGCAAGCGCGCCCTGCTGGCTGAGGAGCAACAGCTCAACGCCTGAACTCCGACCAAGGTAGGATTGCCGGTCAGCCGGTAATGGCTCAGCCTGCAGAAAATCCTTGCCGGAGAGCCGACATGGCACTGCTACGAACCCTGGGTTGGTGTTTCCTGTTGGTCATGGTACCGCTTGGCGCGGTCATGGCTGCCTGGCCGGACCAGCTGACCGGCCTTCTGAGCCAGCTGAGCGGACTGGATATCACTCGGGGTCAACTGGCGATAGGCTTTTTGCTAATCGCCGCGCTGTGCATGCGGATCGACCTGCAGATTCGCCGGCGACACGCCGCCGGCTGAACAAGATCAGGTACGCGGCAGGGTAACGCCTCGCTGCCCCTGATACTTGCCGCCACGATCCCTGTAGGACACTTCGCAATCCTCATCGGATTCAAAGAACAGCATCTGCGCCACACCCTCGTTGGCGTAAATCTTCGCCGGCAAGGTAGTGGTGTTGGAGAACTCCAGGGTCACATGCCCTTCCCACTCCGGCTCCAACGGCGTGACGTTGACGATGATGCCACAACGCGCGTAGGTGCTCTTACCGAGGCAGATGGTCAGCACATTACGCGGGATCCGGAAATACTCGACGGTACGTGCCAGGGCAAAGGAATTCGGCGGAATAATACAAACATCGCTTTTGACGTCGACAAAGCTCTTCTCATCGAAGTTCTTCGGGTCAACCGTGGCCGAATGGATGTTGGTAAACACCTTGAACTCGTCAGCGCAGCGCACATCGTAGCCGTAGCTGGATACCCCGTAGGAAATCACCCGGCTGTTCTCGGCGCCGCGTACCTGACGCTCGACAAAGGGTTCGATCATGCCATGTTCCTGCGACATGCGACGGATCCAGCGGTCTGACTTGATGCTCATGCGTGTGTCCTGCAAAGGGTCGGTCGGTCAAAAGAATCCGGCATGTTACCGGTTATTCGGCAGCGAAAAAAGCTGCCAGCCGTACAGCCGGCGCAATGTCTCAATCGTCACTGATACTGATCTGCGGGGCTGCTGCCTGTGCGGCGCGCTCGGCGATCCGTGCCCCGACATGCCGCGCCATGTCCTGATAGATCATGCTGATCTGGCATTCCGGCTCGGCAATCACTGTCGGCTTGCCGCCATCGGCCTGCTGGCGAATCATCATCGACAGCGGCATCGAGGCAATCAGATCGACGCCATACTGGCCAGCCAGGCGCTCGCCGCCGCCCTCACCAAACAGATGCTCGGCATGTCCGCAGTTGGAGCAGACATGCACGGCCATGTTCTCCACCACCCCGACCACCGGAATGCTGACCTTGCGGAACATTTCGATGGCCTTGCGCGCATCCAGCAGGGCAATGTCCTGCGGCGTGGTGACAATCAGCGCGCCACTCACCGGCACCTTCTGCGCCAGCGTCAGCTGGATGTCACCGGTGCCCGGCGGCATATCCACCACCAGATAATCCAGCTGATCCCAGTCAGTTTGGGTCAACAACTGCAACAGGGCGCCGGAGACCATTGGGCCGCGCCAAACCATCGGCGTATTGTCATCCGCCAGCAGCGCCATCGACATCACCTGAATGCCGTGGGCCCGTGGCGGTACGAACCACTTGCCGTCACGCACCTGCGGCCGGGTGCCCTCGGGCAGCCCCAGCATCAACCCCATGCTCGGGCCATAGATATCCGCATCCAGCACCCCGACCCTGGCGCCCTCCCGGGCCAGCGCCAGCGCCAGATTGGCGGCGGTGGTGGACTTGCCGACGCCGCCCTTGCCAGAGGCCACGGCAATGATATTGCGCACCCCGGCCAGCCCCTCAAGATTGCCCTGCACCGGCGCGGCCAGCACGTCGCAGTCAACCACCACCTGCGCCGAGTCAACGCCCGGCACTGCTTCAATAGCGAACTGCAGCATCTGCGCAATCCCGGCTGCCAGACTGGCGGCGGCATAGGGCAGCCGAATCGCCACCTGCACCCGAGCGCCCTGGATATCCAACTGGCGGACAAATCCGGCGCTCAGCAGATCGGCTTTCAGGTAGGGATCCTGGTAGCCGCGCAGGGCGGCCTCTACGGCACTTCGATCAGGGGACATGGGGCATCCGGCTATACAGTTGCGGGACGCCCATGCTAATGGAAGGGGGGGCGGGTTTAAAGGGCTGACAGCAGATCACTGACAGCCTTCAGCGTGCGCGGTAAACAATACCGGGACTGCACTGCACCATCTGGAACAGCTCAGGCAGTCCGTTCAGGGCCTCGGAAGCGCCAAGCATCAGATAGCCACCCGGCTTGAGCACGCCATGCATGCGTCGCAGGATGTCCTTTTTCACATCGGCAGAAAAATAGATCAGCACGTTGCGGCAAAACACGATATCGAATTTGCCAAGCATGGCGTAGCTGTCCAGCAGGTTAAGCGCACGGAACTCGACGCGGCTGCGGATCGGCGCCTTGACCTGCCAGCGCCCCGGTGCCAACTGGTCAAAATAGCGAGCCAATCGCTCCTGGGACAGGCCGCGGGCGACTGACAGGCTATCGTATTCAGCCGACTTGGCCGCATTCAGAATGCTGCCGGACAGGTCAGTCGCGACAATCTGCGCCCCGGCACGCAGTTGCCCAAGATTGCTGCGCTCGAACTCATCAATGCTCATGCTCAGCGAGTAAGGCTCCTGCCCAGAGGAGCAGGCCGCCGACCAGATCCGCAAACGCTGCCCCGGGTTGTCCTTGATAAACTCCGGAATCAGCTTGGACTTGAGCACGTCAAAGGGATACACATCACGGAACCACAGGGTTTCGTTGGTGGTCATCGCATCAATAACTGCCTCGCGCAAACCGGCTCGCGGACTGGCCTGGATACGCCGCACCAACTCTCCCAGATTGCTGATACCCTGCTGCTCCAGCAGCCGATTGAGGCGACTGGCAACCAGATACTGCTTGTTGTCGCCCAGCACAATGCCGCTGCTCTTCTCAAGAAACTCGCGGAACAGCTGAAAATCCTGATTCACTGCGGTCACTCAGTGCGCCCCGTTATGCCTGAAACTGCTAAGCATCATGCCCTTTCCACCCCTACATTGCCATCCAGCAGGTCAATCACACGCTTGGCCAACTCATCCGGCTTGAACTTTGCAAGAAAGTCATCGGCACCAACCTTCTTCACCATGGCCTGATTGAAGACTCCCGATAGCGATGTATGCAAAAGCACATGCAGGCCGCTAAGGCGCGGATCATTGCGCACCTCGGCAGTCAGGGTATAACCATCCATTTCCGGCATTTCAATATCGGAAATCATCATCAACAGGTATTCGGAAAGCTTGACGCCTTCAGCCGCCTTGGCCTGCAGCCAATTGAGTGCCTGGCGTCCGTCGTTCAGTGCTATTACCTCCACACCCACTTCCTGCAGGCAACGGGTAATCTGTTTACGCGCGATCATCGAGTCATCGACTATCAGCACCCGGCGACTCACGGCCCGGGCCTGTACCTGCTCATTGACCACACCGGCAGAAATACTCTCGGTGACCGGAACAACCTCGGCGAGAATCTTCTCCACATCAATAATTTCGACCATCTGGTCATCGACGCGGGTTACGGCCGTCAGATAATGCTCACGTCCGGTACCTCGTGGCGGCGGATGAATCTCGGACCAGTTCAGGTTGACGATACGCTCGACCGAACGCACCAGAAAGCCCTGAACCTGATTGTTGTATTCGGTGATGATGACAAAGGCGCCGCTGATATCATCCAGTCCCGGACCGCCCGTAGCCCGATTGAGATCAAGTATCGGCAAGGTACCGCCACGGATATGCGCCACACCACGCACAACCGGCGGCAACTTGGGCAACATCGTCAGACGGGGGCATTGCAGGACTTCCTTGACCTTGAATACGTTGATTCCGTAAAGCTGATTGCCCGCCAGACGGAACAGCAGCAACTCAAGTCGGTTCTGACCAACCAGCTGAGTACGCTGGTTAACCGAGTCCATTACGCCAGCCATAAGAAACTCCTGAAACGGTGGCAGCCTCCCCGCAAAGTGCGGGCACGATTATTGCTTTAATCACTGAAGACGACAGAAATCCACCGACTCAGTGTCACTACCCTAGGTCAATTGTATGCGTTTTATCAGAGCCTGCACGTTGCTGCTCGGTTTTTTTTCAGGCGCAGCCACAGCCAGCCCCTTGATTGACCAATTGGTCGGCAGCGCCGAATCATTTCTTCAGGGTGCCATTGAGGAACATCTGGCCAGCAGCACGCGTGATGCCAACTACCGGATAGAGATCAGCCGTCTGGATAACCGGCTGCGTCTGCCCTTGTGCGATAAAAACGCCCTGCAGACCACGCTTGAGAGCCCTCAGGTGCCAATCGGCAGGGTAACCGTCAGGGTAAGCTGCAACAGCCCGTCCAGCTGGCGCCTGTTTGTACCGGCACAGGTCAGCCTGCGCCAGTCGGTGCTGGTAACCACACGACCACTACTACGCCACAGCATTCTCGCGGCCGGCGATCTGGCGCTGGTAGAACGCGACATCACAACCACCGCCGACAGCTTCTTGACCAGCCCGGATACGGTAATTGGCTTGCGCCTGCGTCGTGCCCTGCCCGCCGACACGGCATTAACGCCCCAGCACCTCGAGCAGAATCAGATTATCAGCCGCGGTGACAAAGTGATCATTCGCTCTTCGAACGAGCGTGTCAGCGTACGAATGCCAGGAGAAGCACTTGAAGCCGGGAGTATCGGCAGCCAGATTCGGGTACGCAACAGCCGCTCCGACCGGGTGATTCATGCACGCATCACCGGCCCGGGAGAAGTTCGGGTTGGTCCATGAACAGCCTTCTTCGAGCATCACTGTATACCGGCCACAAGTCGATATATACTTGCCCTCGAGCCTGAGGAAAGACTGATACCGCATACAACTTTTTTGCACAGCAAGGCTAAAGTCTGGTGAAACCCTGCCGATACAACGGCCAGAGGAACATCAAAGCTGAGGACAGGATCATGGTTATCGACTTCAACAGCGCCAACAGCAACGCACGAACCAGCCAGCAGGCCAGCACATCGGCCTCGGGCAAGCGTGACGCCGCTGCTCAGAGCTCAGACAGTCGCGAACAGGCAACACAGGTGGCCAACAAGCCGGCTGATACCGCTGTGCAACTGAGCAATCAGGCACGCCAGTTGCAGCAGGCCGAGGCGCGCCTGCGCGATCTCCCGGACATGGACAGCGAGCGGGTAGCCAGCATCCGCCAGGCTATTGCCGATGGCAGCTACCAGGTTGACAGCGGACGCATCGCTGATCGCTTGCTGGCCACTGAAGGCTGAACACCGACACGCTCATGCCTGTTAATCAACTCTGCGCCCTGCTGAAAACTGCCACTGATGACTGCAATGCCTATATTGCTCTGCTGGATCAGGAGCAACAGGCACTCATAAAATCCGATCTGGTTAATCTGGAAAAGATCCTGCACGAAAAATCGCCCTTGCTTCAGCGTCTTGCCGGGCACGATCAGCAGATTGCCGACTGGTGCCAACACCACGCTGACAACAGAGACCCCAGGCAACTCAAAGCCCTTGTCGTCAGTCTCGATGAGCCGGAGCTGCAGGAGCAGTACGGTTTTTTTGTCACCGCTCTCGAGCTGTGCCAGTCTGCCAACCTGCGCAACGCCCGCCTCATGCATCACAGCCAGAGCAACACCCAGCGACTGCTGGACCTGCTACGCAATCAGGGCGAAACCAGCCGCAACCTTTACGATCGTCAGGGCCTCACACCCAGAGGATCAACACAGCGTCCGATCGACAAAGCCTGACTATCCTCGACACAATTTATTGCAAGTCTGGTGTATATTCGTCCGGTATAGCGTTCTGATCGAGAGAGTCCAGTGGCATCACTATTCCAACAACAGACAGGCCCGCAACCTCCACGTCAGGTTACATCCGCAATAGAAATACAGGCGATCCTCAAGAACCTGCAAAATGCCCGCGATGCCCTGCACATCAAATTCGACGAACGCAGCCTGCAATTTCAAAGCTTTGTTGTTCAGCTGGATGAACAATACCTGTGGCTGGATGAACTGATTCCTCGCGAAGGAGACAAGTTCATGGCTCAGGGCGAAAGCTTCCGGATCGACAGCTGGCATGACGGCGTTCATGTTTTCTGGGACTGCAACAGCGCGGCCTGCGTAGAGCTTGAAGGCGCCCCTGCCTACCGCTTGCCGCTACCGGCAGAGATCACCCACCACCAGAAACGCGGCGCATTTCGCGCCGGCATGCCACCCGGCATACAGGCACAGCTGACGCTGGCAGACTCCCGCTTGAAAAAGAACGCACAGGGTCGTCTCAACGACGTTTCCGCCACAGGCTGTCGCGCCACCTTTGAGGGCGACCTGCAGGGGCTGATAAAGCCTGGCCAGGAGCTTGGGCAAAGCTGGATTGCACTACCGGATGGCGGCCGCCTGAGCGTGACGCTGGAAGCCCGGCATATCAAGCATGACGTTGAGCGCAATATCACACTGCTAGGCCTGGCATTCAAAAAGGTTGACGCGATGACCCAACGCCAGATCGATCGATTCGTCAACTTCCTGCAACGTGAAGCCCGCCGCTTCGAGAGGGAAGACCTGTTCTGAAGCCTCCCTCAGGCTTCAGCCCGGACGATGCTCATCACCATCAGCATCCACAACAACCTCTTCCGCAATATCCCCTTCACGCTGCTGAAGGGCTTCCTCATCCACCATCTGCTCTACCACCATCTGCTCATCCACACGAGGATCCAGCGCGGCAGCAAGCGGCGAACTTGCCAGGTTACCTGCAGACGGCATGAAGCTCAGCGGAGCCTCATCAACCAGATGCTCTCCGGTTACCTGCTCCGGACGCACGCGCACCATCAGCACCAACGTACAACAGGCCATAAACACATAGAGCATGCCCGGCCCCCACTGCCCCATAAGTACAGAGGCTGCGACCGGGCCAATACTGGCACCCACACCAAAGGTCAGCAAAAGCATTGCCGAAAGCGGCACCCGCTCCTCCTGTTCCACATGGTCATTGGCAAGCGCAACAGCCAACGGGTAGAGAGTAAATGCGAGCAAGCCAAAGATTGCGGTGAGTGCCAGCGTTGCCCCGGAATCGAGCACGCCAAGCGAAATCAACAAGGTGACCCCGGTCAGTATGATGGCATTCAGCTGGATCATACGACTGCGGTCCAGGCGATCGGAGAGCCAGCCTACCGGCCACTGAGCCAACAAGCCCGCCCCCACGGTTACCGCCATAAAAAGACCTACCTCAGCCGTCTGTAAACCGCTCGACGCAGCGAACACCGGAGCCAGACCATAAAAGGCACCGACCAGCAACCCCGAAACCAGCACCGAGGTGAGTGCCTGAGGAATACGCTCGATAAACAGACGCACCTTCAAAGGCGCCGGATGCAGGGGAGCCGGGTGAATTCGCCGGGTCACCGCAACCGGCACCAGACACAGAGAAAAGCACATGGCTACCATCAGCAAATGACGAATATCCAGATCCGGCATTATGGTCAGCACGATTTGACCCAACACAGTGCCCAGGAAGGTCACCACCATATAACTGGCGAACACCATGCCGCGCTGATGTGACTCTGCCTGCTCATTGAGCCAGCTTTCCACCACCATGTACTGGCACATCATCCCCATGCCTACCAACAAACGTAGCAACAACCAGAAACCGGTCGTCTCTAGCAACGCATGGCCAAGCACCGAGGCAGTCACAACACCCGCGCTGGCAACAAACGCGCGTATATGACCGACTCTGGCAATCAGGCGGTGGCCAACCGAGGCCCCGGCAACCAGTCCCAGATAATAAGCAGCCATCATCAGACCGATCCAGAACTCACCCACCCCTTGCTGATTGAGACGCAAACCCAGCCAGGTAGTCAGCAAACCACTGCCAAGCAGCATCAGCAAGGCTGCAAAATACAGCGACGAGAACGCCATTAATGCCTTGGGCATGACTCCTCCGGGGTTAGTAACAAAAACGGACCGCAATCTTCAACCTGTTATCAACTCCATAGGCGCACCACTGCGGTCAAACGTAAGGAAACCCGCCACACGACCAACCTGAATTGAACTCACCATGTTACGCAGCGCCTTGTCACAAGACTCCGGCGCAGCCTCGCAGCCCATCTGACCCGACAGCGCCGCAACAAAAACCACAGCCCACTCCTGTCCGGTCGTCTCCGACTCGGCAACCAACTCGTCAAAGCTGCCAAGTTCATTGGCAGACTTGTCGACACAAAGCACGGGAGCCAAATGACCACCCTGCCCTTCGGCAAAACGCTTTGCCTGTTCTGCCGTGTGCCCTTCAGGCAATTCGGGCCTGGCAAAAACAAACAACAATCGCTGCGGCTCCGACTGTTGCCGCGCTACTGCGAGCAGGTCGGAAAATGATTGAATGCTCGGCTCTTGCATAACGCTACCCTCTTGTAAAATGGTCGTGAATGATTTGCAGGCATGATAGCAGTTGAGACTGCAAAGCCCCATGCTACCCTTTGCCATATCACCGAGAAGACTCAGCCAGCCAATGTTTTTTCAGCCAAACATCTCCCTGTCCGAATGGCTTCACGAACGCGACTGGGCCAGCCATTGGTGGTTCCCTGTTGCCTGCTTGTATGCAGCCATCATGGTTCCTTTGAGTCTGGGCGCCCTCCTGTACCAGATCAACATACCGGCGCTGGCCCAACCCGGCGCGCATGCGCAGCACCTGCTTTCAGGCTTTACCCTAGCTTTGATTACCGGATATCTGTGCGGAAAAACATCTCGCTGGCAATTGCTGGGATTATTGACAGTTTGGGCTACTGCCCGGATTGCGCCACTCAGCGGCTCACCAGACTGGCTTGGCACCGGCGCCCAAACCGTCTTTGCCTGCAGCCTGTTATGGTTATTACTGCCTCGCTTTGCTCGGGCCAAGCGCTGGAGCAATCTGATGCTGGTCCCACTACTGGGATTACTGGCCATTCTGGCGGTGGCCAGCAACTGGCTGATTGCCCAACACAACGGCTGGTATTGGCAACGACATCTGGGCAGCCAGATGCTCTTGCTGCTGGCACTTCTGATGATGTTCATGGGTGGCCGCAGCCTCGCGCCAGCAATTACAACCGCCCACCAGAAGCGCGGAATAGAGATACAGGCCCGACTTCAGCCGGGGCTGGAAGGATGGCTGATAGCAACCATTGGCTGTGCGGCTTTGCTCGGCCACTGGCTACCGGCGCCAGCCGGATTACTGCTTGTTGTTGCCGGCTTTCTATGCCTGACTCGACTTTGGCGCTGGCAAGTGCGCGCACTACTCGGCCATGCATTCATTTCAGGGATGCTGATCGGCTATCTATGGCTCGCAGTGGGGCTGATTGCCTGCGGTCTTGCGCTGATATTCCAGTGGGGGTGGCAAACCAGCGTACACATGATCAGCACCGGAGCACTGGGCACCCTGTCTTGCTGCATCATGTTGCGCAGCCTGGCCCAACGACTGAGCCGCAGCACTGACTGGGGCTTGCTGGCGTTCCCATGCCTGATGATTACGCTGGCAGCCTGTGCACGCGTCGGAGCGGACCTGCTCGAAAACAGGATATTTTTGCTCTGGATAGCCGCCATATGCTGGAGTCTTGCCTATCTATGGCTGGCATGGAAATGGTCGGGAATTTGGTGCGCAAGGCCGGATTCGAACCGGCGACCTACCGCTTAGGAGGCGGTTGCTCTATCCAGCTGAGCTACAAGCGCAAAAAGGTGTTGATCTGGACTGACGAATGCCTGCGCATTGTACAAAAACACCGGAGAATTCCAAGTCACCTCTGCAGCAAAGCAGGAATTACTCATTACATTAACGACCACGCATGGCACATCAAGTGTGAACCAGCTCACAAAGGGTGACACAAAAACGACGCCATTAAGCCACCACAGCACATCAAGCCTACCCAAAATAGTGAAACAGGAGTAGAGTTTCGTACAGTTGTTTGATTTGCCCCGTGAATATGGCAACATCGACAATGAAATCGCAGTCGTCACGACAAGGTTGTTGTACCAGCACGAGCTGCATCTTCCGCCAATCTCAAGAATGCATCCTTGATTATGAAAACAGCCACCCGAGAGTTTACCAGTCGTACAGCAGACAAGTTCGTCATACGCCTGCCGGATGGAATGCGTGATCACATCGCCGAGGTTGCGCGTAAGCACCACCGCAGCATGAACTCGGAAATTATCGCGCGACTCGAACAGAGCCTGCATGACCTCCCCGTTTTGCCCGTGGGCCTGAGCATCCGCAACATCAGCCAGATCGACGAGCAGCAACTCAGCGTTCCCGAGCGCGAGCTGCTGAATCGCTTCCGTGAAATGAGTCACCGCCAGCAGAATGCCTTGCTTGCATTGCTCAGCCAGGAACAGGCGTCCTGATCCAGACTTTTCGTCCTGCAACACCCGCAAAAGCCCTCCTTTCGGCGGGCTTTGCCTTTTCTGCCAGTAGCTGACCACCCATTTCTACTGCACAGCAAAAAGCCCGGACAAGCCGGGCTTTTTGTTATGGCACTGGGAATCTTAGCCGACGAAGTTCAGCAACACACCCGCCGCCACTGCCGAGCCGATCACACCTGCCACATTCGGCCCCATGGCATGCATCAGCAGGAAGTTCTGCGGATTAGCCTCCAGGCCGACCTTGTTGGAAACACGTGCAGCCATGGGTACCGCCGACACACCAGCAGAGCCGATCAATGGGTTGATCTGCTGCTTGCTGACCAGATTCATCAGCTTGGCCATCAGCACACCTGCCGCCGTCCCGACGCAGAAGGCCACCATACCCAGCACCATAATGCCCAGGGTGGTCAGTTGAAGGAAGGATTCTGCAGACATTTGCGAACCAACTGCCAAACCCAGCGCTATGGTCACAATATTGATCAGCGCATTACGGGCGGTATCCGCCAGACGCTCAACCACCCCACATTCACGCATCAGATTACCAAAGCACAGCATACCCACCAGCGGCGCGGCTGAAGGCAGCAACAGCGCCACAAGTATCATCAGCACGATTGGGAACATGATCTTTTCGGTCTTGCTCACGGTGCGCAGTTGCACCATGGTAATCGCGCGCTCTTTCTTGTTGGTCAAAGCACGCATGATCGGCGGCTGCAGCAATGGCACCAGCGCCATATAGGCATAAGCCGCCACGGCAATCGGACCAAGCAGATGCGGAGCAAGCTGAGACGTCACAAAGATCGACGTCGGGCCATCGGCCCCACCGATAATGGCAATCGATGCTGCTTCCTTGATAGTAAAGTCGAACCCCGGAATACCCCACGCAGTCAGTGCCAGCGCCCCCAGCAGGGTACCAAAGATACCGAACTGTGCGGCAGCACCGAGCAACAGGGTACGCGGATTGGCCAACATGGGACCAAAATCGGTCATAGCGCCCACGCCCATAAAGATCAGCAGCGGGAACATGGTGGTTGGCAGACCAATCTGGTAGAGCATATAAAGCATACCGCCAGACTCGGCGATACCCGCCACCGGCAGGTTGGCCAGCACCCCACCAAAACCGATCGGGATCAGCAGCAGCGGCTCAAAGCCTTTCTTGATAGCCAGATAGATCAGCATCAGGCAGATGGCGATCATGATCACCTGACCCAGCTCCATATGATGGATACCGGTGGTCTGCCACAACTGGAGAAGCTTCTCCATGAATCTTCCCCCTTAACCGATAGTCAGCAAGGTATCGCCGACGGTTACCGCGTCGCCGACCTTGACATTGACGCTACCGATGGTGCCAGCCTTGAAGGCCCGCACTTCGGTTTCCATCCTCATCGCCTCCAGGATGATGACCACGTCACCTTCCTGAACCTGGTCACCCGGAGCCACCAGCACCTTGAAGATATTGCCAGCCAGCGGTGCCGCCTGCGGATCACCACCACCAGCAGGCAAGGCAGCAGGCGCAGCAGCGGAAGCAGCAGCACCCAGCGGCTTGATACCGGTAATGTCGCCACCTTCAGCCACCTGCACCACGAACTCCTTGCCGTTCACGCTGACGGTATAGACTTCGGGCTCGCCCGGCTTGGCCGAGGAAACTGGCAGCTCCTTGCCGGTCGGAGCCGGTTCGAACGCATCCGGATTGCCGCGGTTTTCCAGGAACTTCAGACCGATCTGCGGGAACAGTGCATAGGTCAGCACATCATCAATTTCATCGGCGGCCAGCTTGATACCTTTCTCCTGGGCAATCCCCTTGAGTTCGGCAGTCAGCTTGTCCATCTCAGGCTCGAGCAGATCGGCCGGGCGGCAGGTGATGGCCTGAGCACCATCCAGTACCCGCGCCTGCAACTCGGTATTGAAAGGTGCCGGCGCTGCGCCGTATTCACCCTTGAGGATGCCTGCAGTTTCCTTGGTGATCGACTTGTAACGCTCACCGGTCAGCACGTTGATCACTGCCTGAGTGCCGACAATCTGCGAGGTCGGCGTTACCAGCGGGATGAAACCGAGGTCTTCACGCACCCGCGGAATCTCTGCCAGCACTGCATCAAATTTGTCACTGGCGCCCTGCTCCTTGAGCTGCCCTTCCATGTTGGTCAGCATGCCGCCCGGCACCTGAGCAACCAGAATGCGCGAGTCCACACCCTTGAGGTTACCTTCGAACTTGGCGTACTTTTTCCGCACTTCACGGAAGTAGGCTGCGACTTCCTCAAGCAACTCCAGATTCAGGCCGGTATCACGCTCAGTATTCTGGAAGATCGCCACCACCGACTCGGTCGGTGAATGGCCATAGGTCATGGACATTGAGGAGATAGCAGTATCAACGTTGTCGATCCCGGCTTCTGCGGCCTTGAGAATGGCGGCAGTGGACAGACCGGCAGTCGCATGGCACTGCATATGAACCGGAATGCTCAGCGTCTGCTTCAGGCGCGAGACCAGCTCAAAAGCCTTGTACGGGGTCAGGATGCCGGCCATGTCCTTGATCGCGATGGAGTCGGCACCCATATCTTCGATCTGCTTGGACAGCTCAATCCACATATCCATGGTATGCACAGGGCTGGTGGTGTAGGAGATAGTGCCCTGCGCATGCTTGCCCTGCTTCTTCACCGCCTTCAGGGCGGTATCCAGGTTGCGCGGATCATTCATCGCATCAAACACGCGGAATACGTCAACCCCGTTTACCGCTGCACGCTCGACAAATTTTTCTACCACATCGTCGGCGTAGTGACGATAACCAAGCAGGTTCTGGCCACGCAGCAACATTTGCTGACGGGTATTCGGCATGGCCTTTTTCAGCGCGCGGATACGCTCCCAGGGATCTTCGCCTAGATAGCGAATACAGGCATCAAAAGTTGCTCCACCCCAGGATTCGACGGACCAGAATCCTACCTGGTCGAGCTTGCCGGCGATCGGCAGCATATCATCGAGACGCATACGGGTTGCCAGAATGGACTGGTGGGCATCCCTCAGGATCACATCGGTAATACCCAGCGGCTTCTTGGTATCGGTCATAGTGTCATGGCCTTGGTTGTTTCAATGGGAAGAAAGTACGTAACTATTCTCAGCCGCGGCGAGCACGGTGCTGCTTGATGGCAGCACCTATGGCAGCCACCAACTCAGGATCAACTGAGCCGACAGCAACAGCAGCGGACTTCGGAGCAACCTTGGGAGCGGCAACAGGCTCGGGAAAAAAGCGCGTCAAGAGACGGGACATTATCGTGGTAATAAAAACCAGCACGATCAGAAAGATGAACACTGAGCCCATACCCAGCAGCATCAGCTCGAAACCTTCCTCAAGCAATTCGGATGAACCCATGACGCCCCCCAGCGTGAAGAAACAGCGCCCGCAGGCGCCGTCGACAGTAATTATTGATCAGTCATGCAGGCGAAATTCCAGTCACTATCCGCCTGTCAAAACCCGCCCAATCTATCCTGATGTGACATTTATTGCAATCTGTGCGACATCTGTAAACCGAAGTCACAGCAGGAAAATAGTTGCCAGCCCGAGGAAAATGAAAAACCCGCCACTGTCGGTAATCGCGGTAATCATCACACTCGAACCCAACGCCGGGTCACGATCCAGACGCAGACGAATCAGCGGTATCACCACCCCCATACAGGCCGCCAGGAGCATGTTCAGTGTCATTGCCGACAACAGCACGACGGACAAGGCCACGTTGTCGTACAGCAGCCAAGCGATGCAGGCCAGCACCACACCCCAGATGAATCCGTTGATCAGCGCCACACCAGCT
>Ga0194136_1000975_pt1 | contig 14418 bp, 15 predicted proteins | sample TARM_MetaG_T3A_1_FD_134023 | JGI IMG/M metagenome (GOLD analysis project Ga0194136, IMG submission 134023) | Freshwater microbial communities from Pennsylvania, USA, analyzing microbe dynamics in response to fracking - TARM_MetaG_T3A_14 (version 2) | ecosystem: Environmental > Aquatic >...
ACTTCGTCCCAATCCCGCACCTCCGTGGGGATGAGGCGCACCTGTGGGTCGATGTCCTCACGCGACAGGCACGGCAGCATGGCCAGGGCTTCTGGGGCATCAGGTGCCTCCTGCATGCGCCGCAGCTCTTCCGTGCGCCGCGCCAGCTCCTCGTCGGACAAGGCGGGGGGCGCCTGACGCAGCTTCTGGATAAGCTCCTGCTCTTCGCGCTCCACCTTGGCCCCATGGTCCTCCTCGGGTTCGAGCAGGACCACGCTGGCATGCGGATTCTTCAGGATGTGCCGCTCGATCAGGTTCTCGAAGACCGGCTCTTTCTTTGCCAGCCGCTCTTTCAAAGCGGCCAGCGGCTTCTCGAAGGCCACCAGCTCCAGCGGATCACGATCGTAAAGCCACGAACCCAGGGCGCGCAGCATGACGATGAGCCCGCGCGGATAGGAGCCGGTGTTGTTCTCGCGCAGGTCGAACTCGGCGGAGTTTATCCCGGCCTCGATGAGGTCGGCCTCGAAGCCCTGCGCCACGATGTCTTCAAGCGTCTTGATGATGAGTTCGCGCACGGCCTGGAAATTTTCCGGCAGCACGCCCTTCATGCCCACCGAATAGTACATCTGGGCCATCTCGTGCTCCACGCCCGCTCCGGTCAGGTCCTCGCCCAGGCCCGACTCGATGAGCGCCTTGCGCAGGGGGGATGCGTTCATGCCGGTCAGGAGGCCATCCAGGATCCTGCAGGCCAGCACGGTTTCGGCGTCTTCCTTGCCGGGCAGCAGCCAGTTCATGGTCAGCATGCCCAGGGCCTCCTCCTCGCCCATGGTCTCGAACCCCTGGCGCACCTCACGCGGGGCAGTGAAAGACTTTTGCAGCGCCACGGCCGACTTCACGTCCAGAGCGTCAAACTGATCCAGGTACTCGCGCAGCAGTTCGAGCCGGGACTCCGGGTCATCGTCACCGGCGAAAAAGATCCAGGCGTTGGACGGGTGGTAGAAGGTGCGGTGAAAATCGAGAAATCTCTCGTAGGTCAGGCTGGTGATGGCGGAAGGGTTGCCGCCGGAGTCCAGGCCGTAGGTCGTGTCCGGAAAAAGGGACTGCTGGGAAAGCTCGGATAGCTGCGAGTCCGGGGAGGAGTACACCCCTTTCATTTCATTATAGACGACGCCCTTGATGGCCAGCTCACCGCCCGCCTCCGGCAGGTCCAGGTGCCAGCCCTCCTGCTCGAAGATTTCAGGGGTGATGCGCGGGAAAAAGACCGCATCCAGATAGACGTCCACCAGGTTGTAAAAATCCTTCAGATTTTGACTGGCAACGGGATAGCAGGTCTTGTCCGGATAGGTCATGGCGTTCAGGAAGGTCTGCAGGGAACCTTTCAGCAAATCCACGAAGGGCTCCTTGACCGGATACTTGCGCGACCCACACAGCACCGAATGCTCCAGGATGTGCGCCACCCCCGTCGAGTCCGACGGCGGGGTGCGAAAGCTGATGCCGAAGACCTTGTTCTCGTCGTCGTTTTTCACGGACAGGATGCGCGCCCCGGTCCTGTCGTGCACCAAGATGTCGGCCTGCGATGAAATTTCCTGAACATACGTTGTTGAAATGCGGGTAAATCCTTTGGCCATGGGCGATTGATCTCCTCGAAACGGTGGTTGTGCTTATCGTGCTGCGCCGGACTTGGCGTTATTGTAAACCAGTCCCTTTGCAAGTCCGAAGGACTTCTGTAAAGAGCGGGACTGCGAAGTCAATGCTTGAAAGGAGAATTCCATGTCCAAAGTGCTTGTCACCGGCGGTGCCGGATACATCGGTTCCCACACGACCCTGGCCCTGATCAAGGCCGGCTACGAAGTCGTGGTCTACGACAACCTGTCCACGGGAAAGGCCGAGGCAGTGCTCCCCCCGGCGCGACTCGTGGTCGGCGACCTGGCCGAAACCGGGAAGCTTGACGCCCTCATGCAGACGGAAAAATTCTCGGCGGTGCTCCACTTCGCGGGCTCCATCGTGGTGCCCGAATCGGTTGAGAACCCTCTCAAATATTATCTGAACAACACGAACAACACGACGGAACTGATCCGCCTGACGGTGAAAAACCATGTCCCGCGCTTCATCTTCTCCTCCACGGCTGCGGTCTACGGCATGCCGGACACCCCGGCCGTGACCGAAGACAGCCCGACCAAACCCATCAACCCCTACGGCCGCACCAAGCTCATGAGCGAGTGGGTCATAGAGGACACCGCCGCCGCGCACCCGGATTTTAGTTTTGTCATTCTGCGTTACTTCAATGTAGCCGGGGCCGATCCAAAGGGACGCATCGGTCAGTCTACCCCCGACGCAACGCACCTGATCAAGGTCGCCTCCCAGGCGGCCCTCGGCCGCCGGGACGCCCTGCACATTTTCGGTACGGACTACCCCACCCCTGACGGCACCTGCATCCGCGACTACATCCACGTGGCCGACCTGGCCGGGGCCCATGTGCTCGCGCTTGGGCATCTGGAAGCAGGCAACCCGTCGAGCATCTTCAATTGCGGCTACGGGCACGGCTACTCGGTGCGCGAGATCGCGGCCGCCGTGAAGAAGGCCAGCGGCGTGGACTTTCCCGTGATCGAAAGCCCGCGCCGGGCCGGGGACCCGCCCGCGCTCATCTCCGACCCGGCCCGCATCCGCGCCGCCATGGACTGGAAACCGGCCCACGACGACATCCACGCCATCGCCCTCTCGGCTTACAGGTGGGAAATGGGCCTCTAGCACACGGCTGATAAGTACAGATGCCCAAGCTGCTCAAAAACGATGATTTTCTGTAGCGACGACGCAGATCACCGTTTTGGGACAGCCTGGGGCCCTGACCAAACTTGACTTCGGATGCGGGATATTCCACTGTTCTGCCCTTCATTGCAACGCAAATAACGAAAATTTGTGCTCGCCACGCTCGCCCGTGGCCCGTCGGCACAGCAGATAACCCGGAGGAACGCCGTCCCATGAGCGACTACAAGAAAACCCTGAATCTCCCCCTCACCACCTTCCCCATGAAGGCCAGCCTGACCCAGAACGAGCCCAAGGTCCTGGAAGGCTGGAATACGGCCGACGCCTACGGTGCCATGATCGGTGCCAACGAGGGCCGGGAGACATACGTCCTGCACGACGGCCCGCCCTACGCCAACGGGCACATCCATATCGGCCACGCCATGAACAAGATTTTGAAGGATGTCATCGTCAAGCACCGCAACCTGACCGGCCGCCAAGCCCAGTACGTGCCCGGCTGGGACTGTCACGGCCTGCCCATCGAGCTCAAGGTCGAACAGGAACTGGGCGGCAAAAACAAGTTTTCCACCCTCGAAATCCGCAAAAAATGCCGCGAGTACGCGCTCAAGTACCTGGACATCCAGCGCGAGGAGTTCAAGCGTCTGGGCGTGCTCGGCACCTGGGACAAGCCCTACCTGACCATGACTCCGGACTACGAGACGGCCACGGCACGCGAGCTGGCCAATTTCTACAAAAAGGGCTCCGTGCAGCGCAACAAGAAGCCCATCTACTGGTGCGGCTCCTGCGAAACGGCCCTGGCCGAGGCAGAGGTCGAGTACGACGACCACTCCTCGCCGTCCATCTACGTGCGCTTTCCCCTTGAGGCGGACCGGCTGGCAAAGGTTTTCCCCCAGGCGGCACCGGGGAAAAGCTTCATCGTCATCTGGACGACCACGCCCTGGACCATCCCGGACAACCTGGCCGTGGCCGTGCACCCGGACTTCGAGTACGACTTGATCCAGGCCGGCGACTCCTTCTACATCCTGGCCAAGGAACTGGCCGAGGTCTGCGCCGCGAAATTCGGCTGGACCGAGTGGAAAGCCGTGGCCACTGTGACTGGCAGCCGGCTGGAAGGGCTCGTCGCCCGCCACCCTTTTTACGACCGACCGTCTCCCGTGGTCACCGCCGACTACGTGACCCTCGAAGCGGGCACGGGCTGCGTACACACCGCCCCCGGACATGGCCGCGAAGACTACGAGACCGGCTTGCGGCACGGCCTTGAGATTCTCTCCCCCCTGGACGACCAGGCCCGCTTCCTGCCGAGTGTGGAATTCTTCGGCGGCAAGAACGTGTTCGAGGCCAATCCGCTGGTCATGGCCAAGCTGACCGAGGTGGGGCACCTCCTGGGGAGCGAGAAGATCCGGCACTCCTACCCGCACTGCTGGCGCTGCAAGAAACCCGTCATCTTTCGGGCCACGACCCAGTGGTTCATCGCCATGGAACACGCCGACCTGCGCGGTAAAACCCTGGACGCCATCGACAACAAGGTGCGCTGGGTTCCGGCCTGGGGCAAGGAACGCATCCACAGCATGATCAAGTTCCGTCCCGACTGGTGCATCTCGCGCCAGCGCATGTGGGGCGTGCCCATCATCGCGCTCCTGTGCACGGACTGCGGGGATGCATACTTCGACGGCGACTGGGCCCACTCCATTGTGGATCGCTTCGCCACGCATCCCACCGGCGCGGACTACTGATTCGAGGCCTCGCTTGAGGACGTCGTGCCCACGGGCCTTGCCTGCCCCAAATGCGGCGGCAGCCACTGGGAAAAAGAGGACGACATCCTTGATGTGTGGTTCGACTCCGGCACCAGCTTCGCCGCCGTGGTCGAGGGGCGGGAAGAATGCTCCTTCCCGGCGGACCTGTACCTCGAAGGCACGGACCAGCATCGCGGCTGGTTCCATTCCTCGCTTTTGGCCTCCATGGGCACGCGCGGCGTGCCGCCCTACAGAACCGTGCTGACGCACGGCTTCGTCCTCGACGGCCAGGGCCGCAAAATGTCCAAGTCCATCGGCAACGTGGTCGCCCCGCAGGAGATCATCGAAAAGCACGGCGCGGAAGTGCTGCGCCTGTGGGTGGCCTCCGAGAACTACCAGGAGGACCTGCGCATCTCCGATGAGATCATCGGCCGTCTGGTGGACGCCTACCGCAAGATTCGCAACACCTGCCGCTTCATCCTCGGCAATCTGAGCGACTTCGACCCAGCCACGGACCTGGTAGGCACGGCCGACATGCTGCCCCTGGATCGCTATGCCCTGAACATGGTCCGCGCCAGGCACCAGACCATCCAGGCCGCCTACGAAACCTTCGAATTCCACAAGGTCTACCACACCCTGCACAACCTGTGCACCACGGACCTCAGCTCCTATTACCTCGACATCATCAAGGACCGTGTCTACGTCAACGGTGCGACCAGCCTGAAGCGCCGCTCGGCCCAGACCGCCCTGTATCACATGCTGCTCATGATCATGGGCGACATGGCCCCGATCCTGAGCTTCACGGCGGACGAGATCTTCCACCACCTGCCTCAGGCCATGCGTCCGGCGGGCAGCACGGTGTTCGCCATGCGCGTGCCCGAGATCGAAGGGAACCTTTTGACCGATGAGGAAGAGGCCGTCTGGAACCTGGTCTTTGCCGTGCGCGGCGATGTGACCCGGGCCATCGAACCGATGCGCCAGTCCAAGGCCTTGGGGCATTCCCTGGACGCGCGGGTGACTGTCCACGCCACCGGCGAGGCTTTTGCGGCGCTGTCCGGGGTGGCCGCCGACCTGCGCGACGTGTTCATCGTCAGCCAGGCCCTGATCACGGACGAGCCCGCTCCGGACGAAGCCGTGCGCGGCGAGATCGAAGGCGTGGCCGTGGTCATCGCCAAGGCTTTGGGCGAAAAATGCGCCCGCTGCTGGATCTACGACGAAAACCTGGGCACGGACCCCGAAAACCCCCAGGCCTGCCCGCGCTGCACGCAGGTACTCAAGGAATACCATGGCTAAGCCTGTCCGCGTACCCTGCACTCCCGACATGGGGCGGCGCTACCGGACCATTGGTCTGGTCGCCGCCGCCGTCTTTGTCCTGGACCAGCTGACCAAGCTTTGGATCCAGCAGGCCATCCCGGTCTGGGAAAAGGGCTTCACGGTCATCCCCGGCTTCTTCGACATCGTGCACATCCTGAATCGGGGCGCAGCCTTCGGCTTTCTGAACCGCCACGACATAGACTGGCAGCGGCCCTTCTTCATCGCCGTGTCCATCGTGGCCGTGGGGCTCATCGGGGTGCTGGCCAAAAGCAAGGATGACGATGGCCCTTTCTATGTCTACGGACTGGGGCTGATCCTGGGCGGGGCCCTGGGCAATCTCTTGGACCGCGTACGGCTTGGGGTGGTGGTCGATTTCCTGGATTTTTACGTGGGCGACATGCACTGGCCAGCCTTCAATGTGGCGGACATGGGCATCTGCGTCGGCGCTGGGGCACTGCTCGTATCCTTTTACCAGCAGAGGCGGCGCTGTGTTCCCGACAATACTTGAAATAGGCCCCTTCACGCTGCACGCCTACGGACTCTTCGTGGCGGCGGGTTTTCTGCTGGGCATCGCCTGGTCCATGCGCGAGGCGCGGGCCAGGGGCCTAAACCCCGACACCGTTTCGGACCTGGGCTTTTACATCATCCTGGGGGCCATCCTCGGGGCGCGTCTCTTGTATGTGCTCATCAACCCGACTTACTTCTGGCACAATCCCCAGGAAATTTTCATGTTCTGGAAAGGCGGGCTGGTCTTTTCCGGCGGGGCCATCCTGGCCGCGATCTTTGCCCTGGCCTTTCTGCGCTTCAAGAAAGAGGACCCCTGGCTGTGGATGGACACCCTGGCTCCGGGCATCGGCCTGGGCGAGGCAGTGGGGCGCATCGGCTGCCTGGCTGCAGGATGCTGCTACGGCGCGAGCTGCAATCTGCCTTGGGCCGTGACCTTCTTTCATCCCGAATCCCTGGCTCCGCTGCATGTTCCGCTGCACCCCACGCAACTCTACCACAGTTTGGCTGGACTGGTCTGTTTTGCCACGGTCCTGGCCATCAAACCGAAAATCCGGCACACGGGCCAGCTCATGGGCATCTTTCTGGCTCTCTTCGGGACGTTTCGCTTTGTCGTCGAAATCTTCCGGGCCGACTATCGCGGAGACTTCGGACCCATCAGCGTGACCCAGCTCATCGCCCTCGGCGCCGTCGCCCTCGGGCTCTTCATTATCCAGCACAGGAGAACCCATGATCGCTAGCATTCCGGCGGACAAGCTCTACTACGCAATCCCGCTTCTGATTTTGCCCATCCTGCCAAATTTATGGGCCATCTGGCATCTGCACACCCGCGAGATGCCAACGCCCCAGGAAAAGATGGCCTGGGTTGTGGCCCAGATCGTCTTGCCGGTGGTCGGTGGTGTGGGCTATATCCTCTTCGGCAGGAAACGCGCCATCAAGAAACAGTAACGACCGGACCTTTTTCCTCTTCGAAAAAGCGGCCGGAATGATTGAAAACAGCACCCAGTGAGGTTCGCATGTCTTCTTTTTCCATCGGCAGAAAAATCCTGATCACAGGAGCTCTGGCGGCCCTGCTCGGCACAATCCCGGGCTGCGTCACCACTTCGGATTTTGACCGCCTGCGCAGTCAGGTCTATTCGCAGGAGCAGGAACGCATCAAGCAGCAGGAACGCATCGCCCAGCTTGAGGCCGAACTGGCCCGCAGCCAGCCAGCCCAGGCCAACAACTGGGCCGAAGTGAACACCCTGCGCAGCCAGGTGGCGGGCCTGACCGGCCAGGTCGACGACCTGCGCAGAACCCAGGAAATGCAGCAGCAGGCCGCCGGCGGGCTTGTTACCGTAGACACGCTCAATGCACGGGTCATTGACCTGGAACGCAAGAATCTCTTCATGGCCAGCCAGCTTGGCATCGTCTTCGACGAGATGCCACCGCTTCCCGCTACCCAGCCCCAGTCCGCATTCCCCGGAACTCCGGCGCCCCAGGCCCCGGATGCGTTCCCTGGACCTCTGACTCCTCAGGCCCCGGGCGAAGCGGAGTCTCCCGCTGTCATCCAGCCTGCGATTCCGGCCGAGCCCCAACCCGTCGCACCGCCGGAAAGCCAGACCCAGCCCGGGCTTCCCGGACAGGAGTTGTATCAGCAGGCCCTGGAGAATTTCTACGCCATGAAATACCAGCAGGCCCAGATCATGTGGGCGGAGTTCGTCAAAGGCTTCCCAAACGACCCTCTGGTGCCCAACGCCGTGTTCTGGCAGGGTGAATGTTTCTTCCAGATGCAGGATTACGCCAACGCCGTCCTGACCTATCAGAAAGTCATCGAAGACCACAGCAAGTCCAACAAGTACACGGCCGCCCTTCTCAAGCAGGGCATCTCTTTCTTCAAGCTGAAAAAGGACCAGGCCGGCAAACTGGTGCTCGAAGACCTGATCAAGAAACACCCCCAGTCCGCCGAAGCCAAGCGAGCCCAGGCATATCTGAAGGACGGCAATTAGCCGCTGCAAGGATCACGCATGTCCACCCACGAGTACAGCCGCATCATCAGCTTGCGCTTCCCCCCCGAATCGTCGGGCCAGCCCATGATGTACAATCTGGCCAGGCACTTCGACCTGACCTTCAACATCCTGCAGGCGAACATCAACCCGCGCCGCGAAGGGCACATGATCCTGGAGCTCTCGGGCACTCGGGAACACTACCGCCAGGGCGTGACCTACCTGCAGGAGCAGGGCATCAAGGTCACTCCCGTAGCCCACGAGATCTCGCGCAACGAGGACTCTTGCATGCACTGCGGCCTGTGCACGGCCCTGTGCCCGTCCAAGGCCCTGCATCTCAATCTTCAGACCAGGCTGGTCGATTTCGACCAGGACAAGTGTACGGCATGCAACATGTGCGTCACCGTGTGTCCGGTCCGGGCCATGATCATGGAGGTCGACCCGGACACGTGGTGAAGGAGGAGTCATGACTGTTGTGGAACGTTCATTCGCTCGGGTTGACGCAGCCCTGAAGGGGTACCTGCGCGTACTGCCGACGGACCGGTTCATCTCCCTTTTTCCCTGCTCGCAGGCGGGAGGCGCGATCCAGCTGTCCGAAACCGCGCAGTCCAGCCTGCCCGACGGTCTGGCCCAATACCTGCGCGCCATGAACGACAAGCTCAGCGCCATCCTCTCCATCATGACCCAGCAGACCCTGCACGAGGACTTTCCCGTGCCCGTGCTCATCCACGACATCAGCGGGGCCGGGATCAGGTTCAGCGCGAACCAGGAGTTCGAACTGGGCCAGGGCGTGGAGGTGGTCATTGCGCTCAGCAACCAGCCCCAAAGTCTGGCCGGTGCCATGGGCGTCATCCTCCGTGCCGAAGAGCGCCGGGGCGAACGACTCTGGGCCGTGGAATTCAAGGATATGAGTGACTGCGAACGCGAAAAGATCATCCAGTTCGTCGTGGCCAAGCAGCGCGAACAACTCCGCGAGCGCCACCTCGCCTCTTCATGATGTCGCGGTTAAGATTATACTCATCCGATGAAGGGGAGTATAATCTTAAGCACCTGAAAAAAATGGATTCCCGCCTTCACGGGAATGACTTGCGGGGTCTCTTGGGGCCATGTTGCAATGATCTCCTTCATCATAACCGCGGACAACGTCATGCACAAAGAACAGCTCAGCCAGGAACTTCTGACCAGGATTACGAACAAGGCCGAAAGCACCATCCGGGAGGTCATCTCGGCGGCCCTGACGGATGAAATTAATCGCGCCCTGACCCAGGCTCTGACCGAGGGCGAATTTTACCGCGCCATCAGCACGGACCTGCAGGAAGGGCTCAAATCCATCTACAGGGAAATCAACGCCGCCGCGACAAACACCGTTTCCGAACCGCAAGTGTCGGCTCCCCCGGTGGCCGACGAGATGTTCTCAGAAGCATCGACCCAGCTCAGGGCCATCCTGCAGACCACGGAAAAGGCCACCGAGAGCATCATGGGACTGGTCGAAAAACACATGGACTTGAACGACCGCACCATGCAACTCCTCACCTCCCTGGAAAACGGGAGCGTCAAACCGGAAGTTGAGGAATTGCGGGCCGGCAGCGAAGCCCTGGGCGCGGACCTGATGGAGATCATGACCACTCTAAGCTTTCAGGATCTGACCGGACAGCGGATCAAGCGCATCGTCGCGGCGCTGCAGCAGATCGAAAAGGTGGTGTTCGAACTCTACATGGCCACGGGCCTGTCCATGAAAGCCATGGAACTCAATCCCGAACAGTCCGTGGAGGAGATCCGCCAGACATCCAAGGCCCGGGCCACAGGCCTCAAAGGCCCGCAGGACGCAAACTCCCAGACGGACGTGGACGACCTCTTGAGCCAGCTCGGCTTGTAATTTTCCTCATTCACCATAACGCAAGCCGGTTACGGAACTCTCCGCAACCGGCTCTTTTCATGGAGACAGATCATGCCTCAGCTTTCCGACATCACACTCTTCTCATTGACCCGGACCATGAGCGTCCTTGACCAACTCTTTCAGGAAGAGCCCGACCTGTACGAGGATTTCGTGCGCGAGATCTGCGCCGATTTCACCCTGGCCAGGGAATACATGCTGGCCATCCAGGAGATGGCCGGCCGCGAAGCGGACCGGGAAGCCATCGCCCAGGCGGACCTGACCCTGCGCCACATGCTGGCCCTGTGGGTCCTGTCCAACGACCTGACCGTGCCCGTGACCGGGCTTGAGCAGATGCAATAGGACGGCAAACGCGATGACTGAAACATCTCTCGCCGACGTGCGGCGATCTGCCGAAGACCTCTGGGACTTGGGCTTCTACTGCGCGGAAAGCGTCCTGTTGGCAGTGGCCAGAGCCGAAGGGCTCGAATCGGGGTTGCTGCCCGCTGTGGCCTCGGCCTTCTGCAGCGGCCAGGCCAGGACCTGCGGCCCCTGCGGCGCCCTGAGCGGGGCCCTCATGTCTCTGGGAGCGGTTCTGGGACGCAGGTCGGAAAAGGAAAGCATGGACGCGGTCTATGCGGCCAGCGGACAACTCATCGAAAAATTCGAAGACGAGTTCGGCAGCCGCGACTGCCGGTCGCTGCTCGACGGCTGCGACCTCGGGAGCCCCGAGGGCCAGATCATGTTCCGCGAGCGCGGGTTCATGGCGCGCTGCCGGAACTTCTCCGGCAGGGCGGCTGAAATGTCCTGGGAAATCATCGCCGAACACCGGCGCTGATGCCGCCGGGGCAGGCCGGGCTCATTCAGGATTCTTCGGATTTGCCCGTCTTCCCCGCCAGGGGGTGGGAGGCGTCGTAAACGCGCATGACCTGCGCCAGGTCCAGATGGGTGTAACGCTGGGTGGTGGAGATGCGGGAATGGCCGAGGAGTTCCTGCACGCTTCTGAGGTCCGCGCCAGCCTGGAGCATGTGCGTCGCGAAACTGTGGCGCAGGGTATGGGGGCTGATGGAGCATGGCGCCCCGCTGCGCACGGCCATCTCTTTAACAATGCGGTCCGCCTGCTTGCGCGACAGACGCCCGCCCCGCTTGCCCAGAAAGATGGCCTGCTCCCGAGCCGCAGGGCCAAAAGCCCCGCGCTGCTCCAGATACCGCCGCAAACGTTCCGCGGCAGGCCCCGTGAGAGGCACCACCCGCTCCTTGCGGCCCTTGCCCAGCACCCGCACCAGCTTCTGATCCAGATCCACATGGGCGAAATCAAGCCCCAGGGCCTCGCTGACGCGCAGCCCCGAGCCATAGAGCACCTCCAGCAGGGCCAGATCGCGCAGCCCTTCGGGATCAGGCGCAACTTCGGTCTCGACCAGATGGATGGCCTGGTCGACATTGAGCACCTTGGGGTGGACCTTGGCCAGCTTGGGGTTGCTTAAGGATGCGCAGGGATCTTCCACGGCCATCTTGCGTTGACGCAAAAAGCGGTAAAATGCGCGCAGGGCGGAGAGTTTTCGACAGACGCTCGACTTGGCCAGGCCGCGCCGGTGCAGGTCGGCCAGGTAGGCGGTGATGTCGACCTTGGTCACCTCGGACGGTGCGTCAAAGCCCTTGTTCCTACGCCCAAGGAACAGGTGCGCGCCCTTCAGATCTGTCTCATAGGCAGCCACGGTGGCCGGGGAATAGCCGCGCTGGGCGTCCAGATAGAGCAGAAAAAGGACGACAGGGTCAGGTGCCGAGGCGTTTGTCCATGACATAGCAACTCTGTGGGTTCTTTTTGGCTTCTTTTTTCAGATTCATGGCGATCTGCGAAGCCTCGCCGAAATGTTTGAGCTTTCCGTCCCGGTTCAGGACCACGGCGATGGAGATGGCCATGAGCGGAAAAACCTGTTCCTTGCCCCGACGATCAAGGGAATGGATGGCCCCGCGCGCGCGGTCCTCCTGATCGTAGAAATGGGGCACAATGGAGTCGAAATTGTCGATGACCTGCCGACAGGCGCTTTCGGCTTTGTCCGGCGGCACGATGAACACAAAGTCATCCCCGCCCACGTGGCCCACAAAGGTGCTGCTTCCCATGAATCCCCGGATGGAATTGACGATGACCCGCGCGGTCATGAGCAGCACCTCGTCTCCGCGTGAAAAACCGTATTTGTCGTTGAACGACTTGAAGTGGTCCAGGTCGATGTAGGCCAGCGCGAAATCCTCCCGGCGATCGATAAGGTCCTGGATCCTGTTGGTGATGGAGGTGTTGCCGGGCAGCTTGGTCAGGGGGCTGGCGTCGAGCTCGCGGGTGGAGCGATGGTAGGCCAGGACCAGACGGCCCTTGGCGATGGACGGCGAGATGGGCCTGACCAGGAAGTCGTCGATCTCAAGGGTGCTGAAATCGAGGGTTTCCGCCACGCCCTCGCCGTCCAGGCAGAGCACCACCGGTACCTGGCGATAGACGTTCTCGCCCTTGATCAGCCGGACCAGCTCAACCCCTGCCAGGTCAGGCAACTGCTCGTCCACGACCAGCAGATCAGGGGGCTCGGTGAAAAGAAACTCCAGCGCCGACGTGCCCCGGCCAAAACAGGTCCACTTGACCTCGTCCTCGGGCCAAAGCGCCCGCAGGCCGCCTTCAAGCTTGGGGTCTGCGGTGACCAGAAAAAAATGTTTGGCGTCCTTCATTGGTTCTACATCAGATCCACGAATTCCCGTTCCAGGCCATCCATTATCTTGAAGAGGACGTCCGGGGTGATCTCCAGGGCTTCCAGCACCCCCTCGTCCAAGGGGCTGACCTGATCGTCGCCGCCATTGCCCACGCCGAACAGGCGCGCCAGAAAATTGCCCACGTGCACAACCTGCGCGACCTTCGGGTACAGGGTGGCCGACATGGGCCGGTGATGGTAAGACAGCCCCTCCTTGAGATTGGCGGGCAGATTCCAGTAATTGCTCAGCCAAAGATTGATACGGTCATGAGCGAACCCGAGGACTTCGCTCTCAGCCTGCCGGTAGGCGATGTCCTTTTCGAGCACAAGAGCGTCGATGGCTGCGCGGGTGTCCGGAAGCTGCACTGCCGCCACGACCTTGCCGATGTCGTGCAGCAGGCCCGCCACGGCATACTCTTCAGGATCCTTGCAGCCGATGGCGCGGGCGATGGCGGAGCTGGCCAGAGCGCAGCCGAGGCTGTGCTCCCACAGGCCCTTCATGTTCTCGTTCATGACGTCAAAGACCGAGGTGGAGATAATGATACCCTTGACGACGTTAAAACCCAGCAGCACCAGGGCGTGCTGAATGGAGCCTATGCGCCCTGGAAAACCGTAGATGGGCGAATTGACCATCTTCAGAACCTTGGCCGAAAGGACCTGATCTTTTGAGATAGCCTTGCTTATCTGATCCGTGGAGGAGTTGGGATTCTCCACCAGAATCGCGACCTCCTGCAGGACACCCGGCAGGGTGGGCAGGTCTTTGACCGCCAGAATCCGACCCTTTTGCTTGGTGCGCAGATCTTCTTCCATCACTGCCCCCCTTCCCGCGCCGCCTGGGCTGCGGCGGCCAGGGCGCACTGCCGTACGTAATACTCCGAAACCATCCGCTTGACCTGGCCCATGTATTTGTCGTTCTCGAAGTTCCGGAACAGATGGTCCAGCCGCTCCCGCTTTTTGGCCAGCACTTCCTCGTTGCATGCGCCGCCCATCTCAAGGCTCTCGCCTTCGACCACGATCAGTTCCACGCCCATGCTGTCCAATTTGGCGATGAGCCCCGCCGACAGGGCCGTGCCCGCGGCAACAAGCACCATCCCGTTCTCGCGGGTCACGGGCTTGGCCAGCACCATCTCCGGCTTGGCCAGCTGCAGGGGAATCTTTTGCATATGCTCTATCTCCAGGTAGTCTTTTGTCAGGTTGCCAGGGCATAGTACATGCCCGGGAGCTGCTTCACAATGCCCTCAAGTTCCATGAAAAGAAGCGTGGAGCTGACCTTGCTTGCCGCCCAGCCCGTCCGGCGGGCCAGTGTGTCGATATGCACGGCCTCGCCGCCTTGCAGCAGCCGATGCACGGCCAACTGCTCCGGGTCTTCCGGTTCCCGGGGGCGGGCCGGTGGGCTTGGCGCGTCGGCCACGAGATGCGCCTCCAACCGAGGATGCAGCTCCCGCAGGATGTCTTCCGCGCTCTGCACCAGGCATGCTCCCTGACGGATAAGTTGGTGACAGCCCTGATAGGTCTTCATGGTGGCCGGACCGGGC
>Ga0194136_1000976_pt1 | contig 14396 bp, 16 predicted proteins | sample TARM_MetaG_T3A_1_FD_134023 | JGI IMG/M metagenome (GOLD analysis project Ga0194136, IMG submission 134023) | Freshwater microbial communities from Pennsylvania, USA, analyzing microbe dynamics in response to fracking - TARM_MetaG_T3A_14 (version 2) | ecosystem: Environmental > Aquatic >...
AATTTAACATATTTTTGAGCACTTTTCTTTCACCCAATGGGTGAAAGCTGAATTTCGAAGGAACGCATATTTATCAAGGCTTTGATTATGCTTTTTGAAGTACTGACGTAGAATCTAGGTATATATAAAAGATTGTGTGTGGCAAAAATCTAGGCCGAGACATAACAGTCTGAATTTTTAATGGGGTGCTTCTCCACTCTGGTCTGAATTGTTTAAGGTGATTTTACTCAAAAGGAAGAGGACACCGATAAAAAACTTTTAAAGTCAAGGTGGTGAAATCAGTGGTGAACATTTGGTGAACTCTATGGTGAAGATTAGGTCGATTGGGTGTGATTCTGAATGAAACTGATAAAAACGGGGGCAAAACATGGCTTTTTTCAAAAAAAATATACATGGTCTATTTAGACAGTAGGAAGATCATAGGAATTCATAATTAGCGAAATGGAAAATGCCGATTATTTTTCAGGTAAAATTTCCTTGATTTTTTCACATCATTTTTTTGGGTTTAGTCTGAAATAATAAAACCATCCATTCAAGTCTCGGATGTCCCTAGAGAGGATGTTTTCCTACATATAATTCTAACTTCCACCCGCCGTCTATAACGTCACCAGAGGGAAAATAATGGGTGCACAAGCCCTCCGGAATTGCACAACCTATATTTACTTGTTAGATGTGAAAATGGCACACAGGGCTTAAATGGGCTCCTGGTAGTGCTAATGAAATATGCTTGTAACTAAGGCTTTATTTGGTACCTCTGCATGATAGATTGATAAGTAGAATAAATATAAGGATTACGTTTCATCGCAAGTATATTAATAGAAATTTTGATCGTGTAGGTGTATCTAGGTTTATTTAATTTATATTATTTAAAGATATTTACTTATTTAAGGGGCGGCATAATCCTTGGTATCATTGGTTTTATCGACTTTAAAAGTGAGCATTGGTAACGTAAAAGTGAGCATTGGTAACGTAAAAGTGAGCATTGGTAACCGTAAAAGTGAGCATTGGTAACCGCAAAGGTGAGTGATGGTACCCGATTTTTCAAAAGTGAGCATTTTTTATTCCAAGTGACTTATGACTCACATTTACGGTATAATATCAAATAATGAAGTAAATGAGGAGATATAATGGAACATTTTCAGGAAGATTACGATTTAATCAAGAGAAGAAATTATCAAATCATAAAATCAAATAAATTAGTACAAAAAACAAGATATACACTTTCACTGCAACAACAAAAAGTTCTTCTATTCATTATTCAAAAGATTAGACCGGAGGATAAAGATTTTCAAACATACGAAATAAGTATACAAGATTATTGCGAAATTGCAGGGATTGAGGTGTCAAATGGGAAGAATTACCGGAATATCCGATCTTCATTGCAAGCGCTTCGAGATAAATCTTTTTGGATAACCCTTGATGACGGGACTGAATCGCTAGTTTCGTGGTTAAGTAAAGTAAAAATAGGATCGGATAACAAAACGATATCAATCCGCCTTGATGAGGATCTGAAGCCTCATTTATTACAATTAAAATCATTTTTTGTTTCTTACAGTTTCTATTATGTGTTAGCCATGCGAAGCCAATATAGTATTCGTTTATATGAAGTTTTGAAGTCCTATGAGAACCTAAGTAAAGTTTCTTTTAACTTAAAGGATATGAGAAGACTATTAGATGTGCCCGACGGGAAATTGGAACGCTGGGTTGATATGAAAAGATATGCGATTGAAAGAGCTATCAAAGAAATAAACTTGTTAACCGATTTAAACGTGAAATACGAACCTATTAAGCAGGGCCGCGCTGTACATGATGTGAAATTTACTATTACAAAGAAATCGCAAGATCAAATTTTCAAAGCAGAATTGCAGATTGATAAGAGAATCGATCCTAACCGAGCTGCACAATTGGAAAAAGGTAATATGATAGAAGTACCACTATTCAATTGGTTGAATGAATCACAATAGGTTTTCCATAACCATAAATTAGCCTGGTCAATGGTTGTAGAATTATTATTACGAACTTTCTTGAAATACAGTGAAGAAATAACGTTAAAATTGATTTGTATAACGTAGATATGTCAAGTAAACTATTGATATGTCAGTATTTTGGAGAGATGGTTAAATGAAAGAAATAAAAGTAAATATTTATATGACTGCAGAAGAAGTCTCAAATCGTTTGAATATACAGAAATCAACAGTCCGAAAGTATGCAGGTATGCTTGATACGGTTGATACAAAACAACCCTTTTTTCATAAAGATGATAATGGGACTAGATTATACTCTGAAGAGGATATAGCATGGTTGGAGCAGTTGATACGAATCAAGAACACCCCGGGAACTAAATTGGAAGACGCTGTTCAAACTGTTTACGGCCTGCGATATAACGGTGCTATGATTGTTGATACGGAAAATTCTAATTCCGTAGCGCTGTTGCAAGATGTTATGTCACTGATGCAAAGATATTCTGAACACCAACTAGAAATTATCAAGAGGCAATCAGAAAACATTGATCGTCTTGAAACCCTAGTTGAGAAACTTTTACTAGATAAAATAGAAACAGAACAAAATAAATTCAAATTATCTGATTTAGCAGAAGAAAAACAAGTCGCCCCAAAACAAGGTTTTTTCAAAAATCTATTTAGTCCGAAATGAGATTGCATGAAGGGATCTTTACATTGTATAAATAAAAAAAGACCTCGAAAGAGGCCGTTAACTTAATAAGGTTAGATTTCTAATGCTAATTCTTTCAAAGGGATATTTTTCTTCGTCAGGTTATGTAATTGTAATTTAGCCAAAGGTGTAATGGATGGATACTCTAGACCGGCAAATGTTTTCAAGATAGCATTGAAAACTATTTTGGCTCCTTCAGGAGGAACTGCCATACCAATCTGCTTCCTTACAGCTTCTTTACTGCCCATGAATAAATAGTCATCAGGGAATGTCTGTAATCTAGCACGTTCCCGGTTAGTTAAAGCACGATGCTCTTCCCAATGATACATATGTGTACCGCCGCCGCCACTACCAGTCACAGTATAAGCTGGTCTTGTAGGATCTAAACGTTTATAAATTGAACTCAATCTCGCACCTTTGACGTTTAGCCTTAGTTCTTCTGGAATCCCTAAGTACCATGCATTTTCTCCCGCAGGAATATAACTTAACATCGTTTTTACTCTGTCAGTATGTCGAGGTATTTCATGATTTGCGGCATCTTCCGGAACAGGAGGATTCATAATAGCATCATAGCTAGTTTTATAATCTAATGATGATAACGTTGTGGGTGCTGGTACTTTAAATTCAATGCCGTCCGCAGCATAATCTGCTCTGATGCCAACTATGATAATACGATGTCGTGCTTGCGGTATACCATACTCTTCGAATTTATAAAGGTGAGGGGTGATCACATATCCACATTCCTCTAATTCTTGTAATATCTTAACGAAAGCTGCTCCTTCATTAGCGCTACTCAAACCGCCAACATTCTCTGCTAAAAAGAATTTTGGTTGGTATTCTCTTAATACGCGGACTCCATAGGAATACAGAGGCCCAAAGTCCCCAGCCATACCTTTTTTTTCTCCTACTTGTGAATAGTCATTGCACGGAAAACCAAAAGCAAAACAATCGATTTCACCCAAAACATCTCTGTTACCAATAGGCAGGTTTTGTACAGGACCTTCGTATACAGAATTATCTTCCAGATCACCGCAAATATTGTGTCTGTATGTGGAACATGCATTTGAATCGTAATCGTTAGACCATAAATGTTCAATTCCCCAATATTCACCAGTTACCGGATGAAAAAATCCAGCTTCGCGGGCACCTAAAGCTAATCCACCAGGACCATTAAATAGTTCCCCTTTTCTAAACATCATAATAATTCACGTCCTTTAATGAGAATGTACGTTCTAGCATACATGTATGCATATCATACACTATTTTGAAGGGAAAAGCAGCCGAGAAGCACAAAAAGGTTAAGAATATAATTATCCTTAACCTTTTTTATGCTTTTATAACATTTCTGAAACGTTTTTATAACCTGTATTTGTGAAAAGAGCAATGAATTGTTTCTTTCTGTCTTCTACAGAGATACCTTGCTCTAAACATACATCAAGGAAACCAAGTAAAGCCTTCGCTGTTATTATAGCACCCTGTACATCAGTATTTTCATCGTGTCTTTTTGCTTTAGTCGTAATCCCCTTAAGGCCACTTACTCCACCGAAATCTGAAACAGTGATGTAGCCAAAGTATTTTACAACTTTATCTGCGTAACCTTGGTAGATAGGAATGTACTCGGAAGCCATATGTGAAGCATGCGCAGCGTCCAAAATGAATTTATCAAGATAGCACTTTGCATCTAAAATGGCGATTGTGTCGTCGTCTATGTGAATAAGGATTTCTATTTCCGTTTTACCGTTGGAATGAAATAAGGCCTTCGGGCGCATGTCTACTTCAAAACCTATTGCTTTTAAAATCTCGCCTGTTTTATCTTCAAATCTAAGCGGGTTCGTTTCAGTAAGATAGGCCTCAACGAAATCTTGGTTCAGCGAAGTGAAAGGACGATTGCTAAAAATTTCCTTTGCAATAGAATCCCCATCACTCACTGAATGTAGGATTTCGGTTAACTCTGCTAAAGAAAGTTCACTAACAACCGGGAAAGGTTCTAATAACTTTTGGACTTTGCTTTGAATTTTCTTCTGACGAGATGCTGGCAACAAAGTCCCATAGAAAGATGCTTTGTAACTGTCCACATCAAGGCCTGCATGTTCAGCAAAACGTTCCAATGATATTAAGTATCTTTGATCGAAAGGGTAGCGTCTTTCCCATTCTTCTAGTTCTCGCTTTACAGTATTATGGTTCGCAGCCGGAATACGTAATGCAATACCGCGATCGTATACAGCAAAACCGGTGTATTCACAAAGAATCATAAACGTATTGGCAATGTCAGAATATGAGGCTTCGAAGTTACGAGCGGCGCTATCAATGCGTTGTCTATGATCTAATGATAATGAAATAGCACTTTTGATTGCTTCTTTTCCTGATTCACTAGAATTCCGGAACGATACAATATTTGAAGTTACTTCAGCAATTTGATTATCTTTTTTTGCCGTCAGACAGAAAAAAGTGATTTCTTCTTTTGTGAGGCAATAATCCAAAATGGGCTGATTAGCAACACGAATTATAAATCGTGCCGGCCGAATTTGGAAGTCTGGTGAGAATTTAGGCCTAAACCCACTGCTTAGAAATAGTCATTTGGAATTTGTAGATTCAAAATTTGCTTGGAAACATTTTCTCGAACCTTTATGTTGTTTAACAGACAAATTCCAACTTTAGTAGGAACAAGATAGCCATCTTCATTAATATAAACATAGTCGTATGCACGTAACATAGCTGCCCAGGTTCTGCCACCAGAGCCATCGTTGCTAATGTTGTTACGTTTCATATCATTTTCGGCTAAAATAGCCTCGTAATGTTTGTGCAGTTGTCGATTTCCTTTCCATTGTTCGCTGAAATTATTTGTTGCAATTTCTAAGCATTTTAAAGCTTCCGGATGAAATTGAGGATCTCGTTCTGGTCGAGGGATAAACATAACTTCTCTTTCATAGCTCATTAAATATCACTCCTTATCCTGCACAATTATTGTAAGTTCTTCTATTAATGATAATTCCTCTGGAGATAACTTTTTCTTCACTTTAAGGATTCCCCAATCTCCCTTTAAATCCTTGTATGTATTTAAACGATCCGAGAATAATCCTTCAACATTAAGTGATGTACCATCTTTGCACTCATTGATAATTTTTGCTATTTCCAGCATCGTACTATCAAAAAGTGAAGAAACTTGCCTTTTATCTAAGGGGTCTTTGCCGGAAGAACTTTTAAATTCATCCTGAATTTCCGCTAATACCCTAATCAATGAAGAAATTCGAATGTCTTCTGCGTTATTTTTAGCGTTATTCAACCACGTATGGGATTTTCCACCCATTCTTTCAGTTAACTTCTGATCCGATAATTCACTTTCGTAAATTAATCTATCAAGGTTAGCCATCATGCGATAAAGTAATGCTTTGGTTAGTACCGTTTTTAACATTTTGTAATCCAATTAGCCTCACCCCCTACGATAATTGTTCTATTCAATAAAATTGTAATGCATTTCTGTTAACGCAAACACCCTAATTAGGTTATATATTTGCACAGAAACATCGTTGTTGAAATTGGCAAAATTATATAAAACACAACAAAAAAGAGCACGAATTCAAATTCGTGCTCTCTATTTTTAATAAATTATAGTATAATGTTTTCGAATAGTAATTAAATGTCTTTTATTAAAATAGTAGGACTTGCTTGAGGAGAAAGAGTGGTTATGCCAAACCGTTCTTTCAGATCCCGGGTAAGTCTTATTTTTGTTAGTCCGTATATTTCCAACATTTCTTCAAACGATTGTTGATATTTATATTCCACAAATCCTTTCGATTTCCACATTTTCTGCATTTCCGCTTTCAAATCATTGACAATAACGTACCCTTGGGCCTGAATTTGCTCGAATGTCAGTCTATGGAGGTCTGTCGTGAATTCATTTGACACTTTGGATATCGCCCGGTCCTTGTCTTGCGGAAATACCCGATTGGCTTCCTCTTCACCAAATACTCGCTCTACCCATTCTTTTGAGAATCCCTTTTGAGTTAATCGCTTTTCTATAAGTTCAATACACTTAGCCTCGATGGTTGGAAGATTTCCCATCATGTTGTCTAGCTCATAGACGTTACTTCGATACTGCCTAGGTTTGTCACGATCGTGCCAGCCGTACTTATGATAATACTGCTGTTGCGTTCGATTGATCACTTTAAGCAATGGATCAGGAATCTGGCCTTCGTCCAATTTAACAATGATTGTTGTGAACGCCATAATATTCAATAATTTCGACACCTTCTGCTTAGAGCAGTTTAAGCGGTTTGCAAAATTTTCTACACTTAGATACGTCAGACACCTGATTGTTCCGTTATCATCGTACAAATTCATTTTGATAATGTCGATGATTGCATTGACGTATGGAGCGTATTTATACCTACAAAATAGTTGGTAAAATTCAGGGTTAGTGTATTTTAAGGTATCTGAGAGCAAAAATTCTTTAAACTGATCGGCTTGCATTCGAAGTTCTTCTATTTCTGCGCTAACTTCAATTGTAATACCGGTTCGTTCGATTAAAAACTGAATTGCTAAATCGTAAGGCGCATCATTAGCACCAGCAGAGCTTAATAGTTTTTGTATAACCTGGATAATGTTATAGCTTGTTTGCTTACCATTTTTACCTTTACTGTTATATTTCGTGTATAGCCAGGTATCAGTATCATCTGGATTCCAAATAGAACAGGATGGGTCGCAGTCACTTTCAAAGATGTCCCTAAACGGATTATCTGCTATTCCTAATAATTCGTCCATAGGGAGTGTTTTGAAATAGATTATTGCACTGACTTTATCAGCTACCGTTTTGTTACCATACTTTTTCCACCGTATTGCTACTTCTTCGAATGCCCCGTTCTTAATTAATTTGTACGTAGGGACTTCATGCCGTGTAACAGATTTCTTTTTTCTTGCTAATTGTTGTGGCGGGCTTACCGATTTACCATTCTTTACTGTCGCTGCGTTCAATTGGAAGATATCAACCGGCAACACATTATTATAATTGATTTCCACCAAACCTTGGCCACCATAGAAAAGTCGAGAACTGTCTTTTGTATTAGGATCCGCATTTGGAAATTCTTCCATGAGATACCTATAAGATTGGTTAACTGCGTCGTTTGTATACAGCGGTTTGTCCAAAATAAACACTACCCTAAATTTCTCCCATTCCTCCGTGTAGCTAAATGTTTTGTATGCAAACGCGGCATACTTCTGTATAAATTCGTTAGCTAATGTATCGTTCAACGACTGATAATGGCCCCCTTCAGCTTTTTGCTTTGGTGAGGTGACTTGTGCGTTGTCAAAGTCCAATGCCAAAACTTGTTGTTCCTGCATATTTGCTTTTGCGCGTTTTCCGTTGCTCATGATAGCCAAAAGCATTGTATGCCCTTCGTCACCGACCAATTGTCCCAATTCCTTCGGAGTGACTTCACTAATTTCTTCTGTGATCCTACTATTGATATGTAAAATCTCGGATTTCGTTGGTTTTTTGTTATATGTTTGCGGGTCAATATATAAATTTACTTTTTTCAGTTTGAATCACCATTCCTTATATTTTTTTGATAAAATTTGTATTACTTATGACTTCTTAATATTCCTTTTCGTTACATTTTTACGCCTACTTTCCTTGTTTTTCGGGATTTTTGATAACGCTTCAACTACCGTCACATCACGTTTTCAATCTCCTTACACTAATGCTATCACATCACTACCCATTCCCGCAAGGGGTGAACAACTCAAGAGATTTTTACGCCATTTCTAGGCTGCCAGTTAGCAATTTATTTATGACTAAACGTACATTTGGAAACTAAAATGAACCGTAAAACCGACGAAATAATCCCCCATCCAGGACAAAATCGTTTTGGTGTGACAGTAGTAAAATGGAGAGAGTTATTACTGTTCTCCCAAGTGTTATTCGATAAAGGTACGGGTGGTAAAGATAGGGACGGTTTAGGCTACGAAGCCCAGATTGGGGGTTAATTACTTTTCCATGACACAACCGAGGGACGAGATTGTGGTATGTAGCTTAGATAGGTTATGGGTATTGAGACGGAGGGTAACGGAGATCAATATACCAATCTAAGCTTAGGTTTTATGAAGCACATACTAGTATTATTCGATTGCAATAGTATTTTGATTGACTATTATAAGAGGGTGTACGATAAGACTAGTATGTAATTTAATAGCCAACCAGTAGAATGACGATGATAATAAGCATAAGGGACTGAAGATGCCTAGATTGACTAGATAACTATTTATTCACCGATTCGTTTAAATGGTAATTATTTTACAAACAAAACGAATCATGCTATTATAAACTTAAACATAAGCATATGCTTAAAAGTGGAGGGGTAATTTTGAATAATCTGCAAAAAGCTATAGAAGAACTTAAACACGTACTACCCGGAGAAGTATTTCTTGTAAAAGATCTTTTCAAAGGCTACGAGTGGAATAGAATCAGTATCGGAGATCGACGTTCGCTGGGACTAGGCTTCCTGCATGAAGTCAAACATGGTTCATTATCCGGAGTTTTAGATATTCGTCAAAAGAGCACCGCCAATCAACAACTTTATGTAAAAATAGAATCTATACAAAGTGAGGATACAAGCCATGAATAAGCATGACAACTTAGCAGCATTGCTGAACAAGGATCGAACTTCCGCATTCGATGTTGAACGGAGAGCATTGTTCACTATTTTTTCGAACGATGATTTATTTAGCAAGGTCCATCATTTATACGATTTTGACGAGCATTCCATCAAACCAGAAAGCTTAGAGAATGGCGCTGTTGACCTTTCTAGTAGTTCATTAAAATTGGTAAAATTAGCATACAATTTGTTCAATGGCTATTACAAAGCGGATGTGCTGGAAACGTTCGCTGGATTAGACGAGTACAATTTTGATTTGTGTATTCAAGCTATCAAGATTCGCTTCAACAAAGAATAGAGATAAAAAGAGTAGCCAAATTGATGGTTACTCTTTTTTATCTTTCATTTCCTGCAAGTATTGTTTCTTGATCCGCTGTAATGTACTTTTGCTAATACCCGTTTTCTTTTCAACTTGATTGTAGCTGTTCGTTTCCAATAATTCGATAGCATGCAAATACTGAGGAGTTAACCGTCTTTTGGGCCTACCATCCTTGAAATTCTTATCGTGCTTCTTGGCATAAGCTTTTCCTTCCTGCGTCCGGCTAACAATTAGATCGCGTTCAAATTCAGCAAAGCTGCCCAGCATGTTAAGCATTAACTTTTGCATAGGGTCATTGCCGTTTGGTTTAAATAACAAATTATTATCCAAAAATTCGACTGATACACTCTTTTCATGCATGACCTCTATTAAGTTCCTGAGATCCGGTATAGAACGCGCCAGACGGTCAATTTTGGTTACCTTTACCACATCCCCCGCCTGCAGTTTATCAATCATTTTTTGAAGTTCTTCCCGGCCTTCTTTTTTTGTCCCGGTCATTTTCTCCTGGAATATTGTTTCACATTCTGCCTGTTTTAATTTTTCTAATTGCGTTTTTAATTCTTGTTTGTTTGTACTTACCCTGGCATAACCATAATTCATAAAAATCACCTCACCTTTCTGGATATAACTTTCTGAATATCCTATATGTCAATCATACCAAGATCCGACGATATAGTCAAAAAGTTAAAACTTACTGAATATAGCCGACTTTATTTACATTATAATTAGAAGGATGCAGCGATTACGTAGTTTGTCAATCAAAAAAAGTAATCTATAAACACTATATATTGTGGTTGTTTTTTTTCGGCGTAAAGCATATAGTAAATATAGCAATAGCACCTTGTATCCATAAGGAGGGATGCTTATGCATTCACCAGAGTACAAGGAGAAATATTACCCTGCCGATTTGGCTTCGGGTCCTATGCGAATTAGCTATTTTAGCAATTCGTGTAGTCATCCTGTTTTACAAATAAAAAAATAGCAAGATAACTGTGCAGGTTATCTTGCTACGCTCCAAAAATATAAACACCATTTTTAACACACCAACGATACAGGGTACTATTGTTAATTGAAGGAGAACTTTCCCGAGTTCTTCTTTTTTTGTACCCAGAGCAGCACTTATTGAACCATATATAACCATACAACACAATATGTGCCTTAATAAAGTTAGTATAGCACAATGACGCAAATTGTGTACAAGGATTTTCACCAAAATGTGTACCCGTAAAAAGGTGAAAACGTGTATCAGAAAAGCATACTTTTTAAGAACACCTACACGATTCAAATCTATCGTCCTTTTAAATAAGGTTTTCGACGGTACTTCACGAATTATTCAATCAGGATGATCCTGGCTAATTATTAGATATATTAGTATTTGTTAGCACAAAAAAAGACTGAGTCCGCTTGGGGGGGCGGATCAGTCTCATAGATAATATATGCAATTGATTCCATATTCCTTTTTGTTGTTGGATATTTTTATAGGTAAATAAGGTTAATGAATAAAATAAAATCAGGTTTTTGGGAGTTTGACGGCGATTATTTGCGCAGAAATTATATTATCGGGGGCTTATGGGGTGCCATTTGGATACGGACAGCTATTGAAAACAACGAAGCAAATATGTTTATTTTCGCTTCCGTGCTGTATTTTGCGCTCTGCATAGTTCTGTTTCCTTTTGCCGCGTATTTTGTTGGAAAAGCATGGGTTTATCCGCCAGAGTTACAAACAGAAGCAGTAGAGACTGTGGTGAAACAAGCTGAATTAATGACTGGGAGTATGTGAAGGGGAGCTTAATTGCTTTCCTTTTTATTTTGCCGGAATTATGACCGTTTCAGTTGAATGATGAGTGCTATATTAAAGGTAAGAGGGGGGAAATTGTACTTGCAAAGCAGTTGTAGGAATAAAACGAACGGCATTTGCATACCATGAACAAATAACTAAGGATGTGAGACAAAATGACGTTAACAATTACTCCGGAGTTTGTAACTGCACTATCAGCGGCAATTGTGTGGATTTACTGGAATGGTCGACACAAATAAGCCCCTTCCAAATATGGAAAGGGCTACAAGCTGAAATGCATTTGTGGTGAATTCATTTTAGCACATGAGGAAGTAGCAAATGCAGCTACTTCTCTTTTTTTTGGAAAGAAAAGTCTGTAGCTACATAGCCACGGTCAGTATATTTCTATCGGATTATATTTGGCATAACCCTCTTCATAAAATTTTATTGTTGGATATTTTTTATAGGTAACACTTTTCTCTTATTTTTTCGTATTTATTAGTAGAAGGGACAGGTGATAGGTTATGGAATTGAATACTAACGTGTTTGGTACATTTATTAGATTGGATAAGGGATCGGAAACCATGATTAAGCTGTTGCAGGAATTTTATGAAGATCGATATGAAGTACAAGCGAGCCCGGCAGAGATAGTGAATGATGCAATTTTCGATATGTTCATTCGCATGCTCGGTGAAAAAGCGCAATAGATTACAATAATTGGTAATCGGCAAAATATGAAGGATAGCTTTCCTAGCTATCCTTTTTTTACTTTTAACCTTAAAAACGCAACTTTTACATACAATCACATTATTAATATTTAGCGTTAAATGCAATTAATTATAATGTACAAATAATTAGTAATTAATACTATTAATAAACGTTGACAAACTTAACGAAGATGAATTATTATTAATGCATGCAATGTTAACGTTACAAATAATATATGAAGGAAGTTGTTTATATGGAAAATACGAAGGATCTCAAACAAGAAATACTTAACTTTATCGGAAACCGCGAAGTTCGGTATAGCGACATTCAAAAGCAATTCGAATCAGAATACACCCAGGGCGCCGTCAGTGGAGCTTTAGGAACCTTGCGAAAGAAAAACATTCTTTCCACCAAGGAAAGAGGGGTGTACAGTCAAAATGTATCCATAGTTCAAGCTTTAAAGAATGATGTCGATGGGGTTTTGAAAAAGTATGACTTGAACAATATCCTGGACAACCCAAGTGAAGCTGAAGAATTTATTAGTCTCTTTAAAAAGTTCAAAGAATTATGCAAATAGTACATACTTTATAGCCCTTATGATGCTCTACCAAAACTTTTTTATAATTAATATAAAAGGTATAACAGAAAAGACCAATCCTAATCGACTGGTCTTTTTCTGTTATAACACATATATTTACTAATCGAATCATCTAGGAATATCCAATAATTGCATTTTTGTAATAGTCCATTAGTTAACTAACACGTAATGAATAGTTTTAATTTTTAATAGATGATATCATAATTGAAATGTTAATTTAACAGGCCTATTAATGGATATTCATTTTAACATCACCTAAAAAAGATTGGATTTTACACCATGGAATTTGCATGACTTACCACAGGATGCTACAATTTATTTATATAAAAAGTGTGTACTATGGGAGGTTAAGTGATGGAAGAAAAAAAGAAGAACACAAACAATGCGTTAACTAATAATGCTGCTTTAACAGAATCTGATCTGGTGAAGAAATATTTTAAGGATGAAATGGACCTAACTTTAGATACGTTGATCCTTTACGCTGAGCCTAAAAAACAAGTCAACGCTAAGACTAATAAAAACGATAAAGTAAGCAAAATAGACATGTTAGAAAAAGAAAACGAAAGGTTAACCAAGCTTTTAAACGAATGGGTAGCCAAGGAGGCCTACTTAAGGGCTGAGAATGAACGACTAACTGAACTAGACAAGTACTTGACTAAGATCAAATCACAATTAAAAGCTGAATACGGCTTATTCTTAACCGAGAGGGAAGAATTCAATAAAGAGCAAGCACCCTTTAATATCAATATACGTAGTCAGTTAAGTAAAGTATCCAGGTACGTGCATGTAGCGATTGCCGAGAATTCACTAAAAATCAGAATCGGTTACAATAAAAAGAATTTGAAAGTATTATTACCATCGCTTGATCAGAATAAATTTGGCTTGATATCATTGCGTAAAGGTTCGGATCGAAAAGAATTCAAGATTTCTGTATATGAACACTTGAATAACATCGAATATGGTTGGCTATCCGATAAAGAATCGTTAGTTTATCCTTTATCTTTTACATTATCCGACGATTCCAACACATACGAAGCTATTTCACTAACAACTGACTACTTTAATGAAGCCCTGGGCGATTCCTTCTACAGATATGGTAGCTATTTTATAAATGGATTAGGCGTGTATAGTATATCGATAACTGCTACTGAAACCTACTTAACATACCAGCGCGGGGCAAAGCGTACAGATCCAGAAAAATACAAATATTACATCCCTCTTATTGGCCAAAAAAGTGCGTCTGTATTGAAATTAAGTCAGATATTCAATGAATTAGCAGAATTAAAACCGGAACAAGAAAGATTGTAGTTACTATATTTTTGGATCAGCAACAACAATTAACTATGATATCTAATAAAAAATTTGAATCATTAAAACTTGAACTTGATGAGAAAAAAGAACCAGAAAAAAATATAGAAGAAACAAAAAAATGGTGGAAATTTTGGAAATAAACTTTATAGATATTATTAAAATAATATCTATAAAGAACGAAATATAAAATATTTAATCGCTATAACTACAGAAATTATTACAAGTAGTTGTATTGATTAAAAAAGGAGAAATAAAAATGGGTAAAGGAGATGAATTTAAAGAATATAAAAAATCAAAATTAACATCTGGTGATATTGGGATTCGTATAATTGGAACTACTGAGAATTTAGAATTTATAAGAAA
>Ga0194136_1000978_pt1 | contig 14391 bp, 9 predicted proteins | sample TARM_MetaG_T3A_1_FD_134023 | JGI IMG/M metagenome (GOLD analysis project Ga0194136, IMG submission 134023) | Freshwater microbial communities from Pennsylvania, USA, analyzing microbe dynamics in response to fracking - TARM_MetaG_T3A_14 (version 2) | ecosystem: Environmental > Aquatic >...
AATTGTCTATGTCTCATGTAATCCTGAAACGTTTGCCTCAGACATTACAGAACTCGTGCCGTTTGGTTATGAGCTGCAAAAAGTTCAGCCTGTTGATATGTTTCCGCATACGCCTCACGTTGAAACCGTCTGTCTGCTTACCCGTATATCTAGTATGTAAAATTAGATCCGACCCCATATGTTGTGGTTCAACATTGCTGCGGTCTCGACCCCGCCCGAGACGGTTATACTGATGCGGTCGTACTGCTGACTTATAAAACCCTGAAAGTGGCATAAAATCTGGCTTTCAGGGGGGGATAGGTTTTGCTAAATTGTTTAGGTTCATATATCACGTGGAGACCGTCTGTCTGCTGACAAGAAAATAGATGTAGTAGCCCTTGAGAATAGCGTATTTACGGTGTTTTCAGGGGTTTATTTATTTTTTGATGGCGGGTAAAGTTATAGATTTCGGGTGTGTTTTAAGGTGATAAGGAAAAAGAGATAGAATGTCCTCACCCATGAAAATGTAGTTTTGCTTTAAGGGTTCAACCGTTTAGCAAAAGAAGCGTTGTTTAAGAGTCTTCCAAGATGAAATTTGATTCACCTTGAAAATAGTAGAAATATGATTTCTGATTCTAATTAGAAGAATTAGGAAAATTTATCTGATAATTTATAGACAATGCTATATAGACAATGCTATAATTGAATTTATAGGAGTGTGATGAAAATGGCAATTTCTGAAACAATAAAAGCTATAAGAAATGAGCTCAAGATGACCCAAACTGAATTTGCAGATGCGGTTCATGTTAGCTTCTCAACTGTAAACCGTTGGGAAAATAATAAAGTTGTGCCTAATAGAATGGCGCGCGCTCTTATCATAGATTACTGTGAAAAGAATGGTGTAAATGAAATACTCGTAAAGACGTTAAAGGATTATAAATAGATGGAAGGTGATTACATGGAAAACTCAATACTAGAGAAGTTTGGTTTTAAGTTTAATAAAAGGAGTGTACATACGGGTCGGACAATAATGTTGGAAGAGATATCAAAGCTGATTGAAGCTGTACCGGATGCGATTCATTATGATAAATATGTTGAAGCGATTATAGATCAGAATTGCCTACTGAAGAGGTCGTCTTCTTCTCGAAAAATAACGGCAAGTTTTTTAACGGAGCTATATTCACTAGATCCTACATTATCAATTTTTCGGACCTTATTATTTTTCTGGAACCGAGATGAAGAAGCAAGACCACTTCTAGCAATGCTCTGTGCTGTTTGTAGAGACAGAGTGCTAAATCACTCTTTCAAAAAAATTAGATCAGTAGAACTTAATACTGAAGTTCAAAAAAAAGCAATAGAAGAATTGATTGATGACATGGAGCCAAATCGTTTTAGCGAATCAACACTACAATCAATGGCTCGAAATATTTTGTCTAGTTGGACAAAAAGTGGACACTTAAAAGGGAGACGAGAAAAAGTCAGAGCCCAAGCTAAAGCTACTCCTGCCACTGTGGCTTATGCTATTTATCTTGGTTATTTAGCAGGAGAGAGAGGACCAGCACTTTTTGAAACGAAGTATATGGAGATAAATGATTGTTCAAAAGAAATGGCAATTGAACTTGCAGAAAATGCTTCAGCACGGGGATGGATAAATTATAAGCGGATAGGTAATGTGATGGAGATTTCACTTCCAAATCTTATAACAAAAGAGGAGGCAGAGATAATTTATGAGCAAAATTGATATATTATTGAAGAATTATGAAAACTCCATAATTATACCTTGGAGAGACTTAGCAGCAGCTCAAAGAGTAATATTTGCTGTTTATAATGAGTCTGATGAGAGAAGGTTAAAAGCCAAGATTCCTGAGTTTGAAATTATCACAAGAAATTTGAATCATGGTTGGTATGAATTCGATCTAACAGATACATTTTCTGAGTGGATGCATAGTCAACGATATGCAAAGAGTTATTATAAAAACCCAAAACTACTGTCTAATATTATTCACAAATATGCTGAATACATCGAAGAGAAATTCAGAGAATTTATTGATAGCGAAGATATTACTGATGAAGATGTAGTTACTATTTCTGGGGTTGGTTCAGTATTCGGATTTATCAAGGTGAGAGATTTAGTTGATAGATTATCACCAATGGTAAAAGGAAGACTTCTGGTGTTCTTCCCTGGAAGTTATGAGAACAATAATTATCGGTTACTTGATGGGTATGATGGTTGGAATTATCATGCACTACCCATTACGTGTAATAAGAAAATCTAGGGGGGATATAGATGTTTAATAAAGATGTTTATATGATAAATCCATTAGAACGAAAGCTTGTTAATGAGGGTGTAGCAAGTGTTAATGATAGAAACCTCAATGTACTTCGTTATGAGGTAGAAACTTTTGTTTGTGATGGACAGTATGAGAAGGGTATGGAACATATCCTTGATGTTTATTTGAGAAAATTAGGACATGAGCAACAGCCAGCGGTTTGGGTCAGCGGCTTTTTTGGTTCAGGTAAATCGCATTTAGTTAAAATGCTGGCTGCGTTTTGGCAAGATGTTGAATTCCAGGATGGCGCAAGAGCCAGATCATTAGCAGATTTACCAGATAGCATAAAAATTCACCTTCATGAACTAAGTACTCAATCCAAAAGATATGGTGGGTTACATGCGGCAACAGGGACATTGGGTGCTGGAGCAAGTGGAAGTGTAAGATTGGCACTGCTTCGAATTATTTATAAATCGGTTGGATTACCAGAAAATTATGCAAATGCTTCATTTGTTATGTGGTTGAAGGCTGAGAATATTTTCGACCAAGTCAAGGAAAAGGTTGAATCTAAAGGATATGATTGGAATGAAGAACTAGATAATCTTTATGTGGCAGAAGGACTTCATGAAAGTTTATCAGAAGTTAAACCTAATCTGTTCCCAACACCTGAAAGCTGTGTTGAGACTTTAAATAATAGGTTCCCGAATAAGTTAGATGTCACTAGTGATGAAATGATTAAGTCAATTAAAGATGCATTATCAAGTGATGGACATATGCCTTTGACCTTAGTTGTACTGGATGAAGTTGAGCAATATATTGGGGATAGCACACAAAGAGCTATGGATGTGCAAGAAGTTGTTGAAGCCTGCAGTAAACAGATAGGAAGTAAATTACTTTTTATTGGAACTGGGCAAACAGCTGTAACAGGAACAGCGTTACTTAAGAAATTAGAAGGTCGTTTTACAGTAAGAATAGAATTATCTGATACTGATGTTGATGCAGTTGTTAGAAAAGTAATATTGGCTAAGAAACCAGACAAAGTTCAAGAAATAAGAAAAATAATGGAGAGAAACATTGGTGAAATTTCTAGACACTTAAGCGCAACCAGCATTGGGCATAATCAAAGGGATGCAGAATACTTTATTCAAGATTACCCCATATTACCAGTTAGAAGAAGATTTTGGGAAAATACATTGAGAGTCTTAGATCAAACAGGTACAGATAGTCAGTTAAGGAATCAGCTGAGTATGGTTCATAAAGCTGCTCAATTTAATATGAATGAACCATTGGGTAATGTGATTCCTGCAGATTATTTATACTATGATTTAGCAGATAAAATGCTTCATGCTAGAGTTTTGCCAAGAAAAGTGCATGAAAAAACTATGTTGTGGCACACGCAAGGAGATGATGAAAAACTAGTTTCTAGAGCTTGCGGACTGATTTTTCTAATTAATAAATTAGCTGGAAGTAACAATGAGATTGGAATAAAAGCGAATATTGACACTTTGGCAGATCTCATGGTCACTGATTTATCTAGTGGGAGTTCACATCTCAGAAGTAGACTTAGTGGCCTATTAGATGATTGCGAAATATTGATGAAAGTTAACGATGAATACAGAATACAAACTGAGGAAAATTTAGCCTGGTTAGATGAGTATGCGAGTAATCAAAATATTCTTCGAAATGAAATGCATAGGGTAAATGCTGAAAGAGAAGATAGAATTAAAAAGAAATTTGTTGAAACAGTTGGGAAATCAACAGTTATGCATGGACAGTCAAAGGTCGTTAGAGATATTAATTTCTTTTTTGGCACAACACTACCGGCAGATGCTAATAAGAACGTATATGTTTGGGTTAGAAATGAATGGAGTACTGATGAAGATTCAGTAAGGATTGATGCAAGACAAGCAGGAAACCAATCACCTACCATCTATGTGTTTATCCCAAAGAGAGCAGAGATTATAAATTATTTAGTGGAGTCAAAAGCTTCTGCTGCTACTCTAAGTAAAAAGGGCTCTCCGGCTCCTATAACACCTGAAGGTAAAGAGGCTATGGCAGCGATGGAGACAATTAAAAACAATGCAGAAAGAAATATTGGTGAATTGTTAAGAGAAGCATTATCTGAAGCTAAGGTCTTCCAAGCAGGTGGGAATGAGATTATTGAAGGAAATCTCAAGGAAGCTATACTATCTGCTGCAAATAACTCGATTCATAGATTATATCAGGATTTTGATATTGCAGATAATCCAAATTGGAATAAAGTATTTGCTAAAGCTAAAGAAGGTGCACCTGATTCACTTAAATATGTAGGTTTTAATGGAGATGTTTCTGAACATGCTGTATGTAAAAAAGTTATGAATTATATAGGTAGCGGCAAAAAAGGAACAGATATCAGAAAAGAATTTGAAAATGCGCCTTATGGTTGGTCTGGAGATGCTATCGATGGATCATTACTTGCATTAATGGTTGCAGGGCTGATTCGCTGTTTGGGTGAGTCCGGGAATTTGGTTAATCCAAAAGATATTGAAAGAAAACAGATTGGTAAGATGACTTTTAAAATTGAATCTGTGACAATCTCTACTATACAAAGAATCCAGATTAGGAAGTTGTATCAAAAAGCAGGTATAAAGGCAGATGCTGGCAACGAGTCGTTGAAATCTGATGACTTCATTAGCTATATGCTAGAGCTTGCAGAAGATGCTGGAGGATTAGAACCAAGACCAGAAAAGCCAGATACGTCGTTAATTAATGAACTTAAGTTCCAGGCAGGTAATGAGCAGCTACTATCTATATATGAAAATAGAAATGAATTAGAAACTCTAATTGAAGATTGGTCGAAGCTGAAAGCAAATATTGAAAGTAGAATAATAAATTGGGATAAATTCGAAAAGATGATGTCTCTTGTTTCTGATGAAGATGTAGTCAGTGATATAAAGAATCAGGCTCGATATATAAAAGAAGAACGCCAACTTCTTCATGATCCTGACATGATAGTACCGCTTCTGAGGTCTTTGGAAAATACATTAAGAGCAACAATAAACACGAAATATTCAAAGTATGCAAGTGCGTACGACTATTTATATAAGAAGTTAACTAACAACGAATCGTGGAATAGATTAACTGAAGATAAGAGAACAAATATATCAAAACAAAATGGTCTCTCAAAAATTCAACCTATAGCTTTAGGCTCATATGAAGAATTATTGAGTGCTTTGAAGCAGTATCCACTTAAATCATGGGCGGATAGAGAAGCTGCATTACAAGCAAAATTCAATAAAGCTACCGAGATGGCAGCTAAAGAACTCGAACCAAAGTTACAGATGGTAGATATACCCAAACGCACACTAAAGTCAGAAGAAGATATTAATAGTTGGATTGAAGAAATTAGAGATCAGCTTAAAGAAAAATTAGTCGATGGACCAATAGTTGTACGCTAATCAGGAGGTGAAATGAGTGAAACCTTTATCGAAGGAATTAAGAAATAAATTTGAAAGAACAATAGAGGATGCTAGAGAAGTTGCAGAAGAAGCAGCAAAAATTGCTTTAGAACAACTTGGAGTAGGTGAAGCTTCACCATATAGTTATTTATCAGAAGATGAGAGAGCTTTGCGTAGAAGATTACGAGCGCATGGTCGAAATTTAGGTGACATTCGTGACTCTAAAACAGAAACCCAAGAAATTGATAGATTAGTTGAAGAAATTGCCTATGAACATTGGCATAGAATGCTTTTTGCAAGGTTTTTGGCAGAAAACGATTTGCTTATGTATTATGAAGATAATGACATTGAGAATGCAGTTCCAGTTACATTATCAGAGTGTGATGAATTGGCTGAAGAGCTAGGACTGAAAAATGGTTGGGAGATGGCGGCAAAACTTGCAACTAAAATGTTGCCGCAAATCTTTAAGATAAATTCACCAATATTTGAGATACAGTTTTCACCAGAGTATCAAAGGAAACTGGAGAATGTTGTAAGTAGTATATCTAAAGAAGTGTTTTTGGCAACCGATAGTTTAGGCTGGGTGTATCAATATTGGCAAAGTAGACAAAAAGAAACCATCAATAAATCTGGTGTAAAAATTGGTTCTCAAGAATTACCAGCTGTTACACAGCTTTTCACAGAAGATTATATGGTTCAATTTTTGTTAGATAATACAATTGGAGCATGGTGGGCAACACATTTACTTAGCAATGAATTTGTAAAAAAAGCAAGGACTGAACAAGAACTAAGAACTAGTGCAGCATTTAGCAATGTGCAATTAGATTATCTACGTTTCGTTAAGGATGAAAATGGTCAATGGGAAGTAGGATCAAAATCTGGCAATAATTGGCCAGATGATTTAACAAGCTTTAAAATGATTGATCCTTGTTGTGGTTCAGGACATTTTTTAGTTGCTGCATTTCTAATGCTTGTACCTATGAGGTCAAAGTTAGAAGGAATTTCTATAGATAAAGCAATTGATTCAGTATTGAGTGAAAATATTCATGGGTTAGAAATAGATCAACGTTGTATTGAAATTGCAGCATTTTCATTAGCTTTTACTGCATGGAAGTATCCAGGATCAACAGGTTTTCGTGTGTTACCTGAATTAAATCTTGCTTGCTCGGGCTTGCCTCTGAATACAAAAATGAAAAACTGGACTAAATTAGCGGGAGAAAATCAAACATTAAAATATATAATGGAATCCTTGTATAATAAATTTTCTGATGCTCCTATACTTGGAAGCTTAATAGATTTTTCTGATAATTTTGAAGAACAAAATCTTTTCCATAATGATTGGGAGAAAGCGAGACGTATACTGACCTCCGAACAATTTAATTCTTATGATTATGAAAAAAATGAATTTGAAATATCCGCAAAAGGTGTATCACAAGCAGCTAACTTGCTTCTACAAAAATATGACTTAGTAGCAACAAACTATCCTTTTATAGGTATCAGAAAGCAGAATGCAATTTTAAAAAAATATTGCGAAGATAGACACAAAGAAGCCAAACACGATTTATCAACTTGCTTGATAGAAAGATGTTCTAAGTTGCTTAAGACAAATGGTACGATGGCATTTGTTTCACCACACAATTGGTATTTTTTAGGAGCGTATAGAGCATTCAGGGAGAATTTGTTGAAAGAAAAGCGTTGGAATATGATTGCATTATTAGGATCTAGAAGTTTTCAAACACCTATGTATGACTTTGGCATAACATTAACTATATTCAGCAACGATAATAAATTTGATGATAATTTGATTTCCGGAATTACAGTAGAAGACTATAATACTCCTGACGAAAAAGCAAATGCATTAAAGAACGATCAAATCAGTGTCATTAATCAATTACATCAGTTGAAAAATCCAGATCAAAGAGTTACTTTAGAGGTTAGATCTGAAATACCACTTCTACAAGAAAATGGCACTTGTCTAACGGGAGCAATGAATGGCGACTCACCAAAGTTTATTAGGAAGTATTGGGAATTTGATATATGTCCTGAAAAATGGGTTTTTTTACAAAGTACAGTAACAACAAATACATTTTACTCTGGTCGTGACCAATTAATTTATTACGACGTAGAAAATGGTCATTTAAGAGAAGATCCCTATATACGAAGAGAAAAATTGCATAATTCTGATGAAAGAGGAAAACTCTTGTGGGGGAAAAATGGTGTTATGGTTCACCGTATGGGGAAATTACCAGTGACATTATATACTGGTGATGTATTTGATCAAAATGGAGCTGTTATAGTTCCTAATAAGGAAATATCAGTAGCTGCATTATGGTGCTATCTGTCTTCAGAAGAATTCAATAAAGAAGTAAGAAAATTAGATACTAAGGTCGGAGTTACGCCTGCGACATTAGCGAAAGTTCCTTTTGAAGTAATTAAATGGGAAAGTATAGCCATAGAAAAATATCCAACTGGACTTCCTAAACCATATACTAATGATCCAACCCAGTGGATATTTCATGGCCATCCTTGTAAGACTATTGAATGGGATAATAATGATAAAAAAATCATTAAAAGGATGAACTATAAAGACAAAACTGTACTCCATATTTCTATTTCAAGACTGCTTGGCTTCAGATGGCCTTCAGAATTAGATTCTGAAATGGAGTTGTCCGATGAAGCAAAAGCTTTAGTAGAAGAATGCGGGGGATTATTATCTTATGCAGATAAAGATGGGATTGTTTGTATTCCGTCTGTAAGGGGGGAAGCTCCTGCTTCCGAAAGACTACTTAACTTACTTGCAGCAGCCTATAAAGATGAAGATATTAATACGATATTACCCCAACTACTTGCTGATGCTGATAATAAAGGTAAAAATTTGGAATCGTGGTTAAGAGATAAATTTTTTATACAACATTGCACACTATTTGCTAATGCACCATTTATTTGGCAAATATGGGATGGTTTGAAAGACGGGTTTTCAGCACTGGTGAATTATCACAAGTTAGATAGAAAGAATCTTGAGACGCTGATTTACACCTATTTGGGTGATTGGATTAGCAAACAGAAATCGGCTATGGTGGAAGGTATAGAAGGTGCGGAAGAGAAATTAAATGCTGCTATAAGTCTGAAAAAGAAACTAGAATTAATCCTTGAGGGAGAAGCTCCATATGATATTTTTGTCAGATGGAAGCCTCTTAATAAACAGCCATTAGGTTGGGAACCAGATTTAAATGATGGTGTTCGCATTAATATTCGTCCTTTTATGTCCGTTGGAGATGTAGGAAAAAAAGGTGCTGGGGTATTACGTGATAAACCAAATATAAAATGGACTAAAGACAGAGGTAAGGACACAGAGAATAGTCCTTGGTATCATTTATTTGGTGGAGACAGAATTAATGATCACCACGTAACACTAGAAGAAAAGAAAAAAGCAAGGGAAGAAATGAGGTGAAATTCAGTTGAAACTAGTCAATAAAATAGTAAACAGCATAAGAACGGCAGCAAACTATAATCCTGAAGCTGAATCACCACCTCAGTGTATTCTATGGACAGATAAAGAAAGGCTTTGGGAAAAGACTGTAGAGGTGCTTAAAGGTGAAATGCCAGAATTACTTGTGCTCGGGGAATATAAACCTGAAGTTCATATGGGACCAGCGATATGGCTAAGAGTAGCTCTATCGGGATTAATTGAGAGTTATACAGTTCCTGTTGGTAAGACGCCAGTATTATACTTACCTGGTGTAAGTAGACAAGATATTAGAGCTGTAGAAAGTTGCCCTGAAGAGCTTAAACCTCTTGCTGAGCTTCAGTATCGTGGAACAATTTGGTCTCAGGTAAATTCTAGAGATTGGACACCGCTGGCATATTTTAAAACTCAAAAAGGTGGATTAGGACTAAATATTCAACAAGATGATCAAACAATTGAAGCTCTTGAAAGAGCATTAGTAAAGCTTTTGTTTGAAGATATTGATTCTTTTAAAAATGAATATCTAGATAAGGATTATTTTAATGCACTATTAACAGGTGGAGATCCGGTAAGAGATGTTCTTAACTGGATAAATGATCCCAATTTATTCAAGAAAAGCAAAACTGATGAAGAGTGGTCGGCTTTTGTTGAAATTTGTATTTCAAAGTTACACTTTAACCCAGAGCAAGATACTATATATACCGCTGCTGAAAAAATAGCATGGAAAGAGCCACAATGGGATTCTGTTTGGGACAGATTTTGTGAAGCACCAGCTAAATATAATGTTATACCACAAGTCATGCGTAATATTGTTATGCCACTTGGTATAGATCCGGATAGATCACCTCAGTGGAATGATCAGCAGGAGGAGATATTAAGAAAAGAACTAAATAAATTAGAGGGGTTGGCTGAACATAATGCCAGAGATAAGGTTATCGAACTAGAAAACTCACATGGGTTAAGAAGAAACTTTGTCTGGGCGGATAGTGGAGATGCTCCATTGGCAAAAGCTTTGTACTGGTTAAATATTATTGCGGAGCATACGCAGAAAATCATAACAGGAACCACATCGGAAATAATTGAAGCATATGAAGAATGGGGTTGGGAAGTAGATAACGCAGTTTCTAGAGCCATGCAATTAGTAAAAAAGCAAGATGATATTGATGCAATCACTAAAGCTATAAGATCAATGTATATTTCCTGGATTGATGAGTGTGCAAGAAATTTACAAAAAGCAATTGATAACAATCCAATTAGGACCGTTTCTTCTGAATACATTAATGGAGAATGTATGTTGTTTGTTGACGGGCTTAAATACGATATGGCTAAGCAAGTATCAGATAGCTTATCTGCACTTGGATATGATGTGATTAATCAGTCTCGATTGGCTGAACTTCCTTCACTTACGGCTACCTGCAAACCTGCTTTAATGCCAATAGCAGATGAATTGATTGGTTTAGAATTTGACAATGAAGATTTTTGTCCTGTGATTAAAGAAACGAACCAAAAAGCAGTTTCACAAAGATTAGAAAGCCTAATGAAGAAAAAAGGTTGGAAAGTATTAAAGCATGGTGATTACAGAAGGGATACAGAAGATAATGCATGGCTAGATTACAGCCACGTAGATGAAGATGGGCACAGCTTGGGCTGGCGTATCGTTCAAAACTTTAACCGGTATATCGATGAAATTGTTGATAAGGTCGAGACTCTATTTACAAATGGTTGGTCTAGAGTAAGGATCGTAGCAGATCACGGTTGGTTAATGATGCCAGGCGGTCTTCCCAAGGCAACGATTGCTGCCTCATTAGTTGATAGCAAATGGGGAAGGACGGCTGCTATAAAACCGGGAGCTCTAATTGCCGGTAACTATTATCAATGGTATTGGAATCCAAGTGTTCATTTTGTACTGGCTGAAGGGGTTAGCTGTTATAGAGCAAATACTGAGTATACACATGGAGGAATAAGTCTTCAAGAAAGCATTTTACTCGATTTAATAGTATCTGATCCAAATGATAATAATGGGGCTGTGCTTACAATCACAGATATTGTTTGGAAGGGTATGAGATGCAAAGTAGCTGCTGAAGGCCAAGTGGAGGATTTAAGAATAGATATTAGAACGAAGCCTGCAATGGCAGAAACGTCAATCATAATGGGGGTAAAAGAATTCACTTCAGACGGAATAACCTCGGTAGTTGTAGATGATGATGTTTATGAAGGGAAATCTGCATTTCTAGTAGTACTAGATGAAGATGAAAAAGTAGTCTATCAAATAGCAACAATTATTGGAGGTGAGCAATAAGATGAATTTTGATAGAATTGATGAGATTGCTGCCTCAGCATTAGATGGATATTTAGTAAAGAAGGATCTAGTTAGAACATTCAGCAGACAATTTCCTGTACCTACTTATGTAGTGGAGTTTATGCTTGGGCGTTATTGTGCAAGTACTGATGAGGATGAGATCCAAGAAGGAATTGAAATTGTTCAAAAGCAACTTAAATCAAAAACTGTAAAAGCAGGAGAACAAGAGCTGTTTAAAGCTAGAGCCAGAGAACAAGGTGAAGTAAGAATAATTGACATAATCAATGCAAGATTAGATGAGAAAAGCGATTCGTATGTAGCGACTCTACCTAGTTTACAATTAAAAGATGTTCGTATTTCAGCGGAGTTAGTGAGTGAGCATGAAAGAATACTAACTGGAGGATTTTATGCTGAAGTATCCTTAGTTTATGATGCTGCAATTGCTCAAGAAAATAGAGGAAGACCATTTGGTATTGAGAGTATTCGTGCAATACAGTTATCTCAGAGAAACGTTCTCGATGTGCTTGCAGAGGCAAGAAAGGAATTCACAACAGAGGAATGGAAAGATTTTCTTCTGAGGAGCATAGGGATAGAACCAAGCGGCTTGAATAATCGCGGCAAAGATGCTTTTTTCTTGAGAATGGTCCCTTTTGTTGAGAGAAACTATAATTTAGTTGAATTAGGGCCACGAGGAACTGGTAAGAGTCATCTTTTTCAGCAGGTTTCTCCTTATGCTCATCTGGTTTCCGGAGGGAAAGCCACTGTAGCAAAGATGTTTGTTGACAATAATAGTGGTCGACGTGGATTAGTCTGTCAGTATGATGTAGTATGTTTTGATGAAGTCTCAGGGATTTCATTTGATAAAAAAGACGGAATTAACATTATGAAAGGCTACATGGAATCAGGTGAATTCAGTCGAGGCAAAGAGAGTATAAGAGCAGATGGAAGCATAGTCATGGTTGGCAACTTTGATGTTGATGTCGAGCAACAACAGAGGATAGGGCATCTATTTGGACCGTTACCAGCAGAAATGCGTGATGATACAGCTCTAATGGATAGAATACATTCTTATTTGCCCGGATGGGATGTTCCGAAGATAGGAAAAGATATTTTGACAGATCATTTTGGTTTAGTAAGTGATTTCCTTTCTGAGTGCATGAGTCAACTAAGACTTCAAAGCAGGGTTTCAGCTATTCAGGGGAGAGTACACTTTGGCGGTGCATTAAGTGGACGTGATACTAACGCAGTTAATAAGACTGTTAGCGGTTTACTTAAATTAATGTATCCTGGGGACGAAGGCGAAATTCTAGATGAAGATGTTGAATGGGCTGTTAGGTTAGCAATGGAGAGTAGAAGAAGAGTAAAAGAACAACAAAAAAGGATCGGAGCAGCGGAATTTAGAAATACACATTTCAGCTATGTTATGGGAACAGAGGGAGTCGAAAAATATGTCTCAACTCCTGAACTGCAAAGCGAAAATAGTATAGGAATTGATCCTCTTGAACCGGGACAAGTATGGACTATTAGTCCTGGGGGATTTGATGAACATCCTGGATTATTTAGAATCGAAGCTACTGAAGGGCCTGGTAGTGGAGTTAAAATCCTCAATAAACCTATTCCTGCAGCTTTTAAAGAAAGTGTTAGCTATGCTGAACAGAATTTATATTCAAAAAGCAAGTTATTAGTTGGTGATAAAGATCCTAGATCTCATGAATTTGCATTGCAGCTGAGAGCATTTGATTCGGCAAAAAGTGGTGCGAAGATAGGAGTAGGTGTGCTAATTGCTTTATGCACAGCGATGCTTAAGAAGAGCGTTCGAGGTGGTCTGATAGTTGTTGGGGAAGTAAATTTGGGAGGATCTATTGATACGGTTCACAACCCGGTCTCATTAGTTGAAATAGCAGTTGAAAAAGGTGCAACGTCTATCTTGATGCCGGTATCCTGTAGAAGACAATTGTTTGATTTATCGGATGATATGGCTACTAAAGTTGACATCCAGTTCTATTTAGACTCAAGAGAGGCTTTATTAAAATCAATCGTGGAATAATCAAAAATCCTTACAAGCTTGTATGTACAATAAGCCTGTAAGGATTTTTTGCGTTCTTGATGAGATTTGGACTTTATTTCTTGATCTCTTTTGAATTCTCCATTATTTGGTGTAATCGGTATTTTAGAAATTGCCTCATATCATGTCTTAATTGTTCTACATCAGTTTCATAGATTTCAAATACTTTATCACCGGCTTTTAGAAATAGATAATCGTCCTCTTCATCGTATATGAACTCATACCCTAAGAGATGCATTTGCATTTCAATAAAATAGTCAAAACTCTGTTTTCTCTCGGGAACTTCCTCCCATCCCATTAAAAAAGTAGGGGTAACTTGAAGAGCATCAGCTAAAGCTTTTATCTTGTCTTTGCCAACGTTTTTAATTTCACCGCTTTCATATCTTTGAATGGTGGGGGCGCTTACCCCTACAGCCTTTGCTACATCTTCCAAAGTCAAACCTAGCTGCAACCTTCTAGATTTGATTTTTCCCTTAAAATCCATCGAATCACCTACTCTCGTCAGTATATTGTTTAAGTTCACTATACATTAAAATTTGCGTATTTGCAATATTAACTTATAAATTTGATATAAAAATTGCGTTTACGTATTGACGAGTGAAGTGAGATGTATTAGAATAAAATTACGCAAACGCAAAATATAAGTGAGGTGACAAAATGTTTAATCAGAAGAAGTTCAAAGCTTTATTGGTTATGAAGGGCAAAACAATGCAGAATATTGCTGATTTACTAGGAATTAATCAGGCCACGCTATATAGAAAAATCAATGGTAGCAGTGATTTCTATAGGCGTGAGATTCAGGCTATTTGTAATTATCTTGAGATTGAAGACCCTAATGAAATTTTTTTTGCTCAAGAAATTACGTAAACGCAAAA
>Ga0194136_1000980_pt1 | contig 14376 bp, 14 predicted proteins | sample TARM_MetaG_T3A_1_FD_134023 | JGI IMG/M metagenome (GOLD analysis project Ga0194136, IMG submission 134023) | Freshwater microbial communities from Pennsylvania, USA, analyzing microbe dynamics in response to fracking - TARM_MetaG_T3A_14 (version 2) | ecosystem: Environmental > Aquatic >...
ACTATCCGTCTGACCGAAACCAAGGGTCAGGTAGCCACTCACTTCGAGTTCAACCATGACGGCACCGAAGTATGGGCTTCCGTCTGGAACCGTGGTGACAGCCTGGCGCCGAACGGCGAGATGGTCATCTTTGATGCCAAGACACTGAAGGAGAAGGCGCGAGTCAAGGGTCTGTACGCCCCGACTGGCAAGTTCAACGTGTTCAACCGCATCAACCACGTGACCTGATCCATCAGGGCCACAGTTCGGCCGGGCTCTGCCCGGCCGAACCGGTTGGCTAATCAGACAGGAGTCACACCCATGCAACGAAGACATTGGCTGGCAGCGCTCGGAATCTCACTGATCGCCGCGCCACTTGCCGCAGAGCCTGACAGCCGCCAGCAGGAAATGGTGGATCTGGCCTGGAAGCGTGGCTGTTTCAATTGCCACGATCTGGACACCACTCTACGTGGTCCAGCCTGGCGCGATGTCGGCGAACGCTATCAGGACGATCCCGAAGCACTCGAGCGCCTGATACCCATTGTCCGCAACGGCGGGGGTGGCAACTGGGGTGACGAGTTCATGACAGCCAATCGACGGGTCCCCGAAGAGGATATCCGCCAACTGGTCGAATGGATTCTGACACTGAGAAGCACCGAATCATCCGTTCAGAACTGAATTACAGAGTGCCCTTCAAAGACACCGAACCATTGCCGCACCAACCCAACTGCTCCAAGCGAGCTTTGTGAGGAATGCCATGAGTGACCAGCGAACCTCCCGTCTCAAGGGTCTGCTGAAACTGCTTCGAAGCCCCACTTCGAAATTTTCCCTGGGCTCTCTGCTGATCGTCGGCTTTGCTGCCGGCATCATTTTCTGGGGCGGTTTCAATACCGTGATGGAATGGACCAATACTGAAAAATTCTGCATTTCCTGTCACGAAATGGAGAATAACGTCTATAAGGAATACCAGCACACCATCCACTACTCCAACCGTACCGGCGTACGCGCGGTCTGCTCGGACTGTCACGTTCCGCAGGCCTGGGGTCCGAAGATGATTCGCAAGATCCAGGCTTCACGCGAGGTCTGGGGCAAGATTACCGGCACCATCAACACGCCGGAAAAATTCGAGGCCAAGCGTCTGACCCTGGCACGTCGCGAGTGGAACCGGATGATGAAGAACGACTCGCTGGAATGCCGCAACTGCCATGACTTTGTCAGCATGGACAAGGAAGTGCAGTCACCACGCGCCAAGCGCATGCATGAACGCGCCGTGGCTGATGGCATGACCTGCATCCAGTGCCACCAGGGTATTGCCCACCAGCTGCCCGATGACATGACCGATGATGATTATCTGGATTGACATATCGCAACCAAAAACTGCGAACTGACAATCAGCCGAGGAGAAGAACCCATGAAGAAACTCACTGCCGCGATTATCGGCGTCACCCTTGGCCTGAGCCAGGGTGTTGCCGTTGCCGAACCTGCTGACTGGAGCGCCATCGAAGCCAAGGAAATCACCCTGTTCTTCCCGGGCATTTCCCCGATGGAGTGGATTACCGGCAAGATCCGTATCGATCGCGCCCGTCATGGCGGTGCCCGCCCCTTTGCCCAGGGTGATACCTGTATCGACTGCCATGGCCAGGAAGTGGCCGAGATGGGTGCCAAGATTGCCTCAGGGGAAACCCTTGAGCCGGATCCATTAGCTGGACGCCCGGGCTCCATCCCGCTGAACGTCCAAGCGGCCCACGATGGCAGCAACCTGTACATGCGCTTCAGCTGGACCCAGCCGGCAGCTGCCGGTGGCGACAAGGCAGATGCTGAGAACCCGGTAAAGCTGGCTTTCATGCTGGATGCCGGCAAAGTTGAGACAGCTGACCAAAGTGGCTGCTGGGCCAGCTGCCACGCTGATTCGCGCACCATGCCCGAAGGTGATGCCGGCAAGACCAAATACGTCAAGGACGGATCGGTTGCAGCAGGGGTGTTCTACGATCTGGTGCAATGGCGTAGCGGTAGCAATGGCGGATACGCCGGTCATGTTGCCGATCAGCGCGTTCTGGAAGCCAGCGACACTGTTGTTGCCAGCGGCTCGCAGGATGGCGATACCTGGTCAGTCGTTATCCAGCGTCCGCTGGCTGGCGGCGAAGCTGATATCGCGCTGGAAGCCGGCAAGGCATACAACGTCGGCTTTGCAATCCACAACGAGCACACCGAAGGTCGCTTCCACCACGTATCCCTGGGCTACAAGCTGGGTATCGATGCTGACGGCGACATCACTGCCAAGAAGTTCTGATCTACCCGCGCCAACAAAAAGCCCGCACATGTGCGGGCTTTTTGTTGGCCACGATATCTTAAAGCGCCCTATCAATAACCAGCGTCACCGGCTGCAAGGCACCCACCAGCACATCATCGATAGCCCCCTCGTGAGTACCAGCCATCACATTGCCAGCCGGTGCCAGTCTCGCCACCAGCTCCAGTCGTTGGCCGGTATACAACTCAATATCCGGCTGCATGGCGTCAGTCAGATCCATCTCGATGTCTGATGGCAGATTATGCGGATCAAGCCTGCGTGCCAGCAGTAGCCGCGGTCTGGCATCACCGTCAGCCGCTTCGCGGGCAAATACGAATACCGACGAGTCAGGACCAAGCTGTGCTTGCAATGACGCGTCCAGCTCTACCCGCAAGCGAATCACCGGTTCATCGCCGAGGCCCGCGGTTTGCGACTGCACCAGCAGTTGGCGGGCCCGGTCAATGCCCAGGCGAACCTCGCCGGCTTCTGCACTACCGGGCTCCAACAGTTCCATCAACGCCTGCCAACGGCGAATTGCCGCATCGTAGTCACCTTGCTCGAAAGCCGCCACGCCAAGCAAACTGAGTGCAGAGGTTTCATCAGGCTGCAGCTCCAATGCCCGTTCCAGCATGGCCACACCGATATCGTCAAACTGGTAATCCGCCGCGACAAAGCGTGATTGCGACAACGCCGCCAGAACCTGCGCATGCTCGCCAATCAGATCCAGCGCCTTTTCCAGCGCAATCACCGATTCATGGGCCTGGTCATTGGCCAGATAGGCCTGACCCAGCATAAACCAGACCTCACCGTTATCCGGCTGCAGCACCAATATCCGCTCCATGCGAGAAATAGCCTGCTGTGGCGTGCCGGACTCCGGCTCATTCTGCATTTCCAGATAAAGAGCCACCCCAACCGGCTCGCCCCAGTTCAGGTACAACTTGACTACGGCCAGCGGCATGACCAGAGCCACCAGCAACAAGGCGGCAGGCACCCAGCGTGCGCGTTGTCGAGTCGTGTGCTGGTCCTCAACGTCCTCCAGCAACAGCCGCGACGCTTCACCGGCAATCGCCTGCACCTCCGCCTCATCCAGATGACCAGCCGTTTGTTGCTCACGCAACTCGAGCATCCGCTCCTCATAAAGCGCCACGTTGAGCGCACTACGGTCCACAGTCCGCTGTCTCTGCACTTTCCACAGCGGCCACACCACCACCAGCATGCCGAGCAATACCAGCACCCCGGTCAATACCCAAAATTGTGTCATTCGCCTTACCTCTGCCGACCGCCAGCCATTGCTGAACGGCATGTTTGCCAGCTGCATCCAATGCACTGCCGACCTGAACCCGTCTGATTATATAGATACCCGCCCCTGACGCAGTTGATCTGAATCCTGCTGTGACAAGATGTCGCCGGCCGCCTCGGGCAGCCGGCACTTTTCTGCTAGAATCTTGCGCCTTTCCCTGCCGACAGCCTGACGCATGAGCCTGCACCCACCTACACTGCACCGCCCCGGCCCCTCTCGCCGCTTCTGCGTGGCGCCGATGCTTGACTGGACTGACCGACACTGCCGGTTCTTCCTGCGCCAGATCAGCCGGCATGCTCTGCTCTACAGCGAAATGATCACCACCGGCGCGCTGCTGCACGGCGATGCCCAACGTTTTCTGGCGCATAGTGCGGAGGAACAGCCGGTAGCACTGCAACTCGGCGGCAGCGACCCGCAGGCGCTGGCGCAGTGTGCCACACTGTGCGAACAGGCCGGCTATGCCGAGGTCAACCTGAACGTCGGTTGCCCGAGCGACCGGGTGCAGAACAACCTGATCGGCGCCTGCCTGATGGCCCATCCGCAGCTGGTCGCCGATTCTGTGCGGGCGATGCGCGAGCATTGCTCAATTCCGGTTACGGTAAAGCACCGCATCGGTATCAATGGCCGCGACAGTTATGCCGAGCTGTGCGACTTTGTCGGCCAGGTCCACGAGGCAGGCTGCGACAGTTTTATCGTGCATGCACGCATCGCGATCCTCGAGGGCCTGTCACCCAAGGAGAACCGCGAGGTGCCACCGCTGCGCTATGCAGTGGTTGAGCAACTCAAGCGCGACTTCCCGCAGCTGGAAATTATCCTTAACGGCGGCCTGCAGAGCTTCGAGCAGATCGACGCGGCGCTGGGCTGGGCGGACGGCGTGATGCTCGGCCGGGAGGCCTACCAGAACCCCTGGCTGCTGGCCGAGGTCGATGCACGCCTGTATGGCGATATGCATCCAGTCCCCTCACGCTTCGAGGTTTTGCAAAAAATGCGCCCCTACATTGCCCGGCACATTGAAGGGGGTGGCCGCATGCATCAGGTCACCCGGCATATGCTTGGACTGTTCCAGGGCCTGCCCGGCGCCCGTCACTACCGCCGCGAACTGAGCACCGCCGTGCACCATTGTGATGATCCGCTGGAGCTCTACGACCAACTGCTGGAGCAGATGCACAGTCGACTGGGGCAGGATTGCCAGTAGCGCCAGCGCTGCGGTAAGGTCAAGGACAATCACCTCTTCGATGGAATGTCCATGACCAGCAAGCTCGACAGTCTCCGGCAACTCACCACCATTGTCGCCGACACCGGCGACATCAACGCCATCCGCACCCTGCAACCCCAGGACGCCACCACCAATCCGTCACTGCTGCTGAAGGCCGCTGAACAGGCGGAATACACGCACCTGCTGGATCAGGCAATTGCCGCCAGCCGTGGCAGCCATGACCCGCTAACCGATGCCTGTGACCATTTTGCCGTGGCGCTGGGGGGTGAAATCATTCGCCTGGTACCGGGCCGGGTCTCCACCGAGGTGGATGCACGGCTGTCCTTTGACCGCGCTGCCACCCTGGACAAGGCACGCAAGCTGATCGAGGGCTACGAGCGTGCCGGCATCACCCGCGACCGCGTACTGATCAAGATTGCCGCCACCTGGGAAGGCATCCAGGCCGCCACCGAGCTGGAGCGCGAACAGATCCAGTGCAACCTGACCCTGTTGTTCTCCTTTGCCCAGGCGCGCGCCTGCGCCGATGCCGGCGTGCACCTGATTTCACCCTTTGTCGGACGCATCTACGACTGGTACTGCAAGCGCGACGGCCGCGACTGGCAGGGCCTGGATGACCCGGGCGTGCAATCGGTGGCGCGCATCTACCGCTACTACAAGCTGCACCTGTATGAAACCGTGGTGATGGGCGCGAGCTTTCGCAATATCGGCCAGATCGAGGCTCTCGCCGGCTGCGATCGCCTGACCATCAGCCCGGCGCTGCTGCAGCAACTGGCTGCCGAAGCGGGACACGTGCAGCGCTCCAGTGGCCTGCTTGGCGAGGTAGATTCTCGCGAGGTACTGGATGAACAGGCCTTCCGCTGGCAGCACAACGATGACGCCATGGCCACCGAAAAGCTGGCCGAGGGGATTCGGGCCTTTGCCGTGGATCAGCAGAAACTCGAGCAGTTGTTGGCCGCCCGCATGCGCGCCAGTTCAGCAGCCTGATTCGAGGGCATTGACCAGATCACAAAACGCCTCGCGATTGCTGTCATTCAGGCCCATCAGAATGCGATGGGCCTCGAGCACCTTGTCGCGCACCAGCTCTTCCGAGAGCTGTTGTGGTGGCAGATCCTGCAAGGGCGCTGTCGGCTCCAGACAGGTCGGCAGCATGTTGAACACCTGATCAAACCCCATGCTCAACAGCAGGCGGTTCATGTCCTCGTTGTCTGACACCAGGGTCGGCAGAAAACCAACCTTCTTTTGCGACAGTAACGAGAGTTTGGCCAGCAAACCCAGTGAGGTACTGTCGATGGCCTGCGTTTCTGTCAGGTCTATCACTATGGCGCGAAAATCCAGCGCACTGAAAATACGCTCGATATAGGCATCCAGTGCGGCGCACAGGGTCAGGCGCACATCACCGATGAACTTGAGAACAAAGGTACCTTCGGATTCGGCAAACTGAATCCTGCCGGTCGTCATCATTGCAGGTTCCTGCTGACACACAAAACGGATAAATCATCCGGCAGAGCAGCCTCCTCCGCCAGCCCAAGCAACGCCAACAGGGAATCCACGTCACCAGCAGCCTGCTCGACCAGCTGTGGCAAACGTGCTTCCCGCTCCTTAAGCGTAGACCCCGGCAAACATTCCAGCACGCCGTCCGAACAGAACACCAATGAAAAATCCTCAGGCAAGGAAATCTGCCTATCCTCGTAAGTCGCCTGCTCGAACAGGCCAACCGGCTGACCTCGCCCCTGCAAATACTCAGCCTTGCCACCACTCAATAACAGCGGCAAGGGCAGGTGACCGGCAATACTGTAGGTCAGTGTCGACTCTGCCTCATCGATTACACCGCCAAGGATGGTTACATGCTTGCCCAGCCGACAGTTGATCAGACTTCGATTGACATGCCCAAGCACCTCGGAAGGCTTGAACTCCAAGGGTCCACTACTACCGTCACGGCGCTGTTCGTAAAGCAGGCGGGTGGTCATGAACTTCAGCAACACGGTAACGAAAGCCGAAGCCACCCCATGCCCGGACACATCCGCCAGATAGAAGGCTACCTGGCTCTCGGACACCCTGAAATAGTCAACAAAGTCGCCGGACAGGTACAAGGAAGGAATTACCCGTTGACGAAAGCACAGGGTGCCCGTCTGCCAGGGTGATGGCGGCAGCATGTTCAACTGCACCTGGTGACCGGCAGCCTGGTCGTCGCGCAAGGCCTTGAGGTGATTCTGCAACTCGCCATTGACCTGCTCCAGGCGCTCACGGATGCGCTGGTTCTCGCGGTGCAGAGCATAACGGTCAAGGCAGCGACGCACGGCATGACTGAGCACCACCATGTCATGCAGAGGCTTGAGCAGGTAATCACTGGCGCCGGCACGCAATGCCTCGACGGCATCCGGCATGTGTTCGGAGTCTGTCAGCACCAGCAGGGGAATCTGAGCGTCCGTCTCGCTGAGTTGACGAAGTAAATCCACCCCCGGCATAGCGGTCGGATGAAGGTCGCAGATAACCAGTTCCGGACGACACTCGGCAAACAGCTGCAAAGCACGCTCGGACTGAGCGCACTGAAGCACCTGGTATCCTTCACTTTCCAGCGCGGTGGCAAGGGGACAACGCACATCGGCATCATCGACGATCACCAGCAATGTGGAGCCTGACAGCTGCATAGATTCCATGGATCAGTGCCCGAACACCGGGACGGGCTATAGAAATCGTGGGTGCAGGAATACCTGACACTTTCAAGGGGCAAACACTACTCCCATATGCAGCGGGTAGCAACCTTGCCAAAGCCGGCAGGTTGTGTGCCCGGACAACGGGTTATAGAATGTCAGAGCAACCATCAGCCGGGCGGAGTTACCATGAGTTTTCACGACCAGCAATACAATGAAAAACGCAATTTCATTCGCATGCAGATTGACACCCAGGCCTATCTGCAGGTGTCGGATGGCGGTGAGCGTCTGGCTGTGGTCTGTCAGGACCTCTCCAGCACCGGCGCCCAACTGCAATCAGCCAAACCACTGGAACTGGGTACCGAGGTAGAACTGCAAATACCTTCGCCCACCCCCCAACATCAGGGGCTGAATGCCCGGGGCAAGGTAGTTCGCTGCCAGACACAGGGCCCCGGGGTACACATTCTGGGACTGACATTTGACAGTGTCAGTTAGAAGTCATCCTCGACCAGGCCGTCGCGCACCTTGAACTCGCGATTCTGCAACCAGGCATTGCGCACAAAGGTGTAGCGGTCACCCATCACCAGCCGCTCCTGCTTCAGCAGGTCGGCCCGGGTATCCACCAGGTCGACGGCAATCGAGGTATTACGGGTGGGCACATGATCCAACTGGTCACGGTAGCTGTAACCGATTGCCGCTTCCGGCACCCGTGAAGCCCCGTCGCGCAGGGTGCTCGGCCCCAGCAGCGGCAGCACCAGATACGGTCCACTGCCAACGCCCCAGGCACCCAGCGTCTGGCCAAAATCCTCGTCATTGCGCTGCAGCCCCATTCGCGTGGCCACATCAAATACGCCCAAAACGCCAATGGTGCTGTTGAGCAGGAATCGCGACAGGTCTACCCCGGCGTCGTGCGGCTTGCCCTGCAACAGATTGTTGAACAGGTTTTTCGGCTCGCCAAGATTGCCGAACACATTACTGACCCCTCTGTTCAGAGATTCCGGAGTCACCGCCTGATAAGCACGGGCCGCCGGTTTCAGGGTAAAGCGGTCAACTGTGTCGTTGAAACTGAAAACAACCCTGTTGAAGCCCTCCCACGGATCGGGATCAGCATGGTTCGCAGCAAAATCATCGGCATGGACCGTCGACAACGGCGCAGCAACAAGCAGCGCAGCCATGACGGCAGGACTGAATGACTTGAACGACATGAATCATCTCCGGTGGTGACAGGCTGAATGGCTGTGCGAAGTCTAGCGCAAAGCCATGCACGCCGGTAGAACATGCCTTTACAGAGTCTTTACCAGTCACCGGCACACCCCGGCGACAGCTCGGGTTAGACTTCCTGCAACCCTGGCAACGGACTCTCTACCATCATGCGAATTTTCACTGCAGGCCGTGTTGGCCTGGCTGCGCTGGTCTCACTAGCGCTTGCCGGCGGGCTTTACTGGCAGCAACGCGGCCCTACAGCCCCGACATACAGCAGTGCCACCGTGGAGCTTGCCGACATAGAAGACAGTATCACGGCCCTCGGCACGCTTGAGCCACTGAACTATGTGGATGTCGGCACACAGGTATCAGGTCAGCTATTGCGCCTGCACGTGGAACCCGGCGATCAGGTTGACGCTGGCCAACTGCTCGCCGAAATAGACCCGACGCTCTACCTGACCCGCGTCGAAGCCAGCACTGCACAACTGGCCACCCAGCGTGCCCAGCTGCAGGATCGCGAAGCCCAGTTGCAACTGGCCAGACTGCAGGCCGAACGCCAGCGCCGGTTGCTGGCCGACCAGGCCACCAGCCAGGAGGCTGTGGAAGTAGCCGAAGCCAACCTGCGCTCGGCCGAAGCGCAAGTCGACGTGCTCAAGGCGCAGATCCGCCAGACCGAGTCGACACTCAAGGCGGACCAGGCAGACCTTGGCTTTACCCGTATCCATGCACCAATGACCGGCACTGTGGTGCAGCAACTGGCAAATCAGGGACAGACCCTCAACGCCAACCAGACGGCACCCTTGATTGTGCAGATTGCCGACCTGTCGAGCATGACTGTCCGCGCACAGGTTTCCGAAGCTGATATCGCCAGGCTCTCGGCCGGCATGCCGGTCTGGTTCACTACCCTGGGCCGCCCGGAGGTACGCTACGAAGGACAGCTGCGGCAGATATTGCCAACCCCCGAAGTGATCAACAATGTCGTGCTGTTCAACGCCCTGTTCGATGTCGACAACCCGCGCGGCGAGCTGTTGCCCAAAATGAGTGCGCAAGTGTTCTTTGTGCGCGCCTCGGCCAGCCAGGTCCCAACGATTCCGGTTGCCGCGCTGCAGACGGTTGGCCAAAGCGCCGCAAACCAGCGCGTACAGGTGATCGACGAACAAGGCAACCCGGTCAGTCGCGACGTACGCATCGGTGTTCGCAACCGCGTACAGGCCGAGGTACTGGAGGGCTTGCAGGTGGGTGAGCGGGTAATCACCGGCGGCATCTCGTCCGCACGCAGTGGCAGCGGTGTGTCGCGCAGCACAGGACCAAGGTTCTAAGGCATGGATACCCCGCTTATCAGTCTGCGTGGCATAGGTCGCACCTATCACAACGGAGACATAGCCACCACGGTTCTGCAGGATATCGATCTGGACATCCAGGCCGGCGAGTTCGTCGCCATCATGGGTGCCTCCGGCTCGGGCAAGTCGACACTGATGAACATTCTCGGCTGTCTGGACCGCCCCAGTTGCGGGGATTACCTGTTTGCCGGGGAGTCCGTGGAGCGCCTGCACAAGGATCAATTGGCCGAATTGCGCCGGCGCACCTTCGGTTTCATTTTCCAGAGCTACAACCTGATCGGCTCGGCCAGCGCCCGGGAAAATGTTGAGGTGCCCGCCATCTATGCCGGCCTGCCCCGGCAGCAACGCCAGCAGCGAGCCGCGCAGCTACTGGGCGACCTGGGGCTTGGCGAACGCCTCGGCAATCGCCCCAGCCAGTTATCCGGTGGACAGCAGCAACGGGTATCGGTGGCGCGGGCACTGATGAACGACGGACAGGTGATACTCGCCGACGAGCCCACCGGCGCGCTGGACAGCCAGAGCGGCCGCGATGTACTGGAACTGCTGAAAAAGCTGCATGCACAGGGCAAGACGATCATTGTCATCACCCATGACCGCGATGTGGCAGCACATGCCGAACGCCTGATCGAGTTGCGTGACGGGCGCATCATCGCCGACACACGACGCAGCCCTGAGCCGGTAGTCGCCCCGGCCGAGCCTCAAGCGCCGGCACCAGAACGCTCCACCCAACCGCTGCAGGACCTGCTGGAGGCGGTACGCATGGCCTGGCGGGCGCTGCGCAGCAACCTGTTCCGGACAGCACTGACCCTGCTTGGCATCGTGATTGGTGTTGCCTCGGTGGTGGTAATGCTGGCACTGGGCAACGGTGCACGTCAGGAGGTGGTCGATCGCATCAGCTCAATGGGATCGAACCTGCTACTGGTAAGGCCCGGCGCACCCAACACCCGCCGTTCGATGGACGGCTCGACCAATACCCTGAGTCTCAGCGACGTCAACGTGGCAGCCGACATCGCCAACGTGGTGGTTGCCGTGCCGGAAATGAATGGCCGGGTGACGTTGCGCAGTGGCAACACGGATTATCAGACACAGGTCACCGCCACCAGCCCCGACCTGCCACTGGCACGCAATTGGCCGGTAGCACAGGGCGTATTCATTGCCGAACAAGACAACCAGAGCCATGCGGCGGTCACCGTGATTGGCCGTACCGTGGCCAACAACCTGTTTGGTGACAGCGATCCGCTGGGCCATTACCTGCTGATCAACAATGTGCCCTTCCAGGTGATTGGGGTGATGTCGGAAAAGGGCGCAGCACCCTGGGGTGGTGATCAGGACGATGTAGTCTTCGTCCCGCTGAATACCGGCAGCCTCAGACTGATCGGCCAGCGTCACCTGAACTCGATCACGGTCATGATTGACAACCTGTCGCTGGCCGAGCAAACCCAGGAAGCCGTGCGCCAGGCAATACTGCTCAACCATGCCGGGGTCGAGGACTTCCAGATCCGCAACATGGCCTCGTTGCTGGAAAACGTCAGTCAGACGCAAAACACCTTCACCATACTGCTTGGCTCGATCGCTGCGATTTCCTTGTTGGTAGGGGGCATCGGCGTAATGAACATCATGCTGGTGAATGTCACCGAGCGCACCCGGGAAATCGGCATCCGCATGGCCACAGGCGCACGGACCGGCAACATACTTCAGCAGTTCATTGTCGAGGCGGTGGTGGTGTCTGCACTTGGCGGCGCCCTTGGCGTGCTCGCCGGACTCGGCTTTGCCTGGTTGCTGCAAGCCCTTGGCACACCCATGGTGTTCACCCTTGGCCCGGTATTGCTGGCCTTTGGCTGCGCCTTCGCTACCGGCCTTGTGTTCGGTTTCATGCCTGCCCGCAAGGCAGCCCATCTTGACCCCGTGGTAGCCCTCAATGCCGACTAGATACAGCCTGATCCTGGCCGCCCTGCTGCTGGGCGGCTGCAGCCTGAACAGCCCTCTTCCAGCCCACCAGCCGGTACTGCCTGGGCAGTGGAGCAGCCAGACACAGACACCGGACTGGCCGGACAGACATTACTGGCAGGCGTTCGGCGCCGACACCCTGCTGCGGCTGCAGCAACAGGCACGACAACACAATCATGATCTGGCCGCCGCCGCTGCCCGCCTGCAACAGGCCGATGCCCAGCTGCGCCAGGCCGGTGCCGCCCTGCTGCCCAGCCTGGATGCCGGCCTGAACGCCGGCCGCAGCGGCAACGACAACGGCGTCGGCAATAATTTGTCTGCCAGCCTGGGGGCCAGCTACGAAGTGGATTTCTGGGGCCGTAACCACCAACTGCGTGAGGCCGCACGCGCCAGCCTGGATGCCAGCCACTTTGATCAGGCCACCCTGGCAGTAGCCATTGAAGCCAGTGTCGCCAACAGCTGGTTCCAGCTACTGGAAACCCTGGAACGCGAACAACTGGCACAACAGAACCTGCACAGCGCCGAACGCCTGCTGCAACTGGTCGAGGCACGAGCCGCTGCGGGCGCTGCCGATGCGCTGGAAGTCAGCCAGCAACGCATCCTGGTATTGCAGCAACGCGCCGCCCTGCTGCCGTTGCAACAGCAGCGTCTGGCCCTGCACAACAGCCTGAACCTGCTGCTCGGCAACACCCCGGATGCCGCACTGCCAGTCGATAGCGCACTGGCCAGCCTGCACGTGCCCGAAGCCAGTGCCGGCCTGCCCAGCGAACTTTTGCAACAGCGCCCGGACATCCGCGCCAGCGAGGCGCGCCTGCTGGCTGCCAACGCCGACCTGAATGCGGCGCGCGCGGCGCTCTGGCCAAGCCTGCGCCTGACTGGCCAGTATGCCGGCCAGAGCAGCACCCTGGCCGATCTGCTGGGCAATCCGGCAACCAGCTGGAATCTGCTGGGAGGCCTGACCCAGCCGATCTTTGACGGCTCACGGCTACGCGCACGGGTCGAGCAGGCCGACGCACGACAACAGGAGCTGCTGATTGATTATCAGCGCAGCATTCTCACCGCCATCAGCGAAGCCGATACCGCGCTGGCGGCCGCGCTCAGCAGCCGCCAGCGCGTGCAGCAACAGCAGCACGTGGTAGAGCAAGCCCAACTGGCACTGCAACTGGCAGAAGCCCGCTATCGCGCTGGCGCCATCGCCCTGAGCACCCTACTGGATAGCCAGCGCAGCCTGTTCCAAAGCCAGGACGCCTTGTTGCAACTGCAATCGGCGCAACTGCAAACGGCAGTGGATCTGTACCGCGCCTTGGGTGGCGGCTGGCAGGCGACGGCGCTAAGCTACAGCGACTGACCACGCATACCGGAGCTCACCTTGGCCGTCACACTCCACCTGACCACCCTGGATGGTCGGCAGTTGCAATGCCATCCTCAGGCAATGCGGCAACTACTGATCCATCTCGACACACTGGATGCCCAGTGCCGCAGCCTGGGCGTGACACCCGTCAGCGAATTTATCGACTTGACGGACCTTGAGTGGCAGGAGGTGATGGATCTGGCCGCGGCAGACGCCGAACCGCCGGCCATCGACCCCGAAACCGGCTGCGGCTATGCCATCGAAGACATGGAGTGGCTGTCGGTCGGCAGCGGCATGGCGACCTTCGAAGCCCTTGCCGCGCACCTGCAACACAATCCGCTAGCGGAAAACACCGGCAGCCGGGACTCACTGCTTAAAGAACTGCAGCAATGCCTGGAGATTCTGGCACCACTGGAATCACTGGGGCTGTATTTCAACCTGACAGCCCGCGACTGAATACCGGCCAGGCGTTAGCAGCAGCACCACAGAGTCGCCGGCAATCCATCGCGCGACAAAATCGCCCCAGACTGCAGCACAATTAGCGTTATTTCCGGCAGTTATGTCGCTTCAAAATAACGATCGGGATTCCCATACTGCCCTGACGCCACTCATCGAGACCGCTGTAGCGGACTCCCGGCACGGCATACTACAAGGACTCCCGACCCATGCCCCAATCCCATGGCATCACCACCGAGGAACTCAAGCTGACCGCCAGCGACGGATATCCTCTGGCAGCCAGCCTGTTCCATGCCCGGTCACCACGGGCACTGCTGCTGGTAGGTGCCGCCACGGGCGCACCTCGCGGCTTCTACCGGCGCTTTGCCGAACATGCCGCCGGTCGCGGTTTCAGCACACTGACACTGGATTACCGCGGCGTTGGTGAATCCCGTCCGGACGATCTGAAAGGCTTCGAGATGCATTACCTCGACTGGGCCTGGAAAGACCTTGCGGCAGCCCAGGTACATCTGGAACAGCAAGGCTTGCCGTTATTTATGGTCGGCCACTCATTCGGCGGGCATGCCTTTGGCTCAATGCCCGGGCACGCACGCATTCGCGGCCTCTATACCTTTGGCACCGGCGCCGGCTGGCATGGCTGGATGCC
>Ga0194136_1000983_pt1 | contig 14355 bp, 12 predicted proteins | sample TARM_MetaG_T3A_1_FD_134023 | JGI IMG/M metagenome (GOLD analysis project Ga0194136, IMG submission 134023) | Freshwater microbial communities from Pennsylvania, USA, analyzing microbe dynamics in response to fracking - TARM_MetaG_T3A_14 (version 2) | ecosystem: Environmental > Aquatic >...
ATATCATTAGAAATACGTGAAACTATATCCCCACTGCCTTGTTTATCATAATATTCAACGGGCGCTTTCATTAATGAATCAAAGGCATCTTTACGGATTTGCTTAATCACACGCTGTGAAATGCGCGCCATGATAAACCTCCCTAAAAATCTTACGAAACTATTAATCAAAGCGATCCCTAAAATCATAAATCCAATTCGGTAAACTCCGGTAAAATCAAATAATAAAATATAATCATCAAGGGCAACACTGAATAGTGTTGGAATGAGTAAGTTTAAAAACGTTGCGGCCATAGTCATCAAGATGATGAACAATAATGCCAGTTTGAAAACCCCCATATAACTCAGTAACCGCTTGATGGTTTTTCTTACTTGCTTGGGTTTTTGTGGGACTCTTACAGGGCCGCCTCTTCTACTAAGGCCGCCTCCTTTTTGGTTGACTTTGGACGGGTCAATATCTTCTTTGAGTTTTTTATTTAAGGCTTTTTTATCTAAAATCTTAGTCAAGGTCCTCACCCCCTAAGTTCAGTTGTGAGGCTGCAATTTCTTTATAGGTATTACTGGTTTTTATAAGGGATTCATGTTTGCCAAATCCGTCTAGTTCTCCCTCATTATTTAACACCAATATTTTATCCATGCGCCTAACAGTCGCAATTTTTTGTGAAATCAATAAAAGCGTTGGCGCATAATCAACAGCATTAATGTGGTTTAAAATTTTACTTTCACTTGCAAGGTCAACCGCACTTGTTGCATCATCTAAAACCAAAATCTTAGGCTTTCGAATGAGTGCTCTTGCAATACTTAAACGTTGTTTTTGACCCCCACTTAAATTGACGCCTTTTGATTTAGTAAGGTAGTTAAATGATTCTTCCTGTTCTTCTATAAAATCATAAAGCAATGCATCTTTGCTTGCTTTTGTTAGTGCTTTTAAGTCCGCATCTTCTTTCCCTTGTAACATATTAGTCGCAATACTTCCGCTAAAGATGCTAGCGTTTTGCGTGACGTATCCGATATGCTCTCTTAAATAAGGAATATCATAACGCTGAACGTTTTCTTGATCAATTAACACCTTACCTTCTTTAACATCATAAAGTCTTGGAATCAGATACGTTAAGGCACTTTTTCCGCTTCCTGTAGATCCAATCACACCAACCTTTTCACCAGGTTTAATATGAAAGGATAGATTTTTTAATACATAGTTACCATTCTCACCAAATCCAAAAGATACATTATCAAAAACAATGTCGCCTTTAATGGTTGGTTTTACCCCATCTTCTGGATTTAGTAAATCGATATCCGCATCAAAAATTTCATTAATACGTTGCGCACTAACATCGGCACGACTTAGAAAAATCATGATCATCGCAAACATCATTAACCCAATTAAAATTTGTTGGCTATATTGATTAAAGGCCATCAATAATCCTACACGTGGTTCACCACCAACAAATAAGGCTTCTTCTCCGATATTTAAATAATATGCCCCAACAAATAAAATCATCGCCACACCAAGATTAAAAATCATCTGAATAAGTGGGTCAGTCAGTGCCATCACACTTTCTGCACTGGTATTAACCTCACGATATTTTTCATTCATCGCTTCAAATTTTTCTTGTTCATAAGGTTGTGAGACAAAGGATTTAATCACTTGCGGTGCATTGGCATTTTCTAAGACAACATTATTTACATCATCTAAGGCAATCTGTACTTTTTTAAACCTTGGGTAGGCTAATAACATAATCACTGCGACTGAAATCACGAGTAACGGAATCGTGACATAAAACACTTGTGATAAAAGGAGTGATGTCCTAAGTGCTAAAATAAGCCCAACAATAATCATTAAAGGGGCTCTTAGAACAATCCTTAACATCATCGTAAAAAACATTTGAACACGCATGACATCATTTGTCGCATTCGTAATCAATCTTGATTGTTTAAAGTCATCAATATTTTTAAAGGATAATGTTTGAATTTTTCTAAACAAATCAAGCCTTAACTCTGCGGTTGCATATTGTGAGATGTATTGTGAGGTATAGGTATTTAAAATCCCTGCTACAAGGCCTATAAGTGCAAGCCCTACCATTATTAATGATTGCATTAACACTTCATTAAAATCCTGTGCAGGTAGCGCCACATCAATAATATCAATCATAATAAATGGAATATAAAACCCTACAAACACTTGAACAAACATTGAAATAACCGCTAAAATCAAAAACGTTTTATAAGGTAAAGCATATTTTAACAGTGCAAAAATGTTTCTCATAAGTGTTCAACACCTTTTTCAAGCAATGTAATATAAAAAAGAAAATCATTTTTCGCTTGGTCAAAGCTTAATTCTTTACGCATCACTCGGTGCATTTGTTGGTTTTTAATTTGAACATAAAGCATATAGAGTTTAAGTTGTTCATCACGACTTAAATGCTCAACCTTACTGGTATCGAGTTTATCAAGCATTCGGTTAAAGAAATCAAGACGTTTTTGTTGGTGAAATTCAACATCTAATCCTACAAACTTACGCTCACGCATTAAGGTGTTAAATACATCATGAAAATCGCTGGTGGTAAAGAAAACATAATCATAATCAAATGCTTCTTTAAAAAACTGAAATAAAGGTTCATGTTCATCATGAATACGGTTTTGCGTATGCTTTTCAAAGGATTCGATGAAAATATGATAAACATGACGTAATAAATCTTCGACGCCATCAAAATATTGATAAAAACTTCCTCGGGGAATTTTGGCCCCACGTACGATCATTGAAATGGTGATCTTTTCAATTGGACTTTTTAATATGGCAGATTTCGCTGCGTTGGTAATGCGATCTTGTTTTGCCTTGGGTAAATTATAAAATGTTTCTGTTGGCATAGGGTGACCTCCTTGTGACATTATGTCATGAATTAAGGGAAAAATAAAACCTACAATGTAGGCTTTATTATGAGCTTCTCAGTGTTCCATCTTGCTTATACAGTAAGTATTCAAGTGACTCATCTTTCGCATAAGCAATCGCATCTTTTTGATAGTCAAAAACACGCGTTGGTTTTTCATTACCTTCACCCAAAACTTGCCATCCATCAGGGTGTGGTTTAATATGATAAACCTTTTTCTTTGTTTTTGGTGGTGCTTCTTCGGTTTCTTCGGTTGTTGCTTTAACTGGTTCATTTTGCTCAACCTTAGGTGTTTTTACTTCATCAATTTTACTTGGAGTATGTTCGTTCGCCTCAGGATGATCTTCCTGAATTTGATCGAGTTCATCGAGTTCTTTTTCAACTTCTTCAAGCGTGACATTTCTTGCTTCTTTTTTTAGAACCTCTGTTTTTTGCTCTTCTTGTTGTTGAAGTGACTCATGTTTTTTAGGTTCCTCTTCTTGCTTTTTCTTTTTACCGAAAATTCTTGAGAATATACCCATATTTTTAACTCCCTCTTCTTTCTATTATATTCATTTTTCTAAACACCAATATTAATAATATCATATCATATCAATGATTTTTTGTCTATTTATAGCGATTTTTTATCAAAAAAAAGACATAATTTTAACATTATGTCTATTCAGTTTGTTTAGAAACCTTTTTAGTTTGTTTACCAAACTTTTTAAGGATGGTATCAAGCTTATAAGCTTTATGAAATAAATAGCCTTGAATATACGTTGCATCCAAATCTCTTAATATTGCGAGGTCTTCTTCATTTTCAATCCCTTCAACAATTGTCTCTAACTTAAAGGCGTTAGCGAGCTGCATAATTGCTTTAACAATTTCATGGTTTTGATAATGATTACTAATATCCATAATAAATGCTTTATCAATTTTGACTTTATCAAGCGTATTTTGCGACAAACGAATCATCGATGAATACCCTGAACCAAAATCATCAATCGCAACTTTAAACCCGTGTTTTCTGATTTCTTTTACAAATTTAGCTTCTGCTTCTAATGTGTCTGGGACATGCGTTTCTGTAAACTCAATGGTGATTTTTGTAGGATCTACCGCTTGTTTTTTTGCTTCTTTAAGTAAGTACGGGATAAAATGCTTATTTTGGATTTCTGAGGCGGATATATTAAGCGATAAAAATGTAAAATCAACACCATTTTTCTCGAGTATTTTATAGGTTTTAAAGGTTTCTTTGACTACAAAAAAATCTATTTCTTCTATTAAGTGATAACGTTCTGCATATTCAATAATTTCAGTAGGCACATAGGTACGGTTTTGATAGTTTATACGGATTAGTGCTTCAAATCCTCCAAGTGATAAGTCATTTCCGCGCATAACAGGCTGAAAGACTAAAAAGAAATAACGCTCTTTAATGGCCTCTTTAATTAAACGATACGTTTTAAAAGCTTCTTGATAACGTTCTTTTATCGCGCGTGAATAGATCACCATTTGATCTTTACCAGACGCTTTAGCTTCTTGTAAAGCAAGCTCACTTCTTAAAATTGAATCATGATATCTTGGTGTGACTTTATCAATATCATAGCGGCCTATAGATACCGTTAATTTTACTTCATGGGTTCCAATTTTATAGGGTTCATTTAACGTTTTTAACAAGGTATTGGTAAATGTTAAATTTTTATCTTCTTCTGTACGGTTCAACACTAAGAAATGATCACTATGGACACGGTATACCGTATCATAGCGATTGACGAGTACTTTTAAACGACTAGCAAGTTCTACTAATATCTTATTAGAAAAATGATGCCCAAATAAATCATTATAGTTTTTAAAGTTATCAATATTAATATAGTAAATGGATACATCTTTATCAAACTCAATAATGATATCGTTAAAATAGTTTTGAAGATATTTACTGGTTTTGATCATGGTTAATTCATCTTCATAAAGCATTTGTTTATAGTTTTCAATGGTACGTCTACGGTACATAGTAAAAAGGATAATCCCTATACCGATTAAAAGCGCTAATCCAATGATACTATAGATTAACCATGGGTCTGTTATAAAATTCACTAAATTGAAAGCAAACCCTAGAAGTCTTAGATTGTTAAATAATGTCATTATGCTTTCTCCTTTTTTTCATCTATTTCCATTATAGTCGATAAGTAGATTTTTTCAAACAAAAAAATACTGCATAGGCAGTATTTTAATAATCAATATTGTCAGCTTCTGAGAAAATCTTATTGGCCTTATTGAGTTTTCGAATCGTTTGATAATCCTCATCATCTAACTCAATTTGTAATGCTTGAAAGTTTTCTTCAATGCGTGAAGGGGTAACTGATTTTGGTAAAATAATGATGTCACGGTCATATAAAAATTTTAAAGCGACTTGTGGATTTGTTTTTCCGTGTTTATCAGCAACTTCTTTTAACGTTTCGTTATTCAATAAGTCTTTAATCTCATGACTCATCATCGGCGCATACGCTTCTAAATAAATCCCATGCATCATGCAAAACTCTTGAAGTTTATGGTTTTGCAGTTCAATATGCGTTTCAACTTGGTTAACTTGTGGGATAATTTCAGCGGTTTCAAAGAGATGTTCTAAGTGATGAAACTGAAAATTACTAACCCCGATACTTCTTGTAAACCCATCATAATATAACTCTTCAAGGGCTTGCCAAGATTTACGGGTCTGTTCATAACTTTTTGGCCAGTGAATTAAATATAGATCGACATAATCAAGTCCTAAACGTTCTAAAGATTTTTTCAAAGCTTTTTTAGCACTTAAGTAGCCTTGGTCACTATTCCATAATTTGGTTGTCACAAAAATCTCTTCACGAGGAATCCCTGAATCCTTAATCGCGCGTCCTACTTCTTCTTCATTCCCATAAATAGCCGCAGTATCAATATGACGATACCCAGTTTTTAAAGCATGAAGCACAGCGTTATACGCCTCTTTTTCTTTACTTCTAAATGTTCCTAATCCAATTGCAGGTATTTCAACCCCATTGTTTAAAACGATATTTTTCATGTTATCACCTCAAGTATTATTGTAACATATTTTTAATGTTTATACATCCATTCGAACCCTGCTTGGTTCGTTTGATCACTAATCAAGGTTTTACCGTTTTCTTTAAACGTGAGTTCAATTGATGCATTAATGCTTTCAAATACATCTAAAATCATATCCCCATAATCTGCAGGACCTAAAAGTTTTGTAGTTTTAGTTTGCCTTGCTTTAAGAATGATTTCATAACGGCCTTTCGTAATTGTAAAAATCACCGCATCCATAGTTTCCTTAATCTTAATTTTTGCTAAGTTATAGGTTGCAAAGCGGTAACGCTTTTGCTCGTAATGAATGATTAAAAAGAACCCGAATTTTGACCATTTTAATGTGGGCATACTCCCACCAGCTAAAGACATCCTTAAAGTTTTATGGTCTTTAAAGGTATGGCTTTGTAGCCAAAACCATCGTTTAGGAAATCGACGCCCATATGTTTTTTCCATATAAGAGGTTCCGCTAATATCTTTAATCGTTTGGTTCACAATCAAACGACCATGAACTAAAGCATGCATATAAACAACGTCTTGATAACATTCTAGGGGTAAGATTTTTAAAGGACCCATGGCACTTTTAAAGTTTTGAATATCGTGCGAATCAATCGTTAAATCAACGCGTAAGGTCGGATGGTTAATGATTAGTTTATCAACACTCAAGGTATTTGATGCAATATGAACGGTGCCATCTTTAAACTGGTATGATTCAATGGGGAATCTTAAATAGGTATTGGTTTTTTTAACCCCATCAAATAACTGAATAAAGGCATGCTCATCTTTCTCATAATGCGTTTTCGCAAAAATAAATGCATAATTAATGTCTTGGGTTTCATCAAGAACACGGATATACCATCCTTCAAAAACATTATTGGTTTTCTTCAGTACTGGATTGAATAGTTTCATTGTCAGTGCCTCCTTGTTTAAGGATACGTTTGTGGTAGCGTCTTCGTTTCCATAAGCCTTGAAGGAAAACAAAATCAAACAACAGCATATAAATTGGAATAAAGACATAACTGATAGGGTGATGTTTTGTATAGTTTTTAACGGATAAATAGACGCCCATATGGACAAGCGCAATAAAGGCTAAATTAATCAATTGAAAATCAACAACCATTAAAATGTAAAAAACATGCAGAGCAAATAAGTAAAGCATTAATCGCTTTTGACCCAGTAAGCGCTCTTTAACCCGCATCTGAAGTAAATAATGTTTAATATTAAGTTTAAAGGGTAAATCTAAGGTACGTTTAAATAATGTTTTCCCGTGGTTAATATGATGAATACGGATATTTTTACGTTCGATGAGCGTTTCAAAGGCTTCAACACTTTCTGGAATAATTTGATCAGCGCCTGAGAGTTCATAGGTTTCTTTTTTAATGGCATAAAAGCTATAGTTAATTTTGTCATAAGGGTAATTCATATCTCTAAATAAATCAAAAAATATGAGATAGCCCTGGCTTAAACGTCTTGTCTCTAAGACTTCTTTTCCGGTAAATAATTGATGTTCAACGAGATTGTTCGCAAGATGTGACACTGCTTTTTTTGGCTCAAAATACAGTTGATCATCCATAAATAATAAAAAATCATGATGGGTATGTTTCATGCCCTCATGATAAGCATGGGCTAAGTATTTTGTTCTTCCTAAATCCTCAAAATCAGTCGCATCTACTTTTAAATCAATGATGGTAAGATCAGGGAAATCGTCTTTATTAATAGCGTCATTAACGTTCACAAAAATACATTCGTGTTTACTTTTTCTTGCAAGGTCTATGAGTTCATCTAGGGTTAAATGTTGAGTGGTGAGGGCAATGACAATGGAAAAAACATGGTCATTTTTATAATACAATAGACCATGACGTTTATGTTTTAAAAAGTGATCAATCATCACTAATATAACAAGTAAAAACGCAAAATATGCCATGTCATTTCCCCCTTTTCTTTAATTATACCTTAAATAAGAGTTTACAACAATTATTGAACGTGTTCTTTGTTTTTATTTTCATAGAGTTTACGATCTGCTTCTTTGTAATGATATGAAAACTGATGGTTGTCTTTAAATGACACATTCGTAATACCAAAACTAAAGTGTGGATTAATCCCTTGTTCTTTTAAATACCAAAGTGCTTTATTCACTTGTTTAAGATGGTTCTTCAAATAAATATGTTTGCTTTTACTAAGGACTGCGAATTCATCGCCACCAAGACGATAAAAACGAATATCTTCATTAGAAAAATCTTCAAAAATTACTGCGATATCCTTCAAGATTTCATCGCCTTTATCATGCCCAAAGGTATCATTAATGGCTTTAAAATCATCAAAATCAATGACCGCAAGTTCTAATTTTATAAGTTGTTGTGAACATGTCTTAAAATCTTCCATTAAGGCACGGCGGTTATAGAGTTTTGTTAACGTATCTCTTTTTACTTGGTCTTCTAAGCTTTTTTTATGCTCAATTACATCTGTCACATCTTCTAGATAATAAAGTAAGGAATCTTGTTGTTGATAGATAATCGATTCTTCTTTAATCTGTACAAAGTAGTGCTTTCCGTTTGGCGCAAAAAATTTATAATGCTCAGCTTCCTTATAAACCCTTTCATGAAAGGGTTTAACTTGTCTAACTAAGTCTTGTTTCATCACTTTTTTTGCGATGGGATTGGTAAATAAAATGGTGCCTTGAAGATCTGTAATAAGAATCATTTGTGATGTCATATCACTCATGCGTTGATAGAATTTTTCTTCCTCTTCAATTGTTTGTGTAGCTTTTTTAGCATAATCATACATTAATTTTAAAACGAATAACCCTAACGCTGTCAAAATAAGATAGATTGGTAAGGCAACTGTTAAAAATGAAAGATTATGTTCAGTACGGGCCTCTTCAATCAGTGGTGAAAAATATGCGGTTGAATAGCTTTTCCCAAAAATTAAGTTTAACTCATTGTCATAATAATAAAAAGCAACCCTCTCTTCAACCCCTTCATCAATAGCGTTATGATAAAAATCATACGTAATATGATTGATATAAAATCCGTCATTAATCGCTGCTTCTATTTTTTGAATGGCTTGGATAAATACAGCGTCATTAATGGTGTTAATACTTCTGCCGATTAAAGCTGGATTCTTATGAAAATAGACATATGAATCTATTCCCATAATATAAATATAATCATTTTCACCACTATAAAAAGCCGCTACACGATCTGTGGCTAACTGAAGGGCTTGTGTTTTGATATACTCTAAATCTAAGTAAAGCAGTACCTGATACCCTTCTTCAAATGATAGCGTCGTGACTTGATAGTGAGATGTGTCATACTCTTTATGTTGCATTGCATTTAAAATATCTTGTGGTACAAGCAACGAGGATAACTGCGTGCGGGTGAGTGTATCATCGCTTAGCCCGTAAACATCATTTTCATCATAAATAATAACATTGAGTGCCTCAGGATAATCTTTCGTCGTATGGACTAAATAATCGAGCAGTTCTTCGCGGGTGATGCTTTCATCTAAGCGTGTTTTAAAATCCATGAGATTTTCTTCATAGACATTAAATAGGTGGTAATAATAGTCCATTCTCGCGTTATAATTTTGATTAAACTCGGCATGTTTTAACGTGACTTCAAGGGCTAACTCTTCTTTTAATTGAGCGGTTAAATTGTTCTCAAAACGTTCTAAATTCCGTTGCATCGTATAAAGTTCACGGTATGAAATTAAGGCAAGCAAAATCAACGCAAAAAAACCAATCGCGATTATAATTGGTTTTGTTGATGGTTTGTTTGCTTTTAATCTCCCCATAAAACCTCCACTACGATAGTCTTGATTTTTGATAGACTACTTTCGTTTTAAATAAAAAGTCGTGAAGTGTACGTCGGTCTTGACGTTTATTAAATATATAAAAAGCAATCACAAAATAAACGCCAAGTGTTAAAAAGCCTAAAAGCCATTTTGTGAATTCTCTTAAATGTGCGCGAAGTAAAGAAATTGGTTGATCATCCAAGGTTAGGATAATGATATCCGCACTTCTTTTCCCAAGACTTACGCCTTTTTTTATAAACATAGGAAGGAGTGTCACCATATAAAATGATCCAATAACCACTAACACTTTGATGAGTGGATGCCAAAGCTGAAAGATTATAACAAGGATGGCTAAAAAGATTGTGATCATCTCAACGCTAAAGGCTTGAATTCGGTCATTAAATTGGGCTGGTAAGTAATGATGAATAGGCATAATAATCCCCCTCTCAACATTTAATATTACTTTATTTTTTATAAAAAAACAAGGCCAATTAAAGCAATTGGCCTTTGGGTATTATTCAGATTGGTCTTGATACTGTAATTTATATAAATTATAGTAATGACCTTTTTGTTTTAGCAGTTCTTGGTGAGACCCTTTTTCTAAAATTTCACCTTGTTGTAAAACAATGATTTGATCCACATGTTGAATCGTTGATAAACGATGGGCCACAATAAGCATGGTTCCAATATTCATCATTTTTTGTAAGGACTCTTGAATGAGTTCTTCTGTTTCTGTATCAATATTAGCCGTTGCCTCATCTAAAATCATGATTCTAGGTTGGTGGACAAGCGTTCTTGCAAAACTGATAAGTTGTCGTTGACCGGCTGAGAAGTTATTCCCACGCTCTCTTACGCGATGGTCATACCCATCAGGAAGCTTATCGATGAATTTATGGGCGTTAACATAATGCGCCGCTTCTTTCACTTCATCATCAGTGATATGTTCATCTCTTAAGGTAATATTTGATCTAATACTTCCACTAAACATAAAGACATCTTGAAGCATTTGTCCAATAAAGGTCCGTAAACTACTGATTTTTATGTGTTTAATGTTGATGCCATCAAGATAAATATCGCCTTCTTGAATGTCGTAATTTCTTGTAAGTAAGGCAAGAATGGTCGTTTTCCCTGCACCGGTTGCACCGACAAAGGCAACACTTTCTTTGGCGTTTACTTTGAAACTAACATTTTTTAATACCCATTCATCTTCTGTGTATCTAAACCAAACATTCTTAAACTCAATATCGCCTTTAATATCATCAAGTTCAATCGCATCACTTTGATCAAGCACTGTAGGTTCTGTATCTAAGATGGCGAAAATACGTTCACTTGATGCAAAGGCACTTTGTAAGATATTAAACTGTTCAGCAAGTTGTTGAATGGGTTGGAAGAAGCGTCCTAAATAGTTATGAAAAGCAATCAGTGTCCCTACTGTTATTGCCCCTGCAAGGACTTGCATCCCACCAAAGTAAAAGATTAAAATGGTTGAGATCATAAAGAGTAAATACATCGTTGGTCGGTAAATCGCAAAGACTAAAAGCTCTCTAAGTTGTGATTTTTTAAGTCTTGTATTAATGTCATTAAACTGACTACGTTTCTCTACTTCTTTATTGAAAATTTGAACAACTTTCATGCCTGATAGATGTTCGGCTAAAAAGCCGTTAACTCTACTCATATTCGCACGAACTTTACGGTATGCTTTACGTGAGAATCGTCTAAAGACAAAACTGAATATCACAATAAACGGCGTTACCGTAAGAATAATTAAGGCAAGTCGTGCATTAAGTAAAAACATTGCAGTAAAAATTCCGATAATCATAAATAGATTTCTAAAGACAGTGATTACTACACTGGTATACATTTCATTTAATGTATTGGTATCATTGGCAACACGCGTCACAAGTTTCCCTGTTGGTACCTTATTAAAATAATCAATATCTTGTTTTTCAACATGGGTAAACATTTCCTCACGGATATTATAAATAATGGTTTGCCCTGTACGTTGTAAGATAATGGTCTGTAAATAATTAAATAAGGCATTCAGACCAATCGATACAAAGAAAATTGCGAGGTATATAAATAATCGCTCAAAATCTATACCGCTATCAGCTGCGATAATATCAACACTTTGTCCGATAATAAAAGGTTCAAGTAAAGCAAACCCAACCGATAACAACATGAATAAAAGCGTCAGTAAAAACCATTTCCAATAAGGCACAGCGTATTTTAATAATCGTTTTAATATTTGTGAATCTTTATATTTATGCAATCTAGCATCATTATCAATATCATACATTATGCCACCTCCACTTCATCTTCAAGTTTTTGTCTATCAACCATTTCTTGATAGAGTTCGCATCGTTTCATGAGGTCATCATGGTTTCCAACATCTAACACTTTTCCATCATCAATCATAACAATTTTATCAGCGTTTTTAACGGTTGAAATACGGTGTGCGATCATAATGGTTGTTTTTCCATTACGAACTTTCTTTAAGTTTCTTAATATTTTTTCTTCTGTTTTAGTATCTACTGCACTTACGCTATCATCCATAATCAAGATTGGCGGTTCTTTAGCGAGCGCTCTTGCGATACTCACACGTTGTTTTTGACCCCCACTTAAGGTCACACCACGTTCTCCAATAATTGTTTCATAGCCTTGTTTAAACTGAATGATATTATCATGAACATCACTGAGTTCTGCAACATCACGGATTTTATCCATGTGAACGGCATCGGATTCAACCCCAAGGGCGATATTATTTTTAATCGTATCACTAAATAAGAATCCATCTTGTGGTACATAACCAATCGCTTCTCTTACTTGTTTGTAAGGAAGGTCCATGATATCTTCACCATCAATGAAAAGCGTGTTTTCTTTTACGTTATATACACGCAGCAATAAATCAACAACACTTGTTTTTCCTGAACCTGTTCTTCCTAAAATCCCAACCGTTTCTCCGGCATTAATCTTAAAGCTAATATCTTCAAGCACAGGGGTTTCTCCATCAGGATATTGGAATGTTAAATCCTTAAATTCGATATTCCCCTTTATACGATCAAGTTGGACAGGGTTTTCTTTATCAACGATATCAATCGGTTCATCTAAGATTTTATTAATACGTTCAAGCGATGCTTTCCCGCGGCTTCTCACGTTAATAATCATTGAAATTGCCATCATTGGCCAAATTAACATCCCAAAATAAGAAATAAACTCAACAAGTTGTCCAATGGTAAAAGGTTCTGCTGTATTTCTTGTAGCTTCTACTAAGTTTGCACCATAAGCAATAATCACAATAAAGACAAAACTAACAACCGTTTGGACAAAGATTTGTAAAATGGCACTCATTTTAACAAATCGAATGTTTTTGTCTTTGGTATTTTTATTGGCTTTTAAAAATTCTCTAATTTCTAAATTCTCTTTTACAAAGGCTTTAATAACACTAATCCCAGAAAAACTTTCTTGGGTGTAATCACTTAAATCTTCAAAGGCTTTTTGAGCATCTTTAAAGCGTCTTCGCATTTTGTTTCCTAAAATCATTCCTGCAACCGCAATAATAAATAAAGGCAATACGATGACTAAGGTCATACGAATGTTTATCGTAAACATACGAATAAAAACAATAGACCCTAAGAAGAAAGCATCCACAAACATAATCATTCCTGGACCAATTGCCCGTCTAACGGCTTCTAAGTCATTAATAAAATACGCCATTAACCCTCCCGTTTTTTTCTCACTATAAAAACGGTTTGAAAGCATGGTTGCATGGTGGAACATTTCATTTCTTAAATCATAATCAATGCGGCGTGAAGCCCCAATGATTCCAATACGCCAAAAGAAGCGTCCTACTACGATAAAGAAGGTATAAAATGCTACCAGTAATACAATATCAATAAGACCAGCTTGATCCATCGTCCCTTGATCAAGCGCATCCACTAGTTCTCCAGTTATACGCGGAATTTGTAGTTGAAAGATATCAACCGTTACTAACGCCGCAACCCCAATTAAAAAGAGGTAAAAATATTTCTTATAGTATTTATTAATCGTTTTTCCAAATATCATGCTTCGATCATTCCTATCTTGTCAAATAATTGTTTTAATGTTTTTTGTTCTTCTTCGGTTAACACTTTTTGCATTTTATCTATCATGCGCATACTTTCAAGTTTATTCGTGCTGGCTAAAATCTTCCCGTGTTCAGTGAGTTTTATAAAAACCACACGTTGATCATCACTAGAACGTTCGCGCATGATCAAACCCTTTTCTTCAAATTTATGAATCATTTCAGACACTGTTGGTTTTGATAAATTAAAGTGTTCCGCAAGATATGATGCCGTTACTTTCTTCTTTGCTTCAATGGCTCTTAAAAAACGGAACTGTTTCCCCGTTAATTCTTTTAAATCCATTTCTTCATACATTTTTTTTGAGGTATCAAAGTAAAGCTTTAAAAATGTATTGAAGGAACGTCGTAATAATTCTTTATCCATAACAGCCTCCTTAATAGTTAGTTAGGGTTTACCTAATTATTTATTATACGCTATTATGACAAAGTGTCAACACATATAAAAAGAAAAAAGGTTCGTTTATGAACCTTTTCGTTTGATTATGATAAATAACCCAACTAATGACAC
>Ga0194136_1000984_pt1 | contig 14354 bp, 21 predicted proteins | sample TARM_MetaG_T3A_1_FD_134023 | JGI IMG/M metagenome (GOLD analysis project Ga0194136, IMG submission 134023) | Freshwater microbial communities from Pennsylvania, USA, analyzing microbe dynamics in response to fracking - TARM_MetaG_T3A_14 (version 2) | ecosystem: Environmental > Aquatic >...
CTGCTGGCTACTTGTGCAGTTGACGGCGACTGAAGGGCAGCTACACAGCGGGTGAAGATACGTGCTTCCGTCCTCTTTTGCGCAGCACGATGGATTCTCGATGAGAGAACCGCCGCAATCGATCAAATTACCTGAACTATTTACTTTTAAGGTCATTCGCAGGACTCCGGCTCATGCCAGTATAGGTTTCCACTGGTATCCACTCGCAAAACTAAGTCATTTGTATAGCTGACTGGCAGATCCGGAAGCCCGGACAGGCTTCCGCTTGGTTTTAACTGAAGAACAGAATTATCTCCATTCACTTTCAAAAGTTCAGCGGCATTTTCATCGCTCGATCTTGAAACGCTTTGATTACTCAGCGCATTTACTCGATCAATCAGACGATTAACTGCGCGAATGATCTGCTTCCATCCTGGGGCGTTTGAAAGTTTTTCAAGGTTTGCCATTATTTCGCCCTCACTTCAAAAACCTGCATATCATAGATATTCCCCATGTATTGCTCTGGCTTGACATCCACAACAATCCAACCATTTGCAGCAACAATCGCTTCATATTCAGTCAACGTTGGATCCGTAGCGGTTTGAGCTCCGCCCGCATCTGCTACATAATTGACAGGAAATCCATTAATAGTCGGCTGAAATAGTGGAGTAAGATTAAAACTCTGCCCATATTGATAGTTGTGAGTTACTCGAACTGGCGAGTTTGTCACAAATGGCGGGCGCTTTGTATCATAAGGAATATACCCAGGAAACTCTCGAGTCTCGCTGCCAATCACTTTGCTCCAAATTGGAGGAATATTGGCATACACTTGCTCAAATTGCATGAGATTTACGCCGATGTCTCGAAAGTTGCGCTCTGCAACGAGATTTGATCCGAAGAATCCATCAAGCGGAGTATCCAAATCAGTAGGGGTATAAGAACTACGCTCAACGATCATTTGACGATAGATAACATAGGCATCTTTCACGCCTTCAGACAGCAACGGATAATCAACAACAATATCTCCGTGCTGTTGAGCAATTGTAAACTGTCCGTCGTCGTAAGTATTCCCCATGCTATTCCTTTGTCATTACTTGTTCAATACGAGTAAGTGAATTACTCATACCCTGCAATGATTTTTCAGTTTGCTTCAGCGCACTTCCAAGCGTCTCCTTCTGTTGCATTGTAGTTGCATCCTCAATACGTGCCGGACCGCGGCCTGACATTGTATCCGTAAGCCCAGCTGCCCTTTCCCTTTCCTCAATTGTCGGAGTCCGGAGCATTTGACTGCGCTGTTCAAGCTCGTCAACTTTCTGATTATTCGAGACGCTTACACCAATAGGAATTGCGCCAATCTCTTTACGGACTTGCTTATTGGCAATGATCATCGCATCGCGGAAGCTTGCGCCGGTTTCTGACATGATTTGAACAATACGCTCAGCAAGTTTGATTCGATTGTTCAATGACTTTGCAAGCGCTTCCTCGCCCCGGACTTCGGCTTTCAATGCTTCAAGCTTCAATTCCTTGATCTTGTTTTGCATTTCAAGCGGAGTCATGTCCTCCCCGCCTTTGGAAACCGTAGTGGATCCGGGCTCTGGTGGATTATTTAGCGTGTCAAGTTGGTTAAGCGTATCGATTGTATCTTCGGTAGTGCCCTTGATTTTATCGATACTGGCTTGAATTGATTCATTTCTGCGCTCGACAGATTTCCCCATGACTTCCCATGCGCTCAAAATATCAACAGTCACATCTTTATTGATAGCTAATAACTTCTGAGGAATGCTATTGAAGTCACTGGCAATTTGAAATGCTTTCCTTTTTGATTCTTCGAATGCTTTTTTTGCTGCTTCGAAGTTTCCGGCCATAGCCTGCATAGTCCCTTCAACGCCAAGAGCAAGTGCATCAAAAGCGGTGATTGCGGGCTTAATAATTGCACTGACAACAAATGCCAGTGCTTTCCCGTAGGAAACTACAACAGCAGCACCGGCTCCAAATAGATCCGCAATAAAGCCAAGCCCCTGGCCGACTAGAGAGAACGCAGGAATTAGCTTGTTCAAAAACTGAGCAGTCAGGATCGTTGCTCGTTTTTTCATGATGTCGAGCTGCTGAGAAGTTGCTCGCAATTGTTTGCGGTCCAAATCACTAAGCACAAGTCCTGCATTTTCGGCCTCTTCTGATAGCTCTTTCCATCGCTTCCCATTATCGCGTAAAAGCGGCTCGAGCATGGTTGCATCGCTGGCAATGGCTTCCATAAAGAAAGTCATTTCCGCTTGAGACAAATTCGCCTTTTGAAGTGAGTTGTAATAGAGCTGCAGCGCGTCCGGGCCAGACAGGTTTCTAAATTCTTCCGCTGTCACTCCTACCTTCGGCGCAATCTTCTCAAAGAAATCAGCCATCGGCCCGGCGCCGGTTGTCAGGAAGTCGCCAATCTTATCCTGAGTATCCTTGAGGATGTCAGCCAGCTTGTCTTGCTCGACAGAAAAAAGCTTTGCTCCGTATGCCAGGCGTTGAAATTCTTCTGCGTTTGTATTGGCGACTTTTGAAAGATTCGTGATCTCTTTCGCCATGTTTACCGCGCTGCTTGCTAACGTCGAAAAACCGACAAAACCAGCAAGCGGAGCGAGGCTCTTCATCATAGCGCCAACGGAGGATGATAGCCATGCGCGTGCCTTAGCGAGCCCACGCTCAAACTTGGATGTTTCCAGTCCAAGTATTGCCTTTAGCGAAAACGCCATTATTCGCCGCCTTTCTGCTTATCAAGCTCAAGCATATGACGGGTTGCAATGTCGTCTGAAATACTGCCGATCGGTTTCTTTGGATCTTTGCGCTTCATGATCTTGCGCACAATCTGAATAAGCTGACGGTATGGAGTGTCTAGCGTCTCTTCTCGCGTCCACCCATACTCGATGCCCATCAAGTCAATAAAGCCTGTCATGTCGGACCAGTAAGAAATGTTGATTTCGCGCATCCGCCCACTTGATCCAATGGCATCCATATAGGTTCTAGCAATGAACTCACGCAGCTCCGAATATAGAGTTGAAAAATCAATCTTTTGAATTTTTCGACGGAATAGCATTTTTTTGATCAATGATTTTGCGTCGTATTCAAGGGATTGATACCATAGAAAGTTTACTGTATCATCAAAAACCTTCTGCCTTGTGGAAAACTCAATAAATGTCGGGAAGCGGTCCTTAAACAACTCATTATCCGCGTCCGGATGTTGCATGCGGTAGATGTCAACCAACGTCAAATGCCGAACGGCTACGCCCGCAATCCCATCATGCGGAAAGATGTAGGCGTTATCATGCTCAAGCGATTCTAAATTGACCGCATCGAGCCACCCCGGAATGCTGGCCCGAAAATCACCCATGGCTTACGCAGGCTGAGTGATCGTGCGGCGGAAAGTAATTGATCGAGTGCGCGACTCGTTGATCGTTTGAGTTTGGCCCTCTTCCTCAATCACATATTGAGTCTCAGAGCCGCTTGGATCGTGGGTGCCAGGGATCAAAAACACTTCGTTGACAAGTTCCTGATTCTGAGCAGATGCCGAAATCTGAATTTCAGCAGTGCCATTGATGCGCCCGGTGTCCTTTGTTGTGCGCTTAGCTGCAAGTGTGCCGTCAACTCCGTTTCGTTCACCGGCGACTGTCGGAATCGTGACCGAGCAGTTGTTGAAAATATAGGTTTGAGAGTTGATAGTTGCCGAGAAACTATCGAGTAAAATTGCGCCGTCTTCGTATTCAGTAGCCATTTTTGTATTGAGTTTTTAGATACAGTGTGGATTCAATTTCGTCTTGTAAAGATTTAATGGATACAAGTCAAGCACTCACAAACGAGGATGGCGGAATGTGAAAGACCACATTAAAGCGCATTTCTGACATCAGCTCGAAATCTTCCTCCGTTGGATTGCGCGTATTGTTTCCGGCCTGCTCAAAAACGCTTTGCACTTGGTAGTAGGCAAGCTCTGGCTGAATCAATGTTGGCGCGTTCCACATCATAAAATTGCGGATCTTGCCGACCAGTTTTGGATGCGAGGCGCCGTCTCTGCTCGATACCATTAAAACTATTTCGCCTTCATGCTTCTGTAGATATTGCACGCCAGTGCCAGGAACGATGCCGCGATCAACTTCATTCGCTCCGCCGTAGTTGAAATTCACTTCAACTCGGGGCGTTTCTTGAACGCAGTCCTCGCCAAAAGCAATGGCTTGCACTCCCACAACTGAAATGATCTTTTTCAGCGCAGTGATGAAATTGTCTTCAAATGAATAAACTTCGACTTCGTTTGCCATTATTTTTTCGTGATTTCAAGTCCTGGGTATTTTGCGGCGATTTCTCTGGCTGAATAAAAAACGCCTTCTTTTAGATTGCGGCGGAAGTATGCTCTACGGCCGTATATTGCACTCCTTAGTGCTGGGCTTGCTCCTGTCCATCGACCCACTGGGTTTCCATAATATACGTGAATTGAGAACTGCCCCTTAGCTCCGCCCACTTCCCTGCCGCCAGTCGCTCTATGTATTGCTTTCGACTTTCTGACAGTTGGAGGATTTGACATCAATTTCTTCAAGCCCCTTGTTTGGTTTGAAGATGTCGGCTTTAGATTCAACTGCCTTGCAATATAAAGCCATGCATCTTTTGCCAGTCCAACCCTTCGGAGCTTTTCAGCTAGTCGAATCTTTCTCTGGCGAAGGATCTTTTTAAACTGAGGGGATGCGTTTGTCACATAATTAATATCGGAATACTTCTCAGTTCCAGAATGTGAGATGATCTTATCCTTGCTTCCAAGCCGAGTCCGACGCGCGGCAGTAAATAAGATTGCTGCAGCTTCATTTCTGACAATTGAAGCTAGATTTTTTACGCTAACTTTTTGCTCAAGCTCATTAAATAACTTGGTCAATTGAGCTTGGTCAATTTCAACCGAAAACTCTTTGCTTCTGCGCCCTGGTGTTTGACTTGCCATTAAGCGCCCTTGATTTGCTGACGGATTTTCCAGACGATGTTTGTGGTGTCCTCGGACTCGACAGAAACCAGCTCGTATTTGATATTCAAATACAGAATTGTGTCATTGATCTGAGGAATCGAGCTGCCAAACTCTGAAACGTTCACTTCAAGAAGTCGCTCGGTTTCGCGCTTCTTTCCGGTCCCTTCATCGCTCCAAAATTCATCTTTCTGAAGGTCGGAAATCGTGCCAAGATAAGTTGATCCGTTCCAAGTAAATGAATCTGACATGATGCCCCGCGCATGCTGGTTGCCCGCTTCAATAAACTGGTCGAGAAAATTTGGCATTTCGTATTGACTAGATCAATACGAACGAAACCTCAAGCAAAAATAGCAGCATGGCGAGGGACGCCATTCGCTGTCTTCCCGTAAAAAGAAAATAGTATTTCGCTGCCCTCTTTTGGTGGATTCAATCGCCATGAACTCTTGATGCCAATCCCAATGCTAAACTCGATTCCGCAAAAAGAAACATCTAAGCTTTTGCCATTCCACCCTAAGACAATAGCCTTATCGACTGAGGCCCTTTTAACTTTTAGCAGATTTGTTGTTCTGCCCTCTAAATATTTGCTTGACCGACGCAAAAGCATGACTCCTTCGCCTCCATTCTTTTTTACGCATTCTTCAAACTCCTTGAGGTGCCTTTTGTTTTCGCAAACTTGAAAACTGAGGACGTGCGCATATCCGCAAGACTGCAATTTTTCCTTTCGATCAATCGCTTTTTCGTCAGAAATGATATCAAAGGCGACAAAATTCACGCCATCCCAAGATCCGCCAGCAAGAGCAGAAATCACGCGCTCAAAGTTCCCGCGGCCCGCATACAGCTCTCCGTCTAGCATTAGATCACTTGGAAGTTGTGCCAATATCCTATCTGGAATACGAATCTCGATCCCTTGCTTAGACAGCATCTTTTTCCCGCCCCAAACCGCCCGCACTCCGTCCAATTTTTCAGACATTACCCATCCCTTTGGATTTTGTCCCCCGTAACTATATCCTTTCATGCAATTCATAATAGCCAAAACATATGGGCCAAATGCGAATTGTCAATACAATTTAATTGGGAGCAGGAAGCGGATTTGAACCGCTGGCCTTCTGATTATGAGTCAGATGCTCTGCCGGACTGAGCTATCCTGCAATAATATGCTATTCTGTATTCATTTCAGCGATACAGTCAAGGCACAAAAAACCGCCCATCCTCGAAAGAATGAGCGGTCCATGTGTCGTCGTATGCTGTTACCCCAAGAAAAAACTTAAGCGTAGCTTGTTGTGATGCGCTGACCGGCGTTTGCGTTTGTGATCTTTGTGTTGGTTTCGCCAAACACGCGGAGCACGTAGCTGCGGCGCTCATCACACCAGTATTGCTCGATGATAAACGGATCGCTTTGCTCGTCGCTGTAGAAGGTTGCTGCAGCTGCGGCGATTGTGTTACCAACTCCATTCGAGGCAGGTGCGGCTGCACCGACCCACAAGTGAGTATTCGCCCAAATGGTCGAAATACTGGTCTTGTTCTTTGCTGCGTTGTTCACCCGAGCGCGTCCGATGATGACTTGCTTGATACCTTCATCAGAGAATGCCTTTTGAAGAGTATTTGCGGTCACCGTTGCACCAGGATTGACAGAACCAGCGATAAAGCCCTTGAGCAAGTCGGAGAATCGAATACGATTCCAAGCTTGGACAGGAATTACGATGGTGTCTGCCATTTCGCCTCGGCCTGCGATGGTTTCAATCGCGCCTTGGATGTCCTGAGCTGCATCGATTGTGGCGATGTTGGCTGCGGTGTAGTCAACCAATGCTGCAGTTGTTTCAAAGCCAGAACCTTGAACCAATGTCGAAACATCGCTTTCATTCTTGCGGTAGGCGTTGAGCATCAGCTCACGGCCATAAACCGCCATCGCGTCGAGTCCGCGCTTGCTGGAATCGGTTGCAATGCTCTTGTCGATCACCACTTCAAAGCCGTCACCTTCAACAACAGAGCTGTCGAGGTTGATCTTTGCGGTGATGCGCTTAAAGCCGGAACCGGGCGCGCGCTTTTCGAGGTTGTCGCGGAGCATTTCACCCTCTGCAAGCTGAATGACCGGCCAGTTTACGGAAAGCCCGTTTTGAGCAATCCCTGGCGCGATCTTCAAACCGCCGAATTGGTTTTGATCCGCTAGTCCTTGAATGACGTTCGCTGTGACGGCTCCAAGGACGTTTGTTTGTGTTACTGACATCTTATTTTATCCTTTCGTGTTAGGAGCCAGCGGTGTAGCCCGGCTTGTATTGTAGTTCAAAGAGTTCGTCTGCACCTGCTGCGGTGACAGCCTTGCCGACTCGGAAAGCGCCAGTGCCTTGAGTGTCGGATGCTACGCCGGAAGCCGCGCCATAAAGCGTAGCGCCTGCGGAGTGCCCGTCACCGTCGGCAAGGACGATAAACGTGTCGCTAAAGTTCAGACGCTTTGCCAAGAAGTCTGCGCCGCTTTCGGCGTCCTGCATTGCGACCGCATCGGCCTCAGATGTTAGCCCAGCCACGGAAGCGGTCGAGCCGGAAAGAGTCAAAAGCTGACCCAGCGAAATAGCCGCGCCCGCTGTAACGGTGATCGGCTTGATGTTGTCTTCAACTGTAGTGCTCATTTAGAAATCGAGTGGTTAGGTGTTAAAGGTTATTGATGGATGGAAGTCCGAGGCGAGTTGCTTCTTTCTGGCAGAGCTCGAAATCAGAAACGCGGAGCACTTCAAGCGCTTGGTAATGATTCTTGCCTTCTGACTTCAAGCGGGCCATTTCGCCAGAGAAAGTCTTGCCGTCTTTGTTTTTCGGCGCTTCGTGGGATTGAAGTTCTGCGCCAAACTTAACGCCAAGTGCTTTAGCGTCTTCGGCGGTTTGCTTCAGCGATGCAAGCTCAGTTGCTTGAGTCTCAAGCTTGCTTTCCAGTTCAGAAATCTTCGATTCGGAAGCAGTGAGCTTTTGGCTCATTTCTTCTTTAGCGGTTTCTGCAGCCTGCATTGCTTCTTCCTTGGGCATTTTGCCCTCCAAAGCAGACAGACGCTCAGTGAATGGGGCCATTACAGACTCCATCATTTCTTTGATTTTTGCTTCGTCCATTTGTAGTGTGTTTTTGGATACTTTAGAGGGCTTGTCAATCCGATTCTTTTGATTGAACAGAGCCGCGTTAATGGCCGGCTTCTCCACGAAGTCGGCAGAGTGAACTGAGATGCAGCGCATAAAGTCAACTGCTCCTCGTTTGACCTTGCCCAATTCAGCAGTTACGGAGATTCCGAACTGCTTACTGAGGCGCTTTGCCAAGTTAAAAAGATGCGCCCGGTGCGGGCTGCTCTCGTATGCTTGAAAGTCGGCGCGCAAGTGTTCGCCGTCGATACGAAAATTATCAAACTCTCCGACGATTTCAGAAAGACCGGTGCCATGCTCGAGTTTGGCTTTCAATGGTTGCCCGATTGCCAAGCAAGCCGCAAGCATGTCTTCAAGCGTTTGCTCGTCAGTCCAGAATTCGCGCAGAAGTTCGCCATCTTCGCTGTATTCGCCGTGACCGATCGCCTCAACATTTGCCGTTGCGATGGATACGCCTCGAATGATGCCGTTTTCTTCATCAATGGCATTTTCCAAAAGGTCTAGACCTTTGGACCAATCAAAGACCGGGATCTGTTCTGCAAATGTGTCAGGCATTTAAATTTCGCGAGCTTTCATTGTAGTGCTTTTATGGATACTGTGTCATTCTGTCAAGCTTTCATCCGCTTGAACCGTTTCGCTGACTGTCTGCGACTTTGGCGGATTCGGATAAGCCTTGCGAATGAGGTTAGATGCGTTCTCTATTCCGATTTCTGGGTGCGCTTCAGTGATCTTCTTGGCGTCTTCAAGGATTCCGAGCGTTTCCTCGAAACGAACCGTGCGAACGTCTTCTGGGTTGCGGCCGTGAATATGCTGATATTCCGTCTCTGTCAGAAGCCCTGCGTTAACAACTTCGATGTCTGCCTTTGCATCGCGGCCATAGTCGGCGCTGATTCGTGCGCCATAGAAAAACTCGCCTCTGAATTTGTTAGCGGTCTTGCGCGTAATCGCTCCGGCGCGGTATCCTGCTTCAATTGCGCGTGTCACGATCCGGCGCATGGCCTGGCGCTCAAGCTTTTTTCGCTCGTTCTGCATCACTCGGTCCTCGCGCTCAACTACAAGTCGGCCAACCGTGCCGGTCAGCTTATCAATCTTCCACAGGAAGTCATAAGACAGCCCGACGCCGGCCATGATCTCTTTGACCTGAGTCTCGATCACCGGCAAGAATTGCTGATTCGGGAAATCGTTCGGAAACTCAAAGATGCCCTCAGTGGTCTTTAAAAATTGCTGCTCACCGCCGTCAACTTGCTCAAGAGTCACGCCGTCAGCGTCTTTCAATGGCAAAGGCTGTCCTTGTGGCAAGTAGTTATTTGCTTGAGTTGGAATTTGCCCGTCTTCGGTCTTGAAATATGGCAACTGCGTTGAGCGGTATTTGATATTGAGACGGCTATAGTCCATCGTCTCTTTCAAGTCGCGCATTCGGGTAATGACCGACTTAAAGCATGTCACGCCGTGGTAATTATCGACGCGGAATGGATCGAAGATGTGATTGAACCAGCTTGCGGGAATGTGCTTGTCAAATGAATATAGCCCACCGTGATATTGGCGCTTGTAAATGTCGTATCCAATCACGCGGCCATATTTATCAAGCCGGATGCCGTTCTGATCTTCGTCGTTGGACCACGATGGAAGCGTAGGATTTCCGATTCGCTCGCCGGTGATTAGCTGGATCTTGTATCCGCCCGCGTCTTCGATGTCGATGATTCCGCTTTCACCGTCACGCTTCTTCCCGCGTTGCGCGAGCTGCATCAATGTATCAAAGTCAAATCGCCCAGTATAGTCACAAACGGTGAACCAATATTTGAGCCAATCAGAAATTTCACGATTTAGCTCGATGTCTCCGGTCATTGGCTGATAGCGGATCGATCCGAAAGCGTAAATGTCATACGTGTCCAGGATCATTGCAGCTAGAGGAAAGTCTTCCTCTAGCTGCCGAGCCTCTCGGATCATCTGCAATCGCTCAACTGTCTCTGTGCTGCCTTCTGGATCGGTAAAAATTCCGCCTGCATTTTTACGCTTATGGGTGCGCTTTCCGCCCTCGTATAGCAGCGTAATGTGCTTATGATACGCACGCTGAGCACTCAGCTTGCCGGTAATAATATCAGAAATGAGGCCCATTATCTTTCGCAGTTGTTGAAGTTAATGCGGCGCTTCATCGGACGCGAAGACACGCCAAGATTTCCAGCAATCGCGTTTTCAAGGTTGCACAATTCAGCCTCGCTCATCCGCTCAAGACTGTAGCTTCGCCCGTTCTTGCTACCTTGAGTGATCGCCTCGCCAGTCAGCCGACGAAGCCGCTCCGCCTTGACAGCGGTTTTCAACTCTGTGATTTCCGCAGAGGTATAAATATCAAGATTCGGAATCGCCATTTTGTATTGAGTTACACAATACGCGAAGCGATGTCAAGTCAGGTTTCGCTCGTATCGAGAAACGATCTCCTCACAGCAATCCCAATATTTGCCTTTAAGGTATAGCCAAAATTTATCCGCTTGAAACAAATCCCAGCAAATGCCGGTCTTATCAAATACAGCGCGACATCTACAGCCCCACCCTTTAATCATTTCTTGTTCTTGTTCTGTTAGGTGCATAATTACTCTTCCTCTTGGGTTTCGCTCATGTCAGAAACCAACTCGGCTTCAAGCGCTTTTCCAACTTGGTACTTTTCGCAGTCATATAGGTGATCATCTGCGCTGCCAACTTTTACCCACCGGTAACGGTCTTGCTCGCCGTCCTTGCCATAGTTCACGTTGATTCGGTGATGGCTTTGCATGTGCGCGGCATACTCTGGGCAGAACTCTTCAATGTCACTCGGAACAGTCCAGCTCAATGCCCTGCCTGAGCGAAGCTCGAAAAGCATGTCTTCGATCCCTTGATTGTTGATCGAACGCCAAGGCGCGTATCCGCTAAACTGTGTTGTCTTACCAACTCCAACCTCTCCCATCTTCAACTCGGAGAAGTTGCGCCAAACTTTGTAAATCGGCCCGCCCTTCTTTTGCTGCACGCGGTGCAGGAATTGCCCAGAGTTGTTCTTTGTGTCTCGGTCCTCGCCTCTGATGCCGGTCCACATGAACCGCATGCAAAACTCAAATACAGTCCCTTGCTTAAATGCGCAGTCAATCGCCACTGGGCTGAAGGCGTGCATTTGCGCATTCACCTTGTGAACACCTGCAGCAAGTATGCGCTCGTTCAGTTCAGTGACTTCAAATATCTTTCCGCAGTCAGCTAAGCGGCTGTCTCCGTTTTGCGCATACGCGCGAACGACAAACCAGAAGTGCTCGCCCTCGCCGTCCTTGCCGTGCTGGTAGTCGATTGTTGCCAGTCTTACAACTTCACGGTCCCATTTGTTGTTGAGCATCCATTCGCGGGTATAGTCGCCAATCGGCAAATCTTTCTTTTCGACAATCGGCAGGTCTTTCCAAAACTCTGCAAGGTCGAACATGATCACGCCTTTAAGTGCTGCGCGCCGGCCAACATCGCGCCCCTTGCCGATCTTCAGCCACTTCTCCACGAAATCGCGCGGATCTGCCCCAGGAACAAAGATCGGAAGCGTAAAACTGCGCTCCGTTCCGTCTGCGTCTGGATTCGTCGCCCGCCAACGACCGGCGATCACTGCCGCGCGTTGCTTGCCCCTGTCGTGGTAAATCTTGCCTGAGCAATTCGGGCATTCAATGTGCACCGTCTCTTTAGTCTTCTGAAAATCGAGCGATCCGTCTTCTTTTGTGATTTCTTCCCATCGGAAAACTCCACCGTCGCGGATGTCCCACTTGTATTCGTAAAACTCGCCGCAATGCTCGCATGGCACTTCATATACTTCGCAAGTTCCGTTCCGGTGATTCTCCGCAAACTCTTCGCCCGCGATGCCGCCAGTGCCAAGCTCGACAATCTTCCAGTCGTTTGTGACGTTGAACGCTTCTTTGCGGTTGTCAATTTCACGATTTGCGCCCGGGTCATACCGCCAAGACTCGTCCTTGAAGATCACTCGGAGCGTGTCAGACTGGCGATCACCCTCTGCCTCTGCGCCAAGGAACACAAGAAAGCTGCCGTCCATAAACAACGACTGCTTAATGGTCGATTTCTTAATCCGAGCCTCCAGCGCCTCGCAACTGTCTTGCATGTGTCGCCATCGCGTTTCGACAAAGCGTTTCACCTTGCCCTGATTGTCTGCATAGAACCCCATTGGCGCGGGATCGTTGACCGGTTGCCAAGCCATGCAGATTTGAGCAAATATCGTTTTGCCTGATTGCTGAGGGCATCCGCTGATCGTGATACGCCGGACCTTTGGATCTGCGTAGGCTTCATACCAGCCTCGCGTCCATGGGACGTTTTCGACATTGAAGTATCCGGGAAATGGAGACGTAGGACCGAACTTGATGTTTTCAGATGCCCATGAGCAAATGTCGCGCCGGTCCGGTGGATTGAACGCGGCTCGCCAAATCTTCTCTATGTTGGAGGTGGTCACTATTTTAGATTGAGTGGAGGGTCTGGGCGGCGACCCCAGGGCCAGAGGCGGATTGCCTTGGTTTCGAACCTTGCAGCGTGTGGCGTCCTTGCTGCACCATCCAAAGGTTATAAAACTCTCCCATCAAGCCTCCTCAAAATAGATTGAATCGTCGTCGCGGTCGCAGCTCATATAGTAAGCCAGATGCCGGGCATCTTCCTTGTAGTATCGCCGAGCACAGCGGCGCAGGTCGGACCATCCGGTATTACTCAGGTAGCGCTTTGCTCCGTCGATGATACGCGTCACGATGTGGTCTTTAGTCTTCATGGCATTCACAGTTCGGAGAGTGAGTGATTCCGGCGCGGCCCATTCCTGAGTAAACAACATACTCATGAAAATCAAATCTGACATAGTGCATATCAGATGCGATGTATTCAAAAAATGGCTCTTGCTTCGCGTTTTCCTTTATCTTTGAGATTGATGAAAAGACTGAAAAAATAAGCGCGATGACAATTAGTGGAATTATTTTATTCATGGGAATGGCTGATCCACAGCTTTTCGATTCTCATAATCTTCTGACCGCGGTAAGCAGATCCAAGTAAAATCAGTGCGAGCACTGCATGGACTATAGGTAACCCAAAATATCCTTCGTAAATGCTCCAAAATTGGAGCCCCATATTTAACGCGGCAACTGTCATGTCTAACCGGTATGCTGTTTTAGTTTTCATTCTGCGGGTAACTCCATGTTTGGATTGTGCGGAGACTCAAAGCATGCAACTAAGCGAGACTGCATGTCTTTCAGGTGTTCGGCAGCATACGGTGCTTTGCTGATTTTTTCAGACAGGCAGTCGATCGATTTGCTGAGCGCTGTCCAGTATTCAGACGGAAGTGGATCGCTGCCGATCTCAAGCTTGTAGGAATCTGGGCCGAGTCGCGCTTGTGGTTCTGGCTCTTCAAACTTTCTTCCGATTACCTTGACGGATTTAAAATCACTCTCAACGAACCATTGCGAATCTGCCCCTCTAAATTCCGTAACAGGAGTTTCTCCTCTTGTTACGTTCATTCGCGTTTCGTGGACTATAAATTGATGATAAACGTCGCCGTCCATCACTACTTCTAAAACATCTCCTGCTTGTATATTCATTTCTTGGTCGCTTTCTTTCTTGCTTTGGTTGCTTCTTTTTTTGCCCGGGCGCTGGTCGCCTCTTTCGGGCGTCCTTGGCCGGGCATGTTGATTGACGTCTTCTCGTCAGCTAATGCTTTTGCGCTGCTGTTCTGAAGTTGATTAATAAAGGTTGTCATTCCGTCACGGATTTTGCGGAACAGTTCGTCGCGCGTCTCGTCTTGGTGGACGCGGATCTCGCCGGTTGATCTGCCTGGCGCCCAATTGGACAGATCGATGTCTCGATCTTTTTCGTAGGCTTGCCACTCTGCGATAAGCGGGACCATCTGATTCTCCACTTCGTCGCGCGGAATATATTGGCCCTTGATGATTTTGATTTTCTCTTTGTCGTGCTCGACCTGGCCGCGCAGTCGTTCGTTTTTCAAGCGCTGCTCTTCCAGCTTCATCGCTTCCATTGAAGCGTTCGCCTCGTCGGACAATTTGTCTTTGCCTCTGGCTTCCACCCACTCCATCCACGGCTCGACCGGCTCCTTGCCGTCGATCTTTCGCGGTGCGTCCGGATGCTGTTCGCGCCAAAGTCGAATCATTCGCGCTGTCACTTGCAGCCGCTTTGCGAGTCCTGCCTGACTGGTTAGCGTTGGTTCAGATTTTGTGCCAATTTTGCTCAATGGGTAAGATAGTTGTAATTTTTAACTTAGAGAAAAACGCGGTGGTTGTGGCAC
>Ga0194136_1000986_pt1 | contig 14347 bp, 15 predicted proteins | sample TARM_MetaG_T3A_1_FD_134023 | JGI IMG/M metagenome (GOLD analysis project Ga0194136, IMG submission 134023) | Freshwater microbial communities from Pennsylvania, USA, analyzing microbe dynamics in response to fracking - TARM_MetaG_T3A_14 (version 2) | ecosystem: Environmental > Aquatic >...
AAGGCAAATTTAGGATTATATGTAGATATAATACAATTATCCACTTCTTTTTTTAAATTTTCAAAAGAAATAAATCCAAAAAGCTCGTTGTCAATTAAGGATTCTATCAATTTAACGTTATCATTTTTATCAACAGGACAGTCTATTGAAAGCCTGTATTCCTCTCCATTAGAATCTTTAAAATCTAAAGATAAAATTTGAATATAGAAAATATTTCCTAATTTATCCTTTTCTTTATAAGAAATAGGGTGGAGAAAAAAGCTTTTATATTTACCAAAAGAATTTAAAAATCTTTTACTAATAAGTTCTTTATCAAAATGTTTATTATTTGCCTCTATATTTTCTTTACAATTCATATCAAAGAGAATTGTAAAATGATTCCCAATTAATTCAGAAGAGCTATATCCATATAATTCACAATATTTAGAATTAAGTTCTACAAAAACACCTGTTTTATTGAGTATACAGTATGGAAGATTTAGTGTGTTTAACAAACTTAGTAAATCCGTTTTTTTTATCATTTTTTACTCCAATTTTAAATTTATCATATTTTTATGATTTTAATAATAGAAATTTTTTCTTTAAATAAAACATATTATCTTTATTTTTTAAAATAAAATGTCTTTTAAATTCGGTATTGTCACTCTACTTACAAACATATTATATAAAATCTGCACTAAAAGGTCAAATAATTTAAAAATTCTTTAAATATTTGATTTATATAAATAAAATGATATAATAAACTTAGAGGTGATCTAATTGAAAGATAATAAAGATATTTGTTCATGTAACATAATAAACATAGAAAATGTAGAAAATGCTAAAAATAATCTTATAAATGAAGATTTATTAGGAACAGTGGCTGATTTTTTTAAACTGCTTTCAGATAAAACTAGACTTAGAATAATTACTATTTTGCTTAAAAATGAATTGTGCGTTTGCGATATTGCTAATGTTCTTAATATGAGCCAATCTTCCATATCTCATCAATTAAGGGTTTTAAGGCAATTTAGAGTAGTAAAAAATAGAAAAGAGGGCAAAATTGTATATTACTCTTTGGATGATGAACATATAGAAAACATTATAAAACAAGGGATTGAACATTATGAACACAGTAAATAAAGAGCTATTTAAAACTTTTTTTTACTTGGGAGCTACCACTATTGGCGGTGGCTATGCTATGATTGGTTTTATAGAAAAAATTGTAGTGGATGATAAAAAATGGCTTAGTCATGAAGAACTTTTAGATATTTTAGCAGTGTCACAGGCAACACCAGGAGCCATTGCAATAAATGCTGCCACTTATGTTGGCAAAAAGGCTTCAGGGAAGGCAGGGGCTATTTTAGCCTCGCTAGGAGTTATCCTACCTTCTATTTTAATAATTTCTCTTTTATATCCTTTACTTATAGTTTCATTTGAACACGAAAAATTAAATTCATTATTTAAAGGCATACAACTTGCTGTTGTTGCTCTTATTATAAATTCTGTTATTTCTATTTTTTCAAAGGGAATAAAAGGGGTTTTTCCAAAATTAATTTTTGTATTCTCTCTATTATGCTTATTTTTTACAAATATTAATCCTATTTATCTAATAATATTAGGTGGAATAAGTAATTTAATCTATACTATAATCAAAGGGTGGAAATAATATGGAATTTTTATATTTATTTTTAATTTTTTTTAAAATAGGACTTTTTAGTTTTGGTGGTGGCTTAGCAATGCTTCCCATCATAGAAAGGGAAGTTATTGCTATGGCTTGGCTTAGTAAAGAAGAGTTTTTAAAAATAGTTAGTATTAGCCAAATAACACCAGGAGCAATTGCTGTAAATACTGCTACCTTTGTAGGTCAAAAAGTTGGAGGAATTTGGGGTAGTATCGTTGCTAGTATGGCAATTAGCTTGCCCTCAATAATAATAATGTTAGCTATCTCATCCTTTCTTCTAAGGGTTCAAAATCATCCTATTAAAATAAGTATTTTTGCAGGTATAAAATCCATAACTATTTCACTTATTATTTTTGCTGCTTATAGTATTGGAAAAAGTACTATATATATAGATAAAAAATTGGATATAATTGCCTTAGTTTTTACCTTTTTTATCTTATTTACACTACAAAAAACTAAGATTAATCCTTTGATAATCATTCTCTCATCAGGATTAATTGGGTTTTTTATTTTTTAAAACTTGAAAAGTAAAATATTCTATGCTAGAATTTAAAAAATTAAAACTAAAGGAGAATAAAAAATGAAGAAAATAGCCGTGCATTTAGCAGAAGGATTTGAAGAAATTGAAGCTTTAACTATAATAGATATTTTAAGAAGGTCAGATTTGGAAGTAATAAGTGCTAGTATTACTAAGGATAAATTAGTTACAGGAGCACACGGAATTAAGGTAGAAGCAGATACTTTATTTGAAGAAATTGATTATAATAATATAGATATGATTGTTTTACCTGGAGGTATGCCTGGAACTCTTAATCTAGAAGCACATGAAGAATTAAAAAAGAAAGTTATAGAGTTTGATATTGATGAAAAATGGATAGGGGCTATTTGTGCCGCACCATCTATATTAGGTAAAATGGCTATGTTAGAGGATAGAGAAGCTACTTGCTATCCTGGTTTTGAAAAGTATATGTTAGGAACTAAATTAAGTGATGAACCAGTTGTTATGGATAAAAATATTATTACTTCAAGAGGTCCTGCTACTGCTATTGAGTTTTCTTTGAAGCTGGTAGAAGTTTTAATGAATAAAGAAAAAGCTGATGAATTAGCTAAAGGACTTTTATCAAAGTAAAAATACTTAGAATATAAAAAAGATGATAGAGTGAAATAATATTTGGTGTTAGTAGAAACTAACACCAATTTTTTTTAAAAAAATTAAGACAAATAGAATTTATTTTTGAATAGAAAAATTTTAACTATTTGCAATTTAATTAATATTAAAAGAACTTTGCCTGCAAAGCTACAAACAAAGTCCCTTAAAATAATTCTGTTTTTTAATTTATAGTTTTTGGTATAAAGCTAAATATTCTTCTGCTGATTCTTCCCATGAAAAACTTTGTGACATACCTTTTGTCATTATTTCATTCCAATTTTTAGGGAAATTATAATACATATTTAAAGCTCTTCTAATAGTAAACATCATATCATGTGCATTATAGTTACTAAAAGAAAAACCATTCCCTTGAGAAGTGAACTCATTATAAGCTTCTATTGTATCATTTAAGCCACCTGTCTCTCTAACAATAGGAACACTTCCATACTTAAGAGCAATAAGCTGACTAAGCCCACATGGTTCAAACTGTGAAGGCATTAAGAACATATCAGAACCTGCATAAATTTGATTAGCCAGTTTAGCATTATATCCTATTTCTACTGCTAACTTTTCTGGGTATCTTTTTTCTAAAGCAAGTAGCCTTTTCTCGTACCTTTCCATTCCACTTCCTAAAATAACTATTTGTAACTTATCATAGTCAAGCAATTCGCATATAATACGATCTAATAAATCTAAACCTTTTTGGGCATCTAATCTTGTAACCATACTTATAAGGGCAGTATCTTTATCAATAGTTAAACCAAAATATTTTTGTAGGCTAGTTTTATTTATCTTTTTCTTTTCAATACTTTCTATATTATAATTAGACTTAAGGTCTAAATCTGTTTCTGGATTAAAAATATCATAGTCAATACCATTTATGATTCCATACAAATCATGACTTCTACCTTGTAGTACTCCTTCTAAACCTTCACCAAAATATTTAGTTTGAATTTCTCTAGCATAAGTTTTGCTAACTGTATTTATTTTACTAGAATTTAAAAGTCCAACTTTCATATAATTTACTTCGCTATCTCTAAAAGGATAATCAATATATGTAAGTGCTTCTTTTCCAAAGATACCTTGATATCTCAAATTATGAATAGTAAATAAAGTTTTGATATCTTTATAAAAATAGTTTTTTTCTGATTTTATTTTTAATAAATAAGGTATTAGTCCAGTTTGCCAATCGTTCAAATGAATTACATCTGGTTTAAATTGTAATTTCTCTAAAGCTCTTAAACTTATTTCTGAAAAAATAGCAAATTGTAAGTCCCTATCAAAACTATCATAGATAGTATCTCTTTCAAAAAAACTACGATTTTCAATAAGATAAACAGTAACATTTTCCAGTTTTCCTTCTAGGATATTATATACTTCGTTTTTAAATTCTATGCTTTCTACTAATTTTAAATCATCTAATTTTTTAGTATCTATTTGTAAATACTTAGGAATAAAAATCCTAATATCTTCTCCCCTTTTTTTTAATGCCTTTGGCAAAGCATAAGCTACATCAGCTAAGCCACCTGTTTTTATTAAGGGATACATCTCGGAAACCATAAAAGCTATTTTCATTTTATCTCCTTAAAATATATTATTTTTTTATTGTAGAACCACTTTTAATAGTTTTATCTACAAAGCTATTTTCTTTTAAATTAGAGAAAATTCTACAGTTCCTTTCAATTACAGTACCTTCTGGAACTATTACACTTTTACCTATAACATTTAGACCACTAGAAAGAACATCTGGCTTATCTTCATTTGCCTTATAATCTTCTCCTACACCTATTTTACAATTTTTTCCTATAACAGTATCTTTATCAATAATAGCCCCATCGATTTCACAACCTTCTTCTATTATAGTATCATTAAAAATAATTGAATTTCTAACTTTAGCACCTGGTTTTATAATTACCCCTGGACTTAATACACATTTATCAATCTCACCAGCTACTATTGAACCATTACATACAATACTTTGCGTTACCTTAGCTTTAGTTCCAAATTTAACTCCTGGTCTTTCTTCACTTCTTGTATAAATTTTCCAGTTTTCATCATACATATCAAGTTCAATTTTATCAACTGTATGAGTTAAATCTAAATTTGCTTCTAAATATGAATCATAAGTTCCAACATCTTTCCAGTAATCATAAAATTCATAAGCATATACATTTTTTTCATTTATTAAAACAGGAATAATATGTTTACCAAAATCTAGTTCAGGGTCTACTATTTTTTCCAAGTATTCAATTAAAACGTCAGTGTTGAAAATATAAATACCCATTGATGCCATGTTTGATTTAGGTTCTTTTGGTTTTTCTACGAAATCCACTATTTTTTTATTAGAATCTGCTTCTAATATTCCGAATCTAGTAGCTTCTTCTAAATCTACAATTTTTGCAGTAATAGTAACATCTGCATTATTTTCTTTATGAAAATCAAGTACTTTCTTATAATCCATTTTATAGATATGGTCACCAGATAAAATAAGTACATATTTTGGATTAGCTCTTTTAATATATTCTATATTCTGTAAAACTGCATCAGCAGTTCCATTATACCAGTTACTTCCTTTTAAACTTTGTTGAGGTTGTAACAAAGTTACTCTATTATCTCTTCTATCTAAGTCCCAAGGTTTACCAACACCTATATGCTCATTTAGTGATAAAGGTAAATATTGAGTTAATATTCCTATATCATATACACCTGAATTAGTACAATTGCTTAGAGCAAAATCTATAATTCTAAACTTACCTGCAAAAGGCACACTTGGTTTAACCCTCTTTTCTGATAGAATATCTAATCTTGAACCTCTTCCTCCTGCTAATATTAATGCTAACGTTTCCATGCAAAACCCTCCTTATACTTTTTACTCACACACACAGTATTATTATTACTCTTTTTTTCCATAAAAATCAAGGGGTAAAAGAAATTTATTTTAAAAAAATGCATAAAATTAATTTTAATTTAGAAATAATATCTATAAGGCATTGATTTTATTATATCTAATTTTAAAAGAAAATTAGATATTTTTAATATTTATTTTAAATTAAAAATTAATCAAACTTATATATAACAGACGTAAGAAAACTCTTGTAAGATAACTTATGTTATGCTATAATAGCAAGGAATTAATTAAGTAACTAAAATTAATAGAATAAAGAAACAAGGAGTCGTTTAAATGAAAAGAAAAAAAATTATATTAAGCTTGGCTACATTACTAATAGTAAAGGGTTTGAGCGGGGCATCTATTGACCATATTATGAATTATACACCAGAATATAATGCTAATCCAGCCTTACAAGGAGTTATAAATCAAAGCTCTACTGTTAACTATAATCCATCAGGACTTACTAAGGTAGAAGATGGAACATATATAAATGCAGGATTGCAACTTGCAATAGGGACACAAGGAATGAAATATGATGGTAAGGATTATAGTGCTGACCATGTATCACCTATCCCAAATTTTTCTATATACAAAAAAGAAGGTAGAAGAGCATACTTTTGGACTTTAGGAGGGGTAGCAGGTGGAGCAGAATTAGAATATAAAAATGGCATTGCTGCATATAAGCAACTGGGAAATAACTTATTAGGATATTCAAATAAAAATAGTAAAGCAAAGGGTAGTAATTTATATATTCAAACAACAATAGGAACAGCCTTTGAAATAACAGATAAATTATCTATGTCAGTAGCAACTAGGGGAGTTTATGGGCAAAGAAACTTTAGTGGTGAAATTCATATTGAAGGTGGCTATGGGAATGGTCAAATAGCAAAAATAGATGCTGAAAGAGAAGCTTTTGGTTTTGGAGGACAAATAGGACTTAACTATATGGCAAGCGACAGATTAAATATAGGTCTTAGATACGATTCAAAAGTTAGATTAAAGTTTGAAACTAAAGCATATGAAGCTAAACTTAATTTAGATAATTTACCTGTACAATATCAACACTTATTTCCGAATCCTTTTGGATTCTCAGACTTATATGCAGAATACAAAGATGGGGCAAAAATTTATAGAGATTTACCAGCCATATTAGCTATGGGAATCCAATATAAAACTACTGATTTATGGACTTTATATACAGGGCTTAATTATTACTTTAATAAATCTGCTAACTTAGATGAGAAAGCAGTAAAAACAAGCGATTTATCTAAGAGAGAATACAAAGATGGTTGGGAAATTTCACTAGGAAGTGAATACCAAGTAAGTAATAAATTAGCATGGTTAGCAGGGGTAAATTATGCTAAAACAGGTGCTAGTGCTAACAATTATAGAGATTCTGAATATGCTATTGACTCTTGGATGTTTGGAACAGGTGTAAAATATCAATTTAGCGATACTTTAGAATTAACTGCAACGGTTACTCACTATTTATATGATAGTTCAAAAAGTGAAAATAATTTAGTTGAATATCATAAAAGTATTACAACAACTGGTTTAGGATTTAGTAAAAGAATTTAGTAAGCAAGCAAAAAGAGAAGTGAAAACTTCTCTTTTTTTTAAAAATTATTATCATTAGCTCTCTTCATAGGACACATATCTCCACACATAGAACAAGCCTTTAAATCATTGGTGTCTTTTCTGTATTCTCTAGCCTTTTCAGGGTCTATAGCAAGGCTATACATCTTTTCCCAATCTAGCTCCCTTCTAGCCTTACTCATTGCATGGTCCCAATCAATTGCCCCAGGAATACCATTAGCAATATCAGCAGCATGAGCGGCTATTCTAGCAGTAATAAGCCCTTCCTTAACATCATTTACATCTGGTAGTCTAAGGTGTTCAGCAGGAGTTACATAACACAAGAAATTAGCTCCAGCAGTAGCTGCAAGAGTTCCGCCTATAGCAGAGGTAATATGGTCGTAGCCAGGGGCAATATCTGTAACAACTGGTCCAAGTATATAAAAAGGTGCTCCATGACATAGTTTTTTCTGAATCTGCATATTAGTAACTATCTCATTTAAAGGAACATGGCCAGGACCTTCAATCATTACTTGTACACCTTCAGCCCAAGCAGCCTTTGTTAATTCCCCTAAGATAATTAATTCTTGTATCTGTGGTGCATCTGTAGAATCTTTTATAGAACCAGGTCTAAGCCCATCACCAAGACTTAGAGTTACATCATATTTTTTGCAAAGTTCCAATAGTCTATCATAATGCTCATAGAAGGGATTTTCCTTATCATTCTTTAGCATCCATTCATAGAGTATAGAGCCTCCTCTACTAACTATATGGGTAAGTCTTGGATTTTTTTGTACTCTTTCTACGCAAGTTCTATTTAAACCAGCGTGTATGGTAAGAAAATCTATACCATCTTCCATATGCTCCTCTGTAACTCTAAATAACTCATCCACAGTCATATCCTTGATGTTTTTCCCATATTTTGCAACAGCATCATACATAGGAACAGTACCAAGCATTACTGGAGATTCTTTAACTAAAGCACGTCTAAATTTTCTAGTATCACCAAAAATACTAAGGTCCATAATAGCATCTGCTTTTAAAGCAATGGCATTTTTTACCTTTTCTATCTCCATATGCATATTATTACAGTCTTCAGAAACTCCTAAATTAACATTTACCTTTGTAAGAAGTCCATCTCCTACACCTTTTCCTATCAAGTTAATATGATTTTTATTAGCAGGTATAGCAATTCTTCCACTTGCCACCCTCTCCATTAACCAAGCTTCATCTATATGCTTTTCTTCCTTTAAAACATCCTTCATTTGCTTTGTTAAAATACCTTTTCTTGCTGCATCTATTTGTGTTGTATAATTCATTTTGTACCTCCTAAAATCGTATTATGAACCCTTCTACCTTTTTCTGCTATATCCTCTGCACCAACAATATCACTAACTAAGGCAATGTGATTTGCCTTATATACAAGAATTTCATCTAAATTTTCCTCTTTTATTCCACCAATGGCAACATAGGGAATATCTATATTTTCACTAACCCATTTCAGGTATTCCAAGCCTACTGCCTCTCTATCTTTAGTAGTTGTAGGAAAAATTGGACCTACTCCAATATAATCTACCCCTTGTTTTATGGCGTTTTTAGCATCTTCTACTGAATGGGTACTTAGACCGATAATCTTGTTACCTACTAATTTACGCACTTCTACCACAGGCATATCCTCTTGCCCAATATGAACACCATCTGCATCAACTGCCAAGGCTATATCAATATGGTCATTTACAATAAAGCATACTCCTGCTTCCCTAGTTATTTTTCTTATTTCCTTAGCTTCTAGCAATTTTTCCCTAATATTTTTATCCTTTTCCCTATATTGAATGACCTTTATTCCAGCTTCTACCATTGCTTTTACACAGTCTATATTACTTCTACCATTAGCAAATTTTTCCCCTGTAATCCCATATAGTCCTTGTGGTAAAGCCTTCCTAAAAAGACTAAGAACCTCTTTTTCAATCATATATACATCATATCTTTTGGCTTCAATTTCTTTAGATAAGGGATATTTCCCTATAATTTTGCTATATTCTTCAATACTTCTTAATGCCTCTGTAATTCTTTTGAAATTAGCATTACAAATTTGCTCCAAATCAGATTTTTTATCTAAATCAGATGTTTTTGTTATTTCACGCCCTATATCCTCATCAGAATCCCTTGCCAAAATAAATTCCCTATCTAAATCCTTGTATGAAACCCTTAAAAAATGCCTTAATTTTCTTAAATTTTCTGTTAGCTCCTCTTTCTGAAAGTGAAATCTCACTAAATCCTCTATAACTCGAACACCTTCACAAGCTCTATTTACATTAGCATCTAATATTCTAATTATTCCCAGCATAAAAGCCACCTTTCTCTAAGACTAAGTTTGCCATGGTAGAAGCAACTACCAAGACCTTTGTAGAATAAGTTTTGTATTCCTTTATATCCTTTTCAAAATCACCAACTATATATAGATTTTCTCTAAGCTGTCTTACTTCAATCTCCTTTAGATTATGATGTGCAATACCACTCGCTCCAATAATCAAAGATTTTTTATTAATAAGTTCCTCAATTAGCATAGATTTATAAATGCTTTTGTCAAAGGCTTCTACCACAATATCACAATCTGAAAATATTTCGTGGATATTCTCCCTTTTTATCTTCCTATCAACTATAGTTAAATCAAGGCTAGGATTTATTCTTTTTAGATTCTCATAGAGTGCCTTTACTTTTTTATGCCCTATTTGGTCTCGAAAATAAAATTGTCTATTTAGATTGCTTTCATCTATCTCATCAAAATCTACAACTTTCAAAGAATTAATCCCTGTCCTTACAAGATTGACAGCAACATTAGAGCCAAGCCCACCAGCTCCAGCAATGCCTATTTTCATACAATCAGCTCCCAATCCTTATAAATAACCTGATAATTTTTAGCCTTTAACATTGCTACCACTTCTTGACTACTTCTTTTGTCGCTAGTTTCAAATTGTTCTGTACTTTTATCTTCTACCTTATAAGAGCCAACACTTGTTTTACTTCCTGCACTAAATTTAGTAACCCCTAAGCCTAGCAATTTTTCCCTAAATTCTGCCTTTTCCCTTGTGGAAATATTTATACCAGCTCTAGGAAGGAATAAACGATAAGCTAGAAGAATTTGAACAAAGCTAATATTATCCATAATTTCCTTTGCTTGAAAACCACCTTCAGCATTGTTTATTCTAGGTAGACTAAGGCTAAATTCTGTATTAATATATTTATCAGTAAGATACTTGCCATGTAAGGCAGAAAAAAACGCTTCTTTTCTAATTGAACCTAGACCAAAAAGTGTCCCTATATTTACAGAACGCAGTCCAGCCCTTGCTCCCCTTTCTGCTGTATCAAGCCTCCAAAGATAGTCTTTTTTACGCCCCTTAATATGCACTTCATCATAGATTTTCCTATCATAAACCTCTTGATAAATAGTAAGCCCATCTAAGCCAAGTTCTTGTAATTCCCTATATTCCTTTTCGTCTAAAGGATATACTTCTAAACTAATACTTGAGAAATATTTTTTTAGAATTAAAATAACATCTTTTAAATACGATATGGGAACTAATTTTTCAGCTTCTCCTGTTAAAAATAAGATATGCTTTATACCTGTTTTTGCTATCTCACGAGCTTCCTCTTCTACCTCTTGTAAACTTAGATGTTTCCTTTTTATATTATTAGCAACATTAAAACCACAATAAGCACATTGATTGCTACAATAATTGGAAACATAAAGAGGTATATATAGCATAATAGTTCTTCCAAACCATTGTTCAGTTAAAGCCCTTGCCTTAATTGCCATCTCCTCCAAATAAGGAAGTGCTTGTGGAGAAATAAGATTTAGAAAATCATAAATATCTCTTTTATCCTTTGAAATACTTCTCCTTATATCCTCTTCTTTTAGCTGTGAAAAATAGCTATCAAAATCGAAGTTTTCATATTTTTCTATTAAATTTATAAATGACAATGTTTAACACCTCCGTTTGATTCAGTTAGTAGTTAATAATTAATAGTTAAGAATTAGTAGTTAGGAATCAGGAATTTTTGCTACCAATTTTTATTAATAAAACTTATTAATTTTTTTAATTACTCAGACATAAGAAATTAGAATGAAGTATAGTAATTTTAAGTACTCATAACTCTTTCCTTGTTGTCGTTTTCCCTTATCTTAAGGGAAAACTATAGAGAATATGAAAGAAAAAATTAAAAGCCGAACTTTGTCCGCCTTTTTTTAAGAGGCGGAAGCAGGTGAAGTAAGGCTTTCTACTCAAATAAAAACCCTGTTAATGGTGAAGACGCATTGGCATACTTACTTTTTTCTGCTAACTTGGCAATATATGCACTTCTACCTGCTTCTACCCCTAGGGCAAAAGCTCTCCCCATAAGTATAGGGTCGCTAGAACAAGCAATGGCAGTATTTACAAGACAGGCAGCAGCTCCCATCTCCATAGCTTCAGAGGCGTGGCTAGGTTGTCCTATACCAGCATCAACAATAATAGGTTTTTGGCAATTTTCAATAAGTATTTCTATCATATGCCTTGTTTGTAAGCCACCATTAGAACCAATGGGAGAGCCTAGTGGCATAACAGCAGCAGCTCCAGCATCTTCTAACTTCTTGGCTGAAATTAAATCTGGGAACATATAAGGTAGAACAATAAAACCTTCATCTGCAAGGATTTTTGTTGCCTTTATGGTTTCCTCATTGTCAGGCATTAGATATTTCATATCGTTTATTATCTCTATTTTAATAAAATCTCCACAACCAGCTTCACGGGCAATACGAGCTAATTTAATAGCTTCCATATGATTACGGGCACCGCTAGTATTAGGTAGAAGGGTGGTGCCCTTGGGAATATAATTCAATATATTTTCTTGGGGATTTGAAAAATCTACCCTTCTAAGTGCCATAGTTATAATTTCAGATTTACTACTTTCAAGCATTCCTTTAATAAGGTTTTTATCACTAAATTTCCCTGTGCCAGTTAGAAGTCTGCTAGAAAATTCTTTATTACCAAGTATTAATTTATCCATTTTACCCTCCTGAAACAAAATTTAATATTTCTAATACGTCATCAGATTTTAGTTCAATTTCATCAATTTTATGTTTTTGAACTACATCTTCATTTAGTAGAACCACAAGATTATCTACTTGTAAGCCTTTGTCTACTAAAAACTCCCTTAAATTTTTGCTTTGGAAAATTTCTTCTTTTCCATTTACTTTTAATTTCATAAAAACCTCCTGTTTTAGAATTGACAATTTATAATTAAAAACCATTAATTTTACATAAAAAAAACGCACACCCAAAGGTATGCGAATAAATTTTACTATAAGAAAATAAAATCTCTCCACTTCCCTCCGCTGGTATTATCCAGATCAGGTTCAAAGGGTCAAAAAGTTTACTTTTCTCTCAGTGCCTAACAAGCACTCCCCTAGTGATACGTTGTTTATTAAGTTGTCTTTTAAATTAAGTGTATTATACAGCTTAACAAAATAAATTGCAAGTTTTATTTATTTGGCGAGATAATTTAGGATTGTTTAGTTATTAAATTAATTAGAGTGATATTTCTGAAGATGTATCCAAGATATTTAAGTGTATCCATTTCTTTGAAATCTTCATTATAATTTTTTTTACTTCTACTCATTAATTCAACACCTCTTCTTTTTAGTATTTTATACTAAACGAATACTATGTATCCAACAATTTATTATAGCATCACTCGGTTAGCGAATCCGTTTCGTCTGGAGCTGTCTTATGTGACTGAAATAATTTTAAATTTTCTCTAATTCATTAATAAAATTTTTTAAAAATTTTGAAACTCTTTTTGGAATTTCTTTCAAATTAATACTTTTTTCTTCATTCCCAATTTTAAAAAATCCTATCTCACTTTCTTTATAATTTCCATTATTTCCACCAAGTATATATATTTTTTCGTTTATATTTTCACAACTTTGTTTAAATAAATCTCTTAATATGTAAAACATCTCTCTCTTTTCTTCTAACTTCTTTAATTCTTTTTTATCATGAGACCAATCATATTGTCTAACGGAAACATAATAATAATCTTTTTTCTTATCTATCCTAAAAAACAGATTGCATTTTCCAAATTCCTCTGTTTTATATTTTATAGAATAAAAATCATAGTTAGACCACGGACGTCCATAACTTGTGCCATGATTAAAATTATTAAAATCATCAAATAAATCTAATATTATATCTTCAATTAATAAATATTGACCGTAGTGAGTTGATAAAACTTTTTCTATTTCTTCATTTTTATACATTTCTTCAATATAAGAATAATAATTTAAGTCTTCTTTTAATTTAATTAAATAATCATCTAATATTTCAGAACAATTTTTATAATCACTTAACAAATCATACCATTCTTTTCCTGTTATTTTTAAATCAGATTTCACTTCTTCATCATATGGATAATGGAATCCTTTTTTCAAATATACAGTTGTAATGGTATCAATTTTATCTATTCCTAGTTTTTCTTTCTCGTCTTTAGTTAATTCTAATAATGCCTTTTTATATCTTTCAAATTGGTTATTATGTTCTGTTGTATATGTTTTATCCTCAATAATTATTGCATATTTTTTATTTATAATTAAAAGAACATCTATATTTTTAAATTGTCTATATATCTTAACATCTCTATCTATATTTAAATTTGGTTTACCTAAAAAATATTTAATAACTTTTTCTGACAACTCAAATAAATTTTTATTATCAAATTGAAAATTATAATTATTACAAATCCAACAAATCATAGCGTCTTGAGATAACTCACTTGTTGCAAATTGAAACAAATTATTCTTATTATACATTATCTATCTCCTTTTTTAATTAAGCCCCGTCCATTATTCAAGATGGCGAGTAGGCGAGCCAATCTTGTATAACGGCTTTCCAGAAGAGACGAAGCGGGCGAGCTTACAGACAGTTTCGAAGCCTAGTCGCTAACTTGCTAAGAAACTGTCGCCTCGGTTAGCAAGCTCGTTGCGTCTGATGTTGTGTTATACAACGTCTTCTTTTTAAACTTACAACCATTA
>Ga0194136_1000992_pt1 | contig 14326 bp, 12 predicted proteins | sample TARM_MetaG_T3A_1_FD_134023 | JGI IMG/M metagenome (GOLD analysis project Ga0194136, IMG submission 134023) | Freshwater microbial communities from Pennsylvania, USA, analyzing microbe dynamics in response to fracking - TARM_MetaG_T3A_14 (version 2) | ecosystem: Environmental > Aquatic >...
GCTTTTGGCCGTTTGCTGTCACCCATTGTCCATCTGACCTATAGGTCAGATGGGCAATGGATGGCAGCAAGCGGCCGATTCTGTTGAAAAAGTCGGTTTTTCAAATGGCCTGAACTCAGGCACGACCACCACCGGAGAACCTACTCACCACATTGAGTGGTTTTTCGGCCCTTCGGTGACCTTTGCTGCTCTGTTATTGGGTTAATTTGAGATTTTTGCTTGGTGCAGGCGCACCTGTCCCGTGACTGGTGGCCCTTGAGATGAAAATTTTGCCAGCCGTCCCAGGTTCTGCACCGCAGCGGCCAGCGTGAATTCATCCGTCGCGCCACTCATGCCACGTAGCCGCAGGCGATCCAATTTCAGGATGCGCTTGAGGTGGGCAAACAACATTTCGACCTTTTTACGTTCGTGGCGAGAGCGCTGATATGCCGGCGTTGCTGCAATGCGTCGAGCCACATCGCGAGCGGCTTCATGGACGCTGCGAGCGATCTTGCGGAACGCAGTGTTCGGGCAGCACTTGGCTTTCATCAGACACGTAGCGCAGTCGGCCTGTCGGGATCGGAATATGATGGTGTTGGCTTTGGTGACGTGTGAACGCTCATTCTTGAAGGCCCGCCATTCGCTGCGCAATGGGTTGCCGGCCGGGCAGCGGTATTCCTCAGCCTCTTCATTCCAGTGGAAATCGTTGCTCGAAAAACTGTCGTTCTTGCGCTCGGTTTTGTCCCACATCGGTACATGCGGCTCGATGTCTTTTTCCTCCACCATCCAGGCCAGCATCGGAGCTGTACCGTAAGCGCTAACCGTCTGCATACAGCTGAGCCAGACTCACCATCTGCCATTTAGCGTGCCTCGCATGGCAGGTGGTGGCGCATGTTTAGTGGCGGTGGCTTTTCCCAACATGGGTGTGGCCATCATCCGGAAGCGCACTGACACCGCCAGTGGTGTTTAGGCGCTGGAGGATTCCACACTCGTCTACGCCCCTTCCATAAGCGCAGCGATGTCGTAACTCAACCAGCTGTTTTTGCAGTGCCAGCAGACTGGTCACGCGCGCCTGCACATGCTCAATGTGCTTATCCACTAAGCTATTTACACCCTCACAGTTTTCCTCTGGCCGATCCATCAGCGCCAGCAAGCTTCTGATCTCCTCCAGGGTCAGGTCCAACGTTCGGCAGTTGCGAATGAACGTAAGCCGCTCAAGGTGCTCACTGGTATACAGGCGGTAGTTACCCTCGCTGCGAGCCGGAGCCGGCAACAGCCCTTCGCGCTCGTAATAACGAACCGTTTCAACCTGGCAATCGGCCAGCTTGGCCAGCTCTCCAATTTTCATGAATTTCCTCTTAGAGAAACGCTTGACCCTGTAGTGGCTTCAGGGTGCTTACTCTGCAAAACCGATCAATGAGGATACCTCGATGGCCAACTGCTGCGGTGACGAAAACGAACCTGAAGCGGTTTCAACGGATGTCTGCTGCGATTCTGACGGAGCAATTAAGCGCTCCGCGACAGCGTTAAGTGCCGTAGCAGGCACCAGGCTCAGTAGCTTTCGCATTGAGCAAATGGACTGCCCTACCGAACAAACATTGATTCAGGACAAACTGAGCAAGCTTGCAGGCATAGATAAGCTCGACTTCAACCTGATCAATCGGATTCTTGGGGTATGGCACAGCTTGCCGTCGACCGCGCCTATCGAAGCGGCGATCTCGTCCCTGGGCATGCAAGCAGAACCGCTATCAGCTGAAGGGCAAGCCCGCATCAAAATCGAACAGATGGACTGCCCAACGGAAGAAAAGCTGATTCGCGACAAGCTCTCCTCAGTGCCCGGCATCAGCGCGCTGGAGTTCAACCTGCTTCAACGCGTACTGATGTTTAGCCACACATCAGAAGCATTGCCAGCAGCACTGGCCGCGATTCGCGACCTTGGTTTCACGCCAGTGGTTGAGGGTTCAGCAACAGCAAACGATGAAACGCAAGCAGCGCCGCGTAAGAAGGCTTGGTGGCCTTTGGCGCTATCAGGTGTGGCTGCTATATCGGCTGAAGTGCTGCACTTCGCCGAGCTAGCTCCCGAGTGGGTTGTAGCCGGCGTAGCATTGCTTGCCATTCTGCTGTGCGGCCTAACGACCTATAAGAAGGGTTGGGTCGCCCTAAAAAACCGTAACCTCAACATCAATGCGCTGATGAGCATCGCGGTTACCGGTGCGGTGCTAATTGGGCAATGGCCGGAAGCCGCCATGGTCATGTTCCTTTTTTCTGTCGCCGAGCTGATCGAGGCGAAGTCATTGGATCGGGCTCGCAATGCCATCCGTGGCCTAATGGATCTAACCCCAGAGCGTGCCACGGTGCAGCAGGCAGACGGCACATGGCTTGAAGTTGAGGTTAAAGCCATCGCCTTAGGCGCATTGGTCAGGGTGCGACCTGGCGAGCGTATCGGCCTAGATGGCGAGGTAACTTCCGGCAACTCCACCATCAACCAAGCGCCGATCACGGGGGAAAGCCTGCCCGTAGAGAAAACCATCGGCGACCCGGTTTTTGCTGGAACCATCAATGAAGCCGGCTCGCTGGAATACCGGGTCGTGGCTGCCGCAGCCAACACTACGCTGGCCCGCATCATTCACGCGGTTGAAGAGGCGCAGGGTTCACGTGCGCCGACCCAGCGCTTTGTCGATCAATTCGCCAAGGTGTACACACCCGTCGTATTCCTATTCGCCCTGGCTGTCGCCATCGTGCCACCGCTGTTGATGGCCGAACCTTGGTACGACTGGATCTATCGCGCCTTGGTGCTGCTGGTTGTCGCCTGCCCTTGCGCCTTGGTCATCTCGACGCCCGTCACTATTGTCAGTGGCCTGGCAGCGGCGGCGCGCAAAGGCATCCTGGTTAAAGGTGGTGTCTATCTGGAAATTGGCGGCAAGCTTGGCTTCCTGGCACTCGACAAGACCGGAACCATTACCCATGGCAAGCCGGTACAGACCGACTACATACCGCTGGTTGAACAGGACTCAGAACGCTACCGCGCCCATGCCGCCAGTCTCGCCAGTCGGTCTGACCACCCGGTTTCGCAGGCAATAGCCAAGCATGCCACTGAGAATGGCCTGACGTTTACCGCCGTTGAGGGATTCGAAGCGCTACCGGGTCGCGGTGTGCGAGGCGCCATCGAGGGCATGGATTTCCACCTGGGTAACCACCGTTTGGTGGAAGAGCTTGGTCTTTGCTCAGCCGAGCTGGAAGCGACACTCGAGCGTCTTGAACGCCAAGGCAAAACCGTGGTGGTGCTGTGCAATCCACAGCGGCCCGTTGCCCTGTTCGCGGTTGCCGATACCGTCAAAGATTCCAGCCGTCAGGCAATCGATGAGCTTCACGCGCTTGGCGTGAAGACCACAATGCTGACCGGCGATAACCCGCACACCGCAGATGCGATTGCACAGCTGGTAGGCATCGACGAGGCACGCGGCAACCTTCTGCCAGTCGACAAATTGCAGGCCATTGAAGCATTGCAGGCGCGCGGCTACGTTGTAGGAATGGTCGGTGATGGCATCAACGATGCGCCGGCGCTGGCGAAGTCCGAAATCGGTTTCGCCATGGCCGCCGCAGGCACAGACACTGCCATCGAAACTGCGGATGTAGCCTTGATGGATGACGACCTGCGCAAAATCCCGGCTTTCATCCGCCTGTCTCAACAAACTGCAGCCATCCTCAAGCAAAACATCGTCCTGGCGTTAGGTATCAAGGCCTTGTTTCTCGCCATGACGCTAACGGGTCAGGCGACGATGTGGATGGCAGTCTTTGCAGACATGGGCGTCAGCCTGTTGGTGGTGTTCAACGGCCTGCGCTTGCTTAAAAAGTAAGAGCGGAGGGTTTTAGATAAAAGCAGCATTGCAACTCGCAGCTGAACAAGCCATTCAAACACGCCTAGCACGCCATGCAGGAGTGTCGGTGCAGGTGCTTGATGGCGGGCACGTGGTGCCGGTTTGCCGCTGATAGAGGGGCAGGCCGGGATGTGCGCAGCGCAAGGGATTGCTCGGTCGTTGCGGTATTCACGCAAACCTTTGAGGTCTGCGGAGGGCTGGCTGTCGGAGCGAGTTTTGGTTTCGTCATGGGACGGTGGATACGAATACTGCAGGTTTATCGCCATAGCAGCTTTCGCAGAAAACGACGACGGTACTACGGCAGAACATCACACTCGCCCTGGAATTGAGGTATTCCTGTTGCTCGCATTCACCGAGCAAGCTACTTTGTGGACGGTGCTGACATAGGAGCTGCGCAGCTAGTTGTTTCGTGATTTTTCAGCCTCAACAGATGCAGATCCACGATCGCGCTCGAATATGGCGCGCTGATAATAGTCAATCTAACTGGACCTCTACGATAATACTTATGCGCCGTTGGCTAACGATTCTCTTGCTTGTGATGATGCCGCTGCAGCTCGGTTGGGCTGCAATGGGTAGCTATTGCCAGCATGAGTCGGGCAGCCAGACGAAGCATTTTGGCCACCACTTCCATCAGCACAAGGAGCAATCGGGAGGTGAGGATGGCGACCGTCCCGACCCTCAAAGCGGAAACAACCCACATAACGATTGCAGCACCTGCGTTTCCGCTACCGTCATTCCGCTCTTTTCCCATGCAGTCCTGTTTGATGTGAACAGCTCGTCAGCTGTTGAGGCAGGGGCTCAGGCTCATCCGATTTTCCGACCCTCCTCTCCGCCTGATCGCCCTGCCAGGAGTCGCCTCGCCTAATCGGCGAGGCGACTCCTCTCTTCCTCCCGCTCAAACGACCGTCGTCACAGACGATGAGCGTTGGCGTGCTGCAAGCCAGTTGATGGCGTCTCGCCGATTCCCTGTGAGTTTTTTCACCACTGGAGAGTCGGGATGTTCCCAAACAGAACTAGAAAATGGCTGTCGTGTGCCTTGCTCATGCTGGCCACCGGCAGCTCGTTGGCGCAAACAGCGCCAAGCGCTTCCAGCCTGCAATCGGTCACTGCAGGTCCTTTGTCGCTGAAGCAAACCTTCGATCTCGCTTGGGCGCGTCAGCCCGAAGCGGAGTCCTCGTCTGCGCGTCGTGAGGCAGCCACTGCCCGTCGCACCGCCGCTGACAGCTGGACGGCTGAGCCCATGGCCTTGGAACTTTCGAGTGAAGGCGACCAACTCAATGGCAACGATGGCAGCCGTGAGCACAATATCGGCCTAGCCATCCCCCTGTGGCTGCCCGGCGAGCGTTCGCGCACGGGGGCCGTGGCCGAGGCCGCGGCGCAGTCAACCACCAGTCGCACCACCGCAGCGCAGCTGCGTACTGCTGCTGAAGTGCGCGAGGCATATTGGCGGTGGCAACGCTGTCGGGTCGACGCGAGCTTGGCCAACGAGCGCGAGAGCAATGTTCGGCAGCTCGCTACCGATGTGGCCAAGCGGGTTAAGTCGGGGGAATTGGCCTTGGTCGATCAGCATCAGGCCGACGGTGCTGCGGCTTTGGCTGAGATCGAAACGGCGCGAGCCAAGAGTGCGCTGGCGTCGGCAGCGCAGCAGTTGCGCAGCCTAATCGGAGTCTTGCCAAGTGGTCGCGAAGAAGCGGCAACGGGCGTTATTGCCGGTGAACCTGTACCCGCTTTGCCCTCTGACTTCGCTGTGCTGGAGACCGAGCATCCGGCGGTATCCGCACTGCTGGATCAGGCGGAGGTTGCTCGCCGATACGCCGATCTGGCTCGCGTGCAGACCCGGGCCAATCCCGAACTGACTTTGTCTACCAGCCGCGAACGCGAGCCTGGGGAGTCCTATGACCAAAGTCTCACCTTGGGAATTCGCATCCCCTTCGGTTCGGGCAGCCGCAATCTCGCTAAGCAAGCCACGGCCGAGGCCGAGGCCATCGAGGCCGAAGTTCAGGCACGTCTGGCGCGTGAGCGACTGCTCGGCGAGCTGGAAGCCGTCCGGCTGGAGTTCGAGTCTGCTCGCGCGCAAGTGGCTGCTGCCGAGAAGCGTGCTCGGCTCGCCAATGAGTCTCGTGGTTTTTTCGAAAAATCCTTCCGACTTGGGGAAACCGATCTACCGACGCGCCTGCGGATCGATCTCGAAGCGACTGACGCGAAACGTCAGGCCGCTTTGGCTCGGATAAATCAGGCGGCGGTGACTTCCTCACTGCGCCAGGCACTGGGTCTGCTGCCCGAATAGGGCCAGACGAACCTAAAAGGATTGCAAAGATGACAATGTTTCCAAGACTGACAGCCTTCATTACGGCGATCTTGATCGCTGCTGCCTCCCTCGTTAGCCAAGCAGGTGAGGGACATGACCATGGCGAAGCGGCTGCCACCCCGACAGGGCCGGCCCTGCCGCGTTTCGTAGCGACTTCCGAAACCTTCGAGCTGGTCGGCGTGCTCAATGGTCACGATCTCACCCTGTGGCTAGACCTGGCCGCCGATAACAGTCCGGTCGAGGACGCGAGCCTCGAACTGGAGGTTGACGGCGTCAAGGTCGAGGTCAGTCAGCACGAAGCTGGCGAGTTCAAGGCAAAGCTGGCGGAAGGACTGGAAGAGGGACAAATCGCTTTCCAGGCCAAGGTTTTCGTCGGCCAGCGCACAGAGATGCTGAGCGCTGAACTGGACATCCATCAGGAAGGACATACCGAAGAGTCTTCATCTGGCGCGTCCTGGAGCATCTACGGTGCCTGGGCTGCCGGTGGGCTGGTTTTGCTCGCGCTGCTGGGCTTGGCTATGCGCCGCGCCCGTATCGCTTCTCGTCATTCGTAAGGTGCTGTTATGAAAACTAATTTCCTGATTTCTGCAGCGGGCCTGATTCTGCTTTCCCTGGTCTCGCCCCTCTGGGCTGGCGAAGGGCATGATCATGGCGAGGAAGCGCCTGCAACCAGCAGCAACGGCCCCCAGCGGCTGCCCGACGGCAGCGTATTCCTGCCCAAGCCGGCGCAACGCCAGATTGGGGTGCGCACCTTGCCGCTGGAGATGGCCGAGTTGCCGCGCTCGCTAGAGTTGGGTGGCAAGGTGGTAATGGATCCCAACGCCGGCGGCATGGTGCAAGCCATGCTGGCTGGGCGCCTTGAGGCTGGCCCGCGCGGCTTCCCAGACATGGGGCAGATGGTGAAAAAAGGTGAGGTACTGGCCTATGTCGTAGCGACCGTCAATGCCTTCGAGCAGACCAGCCAGGCCACGCAGTTGGCACAACTGAAGGTGTCCAAGAGCCTTGCTGACCAGCGCCTAGCGCGCTTGGTCGAGTTGGCCGATACGGTGCCACGCAAGGATATCGAGGCAGCGGCCAGCGAGGCCATGAGTCTGCAGGCTCAAATCACTGCGCTGAGTTCAGGCGTCAATGCGCGGGACGTTCTGGTTGCGCCGGTTTCAGGGGTGATTGCTTCGACCAATGCTGTTGTCGGTCAAGTGGTCGATGCTCGCGAGTTGGTGTTCGAAGTAGTCGACCCCTCTCGACTGCGGATCGAAGCACTGGCATACGACTTTAATCAAGCCACCGATGTGGCGGGAGCCACTCTGGCGGTGGGCAGTGAGCGTGTGCCGCTGACGTTCATCGGCGCTGCACGCAGTCTGCGCGAACAGGCCCTGCCGATGCTGTTTCAGGGAGAGGGCAACACCTTATCCCAGCTTGCCGTGGGACAGCGGGTGAAAGTCTACGTACAGACCGCCAGTCGTACCTTGGGCATTCGAGTTCCGGCAGCGTCCCTGATGAAGAATGCCGTCAACCAGAATGTGGTCTGGGTCAAGACCTCTCCGGAGCACTTCGTGCCGCACCCGGTCACCTTTACTCCGCTGGACGGGGTGTCCGTAGTGGTGACCAGTGGGCTTGCTTCTGGTGATCGTGTCGTGACGCAGGCCGCCAGCCTGATCAACCAAATTCGCTGAAGGAAGCCTGACTCATGTTTAAGTGGCTCCTCGATAACAGCCTCAGCAACCGTTTGCTGGTGATCATTGCCAGCTTGGTTCTGATGGCCTACGGCGCATTCACGCTGTCACGCATGCCGGTGGATGTGTTTCCTGATCTGAACAAACCTACGGTCACCATCATGACCGAGGCTGGCGGCATGGCTGCAGAAGAGGTCGAGCAACTCATCACCTTCCCGCTGGAGACCACGATGAACGGTCTCCCGGGAGTGGAAAGCGTGCGCTCGGTCTCCAGCAGCGGCCTGTCATTCATTTACGTCACCTTCGACTGGGGCACGGAGATCTTTCGGGCCCGGCAGATGGTATCGGAGCGACTCTCCGCGATGGAGGAAGGATTACCACTCGGTGTTATCCCGCGCATGGGGCCGATCAGTTCCATCATGGGTGAGATCATGCAGGTCGCGATTCCCATCAATGCGGACAAGACCACGCCGATGCAGGTGCGCGAGTTCGCCGACTGGGTGCTGCGTCCGCGCCTAATGGCAATCCCCGGTGTTGCCCAAGTAATCCCGATTGGCGGAGAGGTCCGTCAGTTCCAAGTCCAGCCCGACACGGCGAGCATGGCGGGGCTGGGTATCACTCATGCCCAACTTGAGGAGGCACTCAAGGGCTACTCGTCGAACACCTCTGGGGGCTTCCTCGAGCTCAATGGACGCGAGTATCTGATTCGCAATCTGGGGCGAACGTCGAGTCTGGAGGATCTGTCGAACCTGGCCATCACTGCGCGTAATGGCCAAGCGATCCTGCTACGGCAGATCGCTGAAGTGACCTTTGCCGCAGCCCTTAAGCGCGGTGACGCCGGCTTCGAAGGCAAGGCAGCGGTGATCCTCGGCGTCCAGAAACAACCGACGGCCGATACCATCCAACTGACCCGCGCCATCGAGTCAGCGCTGCATGAAATGCAAAATTCGCTGCCTGAGGGCATGGAAGCCCCCCAAGTCACCTTCCGCCAAGCCAGTTTCATCGAAGCATCTATCAGCACCCTGCAGGGCAAGCTAATCGGTGCCTCGATGTTTGTCGCAGTAATCCTATTCTTCTTCCTCGGCACGCTGCGGCCTACCATCATTGCGCTGACGGCTATTCCGGTGTCGATCTTTATCACCGGTTTGGTATTCAAGTATTTCGGCCTGTCGATCAACACCATGACTCTGGGTGGCCTGGCCATTGCTATCGGTGGTTTGGTTGACGATGCAGTGGTGGGCGTGGAAAACGTGCTGCGCCGGCTGAAGATGGAGCGAGACAAACACCCTGAGCACCGTTTGCACCCGCTGGAACTGGTGGCGCGCGCGACCATGGAGGTGCGTTCGGCGATCCTCTACGCCACCATCATCATCGTGCTGGTATTCCTGCCGCTGTTTGCTTTGCCGGGCATGGAAGGGCGGCTTTTCGTACCACTGGGGATCGCCTTCATTGTCTCGACCCTGGCCTCGCTAGTGGTTTCGGTGACCATCACCCCAGTGCTGTCCTTCTATCTGCTGCCGAAGATGAAGTCCTTGGAGCATGGCGACACCAAACTGCTGTTTTGGCTCAAAAATCGCTACCGCAGTAGCCTGCAAGCCGTCCTGCAGCGTCCGAAAGTAGCGGTAGTGGTAGCTGGTATTGCTGTGTTGATCGCGGCAGCGAGCGTGCCGTTCTTTCCGAAGACCTTCCTACCGCCGTTCAACGAGGGCACCTTGCTGATCGGTCTGCGGCTGAACCCCGGGGTGACTCTGGCAGAATCTTCGGCGCTGGCTCAGCAGGCCGAACAGCTGGTCATGCTGGTGCCCGAAGTCACCCACGTCGGTAGGCGTAGTGGCCGCGCGGAGCTCGATGAACACGCCGAGGGCGTACATGTCAGCGAGCTGGATGTCGGCCTCAAGCCGGCCTCGGAACTGAACCGCTCAATGGATGAGATCACTGGTGATATTCGTTCCCGGCTGATCAATCTGCCAGCAGCCATCAGTATTGGCCAGCCGATCTCGCACCGGATCGATCACATGCTGTCCGGCGTGCGCTCGCAAATCGCGATCAAGGTATTCGGTGAAGATCTGGACACTCTGCGGGGTCAGGCGGATGCCCTGCGTAGCAAACTGGCGGATATTCCGGGTATTGCGGATTTGGAAATCGAAAAGCAGGTGCTGGCTCCGCAGATCAAGGTGCGCATTGACTACGCTGCCGCAGCTCAGTACGGCGTGCCCGCATCGCAAATCTTGGCGACACTGGAAAGTTTGGTCGAAGGTGAGAAAATCACCCAGATCGTCGAGGGTGGCCGGCGCTTTGCGTTGGTCGTGCGACTGCCTGAGACGGCGCGCTCTCCTGAGGGTCTAGGCCACATTCTGTTCGAGACCCCAACCGGTAGAGTGCCGCTGTCGCGGATTGCCAGCATCGAGGACGGCGACGGCCCGAACCAAATTAGCCGCGACGACGGCAAACGCCGCATCGTGCTGTCGGCCAACGCCCAGGGGCGTCCGCTGTCGGACATTGTTGAAGACATCCGCAGGGTAGTTGACGAAACCAAGCTGCCGGAGGGCTACTTCATCACCCTGGGCGGCCAGTTCCAGGCTCAGGAGGAAGCGTCGCGTCTGGTCGGCCTGCTCTCCATCGTCTCGCTGGTCCTAATGTTCGTGGTGCTCTACAGCCGCTACAAGTCGGCGACCCTGTCGGCGCTGATCATGGTCAACATCCCGCTGGCCCTGGTCGGCGCGGTGCTGGGCCTGTGGTTGTCAGGGCAGCCGCTGTCGATTGCTGCGCTGATCGGCTTCATAACCCTGGCTGGTATTTCGGTGCGCAACGGCATTCTCAAGGTCAGCCATTACATCAACCTGATGCGAATCGAGGGTGAGAACTTCGACCACTCGATGATCCTGCGTGGCTCCCTTGAGCGCCTTAGTCCCGTACTGATGACCGCCCTAGTCACCGCCTTTGCTCTGGCGCCTCTGCTGTTCGAGGCCGAGAGGCCGGGAACGGAAGTTCTTCACCCGGTGGCAGTGGTGATCTTCTCGGGCCTGATCAGCTCGACTCTCCTTGATACCTTCCTGACCCCGGTGATGTTCTGGCTGTTTGGCCGCAAAGACACCGAGCGCCTGATGGCCGAGCGTGAAATGGGGGCTTTTTGATGGTTTGCCTGATTATTCACAGTAACTGCGCAACGGGAAGGTGCGTAATCGGGCACAACCAAGTTGGTCGGAATGACGTCGCCGGTTTAAGCCGCAACACCAATTAGCTGCGAAGTGTAGTGGTCAAGCCATCCCGGACAGTAGGTTAAGTTTTGCTCTGCGGGGTGATACCACTGCGCTGCTGCTGGAGCTGCTTAATCCATCGGCGCAAAGCGGAATCCACCATACCCAGCGAACGGCACGCCTCGATGTGGCTGTAGCCTTGATCCAAAACCAGAGCCGCAGCCCCTCGTTTGAACTCGGCGGAAAAAGTACGTCGCTGCTTGCTCATCAGACACCTCTCTATCGGCGAGATTTTCGCCTAAATCGGTGTCCGGGATCAGTAGACCACTGCATCTCCTGGAAGGAAGGCTTGGTTGCGATAAGGGTTTGCTCATTCGAACCGTGCTTATGCTCCCCTACGCACCCGCAGTTGCCATACTTGATCCCTCTCCAAGCTGGTATGCGATCTCTACCCAGGCCTTGGGTTATTTGCGGTTCAGGAGATGCTGAACCCAACTAAACCGAGGAGCCAGCCATGAACCTGTTTACGCACATTGCCAATCTCATTACCTCTGTAGTCCGACCAGAAACAGCGGCATTTACCACGGTCATCTATCCCAGCCAGGGAAAAGCGGTCGTGGTGCATGACGGCCTCGGAATTCGCCAAGAACGCCGGTGGTATCAGGTCGATTCGCTGGAAGATGAGGATACGATTACGTCGTTTGACAGCATCGTGCAGGAGCACACTAGCTGGGCCGACCCGGTAGGTCAGGTCCACGCCGAGAATACTTTCTCAGCTTTCTCATCCACCTACTTCGAGCCCATGGGAACCAGCTGGCTCAATCCGGCCAACGGAATGCCCATGCTCGACAGCTGTTTCGATGTCATGGGTAACGCGTTCGGCACGGACACGATGACCGACAGCCTGTCGTTTGATCACGGCATGAGCAGCTTCGGAGACAGTTTTTCGTCCTTCGGCTTCGACTAACGGGCAGTCGCCACAGCACTCAGAGGAGTTTGATCATGTCGTCACTTGCACTGGCTGTTAGCTTCATCCTCGTCTTCGCTATCGGAATTTCCTGGCTAGCCCTGACATTCGATACACGCATTGAACGCAGTAGGCTCGTTCGGCAGATTCCGTTGCCACTGGACGCACCAAGCTCTACCCACCGCCGTCGAGCACAGTCCGGACTGCGGCCAGTGATGGCAGTGACAGGCTGCTTGCTGGTCCTGCTTTCCGGAATGGGTGCCGCCATCCTCGGCAGACTGGCCATCATGCAGCCGACTGAAGCTGCTGCCATGTTCATGGCCTATCCGCTGCTGAAGATTCTCTGGAGTCAGATTATGGGCGCGGGACCAATTGTCTGCGTCGTCCTGGCCGTACCCGGAACCTACTGTATTTGTGTCGGACTCAGGAGCGATAAACGCTGAGACCAGCGTTGCCGTTTGACCTCCACCTTGGCAACGGGATCGCGTTTAAGGATGCTTTTCAGTCAGACAGCACCATAGCGTTGCCACCGGACAGCCACTACGGCGACACGTCGATGACGAAAGCCACATAGACGAAGCCCTGCCAAGAACTGACGTAGGTGAAGCCCGATACCCAGAGCGCGTTTGGCAGCTCGGCGCGGAACTGGCGATTGACCTTGTCCAGCGGGCACGGAGTCACCTTGTCGCTGACGGTAGTCATGACCGGTTTGCCGCGTACTCCAGTTCATCCGTGAACCTTGGTCCAGCTATAACCTCCAAGGCAAGTACTTGAAGATCGTCGATAGCAAAGGGCGAGGCAGTAAAAAGCGTCCTCACTTTGTCCCCTTAAGCGCGAGAGCGCTGCAGGTACTGGAGCAGGTTCGTGCCATACAGCCGCAAGGGGCGGTATACCCTTGGAGCATTGATGGGCAAACGCCAATTCACCCGTCCAGTTTGTCTCATGCGGTGAGCGAGTGGTTTGCGACCGAGCATGCCAAGCTTGATGGCAAGCCCATTGCGAAATTTACTCCGCGTGATATTCGGCGTACATGCACGCAGTTCATGCAGCGCAATGGCATCAAAGACTTCGATAGCGATGCCTTGCAATCACATGGTCAGACAGGTGTGGTTGCTAAGCACTACCGTAACAACCCTGAAGCCAAGCTTCCTGATATGCGGCTAACTATGGATGCATTTGATGCTGCGCTTGGTTGCCTGCTCGATAGTTCTGAAGAGGATGAGCATCAAACTAAACAACTGGATTTGTTCGAGATTGGATAGTTTCTCGAAAGTCAAGTATTTTGTTGCGTGAATTAATGCGCTGTGAAAATATACAGGGGTGGTGGTTATGCGGAGCCGCCAGATTTGCCGCTGTGTTGTTTTCTACTTGATGCGTAGCGGAATTGGAGAAGTAGAACTAACGCCTTGGAAGGCAAGATCCGTCTGAGCAATTAGCTATGAGGAAAACAACACCACTGCTGTACCTATGCCTGCCTTTTTGTCTCTCGATCTGGGGGGTGGCCTATGTCTGAGATGATTCTTTTGGATTTCAATGCCGTCAGTCGCAAGGTCGGATTGAGTCGAAAGACTATCTACTGCCGTATTCGAGAGGGTGACTTTCCGAGGCAGGTGAAGATAGGTCGAGCAAGTCGCTGGCTTCAACATGAGGTCGACGACTGGATAACCAGTGCAGCTGCAGCGAGATAGCAAAGAGGCCGGTCAAATGACCGGCATTTTTTTGCCTGAAAGGACCATAGGACTTTTGATCCTATGGTCGCTTCTGCAGTGCTGGTCGGAAGAATATTGTGCCGACGGTTTGAACCCGAGTCAGTGCCAGGGTAGGTCACTAAGCAGCCGGTCTGGTTGCTGAATCGCACCAATCAGCCTGTCACCTACCTCCGCTCAGCAACAAAAAGGCGAGGCCCCGGTCACCGGCGAGCAGAGCAAGCAGCTCAAGCACGCCAACTGCTGAGCCAAGCTGACAGAAATGTAATCACCCTGAGGGGGGAGATGTGGCAGTTTCATACTGCTCGCGGCAGCAGTGACTGGTGCGCTGTCCGCAGAGGGCAGCGCCCACTGAAACTGAAGTCGCCAATATCATCAACGCCGGTCCTGATAGTTCCGGCTTATTTGACTGGACACAACGGCATGCACAGCAAAACCACTAGGCGAACCTTCGTCAAAGGCCTGGCCGCTACCGGTATCCTGGGCGGGTTGGGGCTGTGGCGCACGCCGGTCTGGGCGGTGAACAGCCCCGGCCAGCCCAACGTACTGACTGGTAACGAATTCGACCTATTCATCGGTGAAACCCCGGTGAACATCACCGGCGCAGCGCGCACGGCC